>JADHEF010001585.1_pt1 | contig 13228 bp, 14 predicted proteins | sample 8952391 | NCBI WGS metagenome assembly JADHEF01 (sample SAMN16124439, study PRJNA663245) | bioreactor sludge metagenome | isolation source: sludge (nitrite) | place: India:Bengaluru | collected 2019-02-28
TAATGGGAATCCCCCTCCTGTGACGCGAAGCGCTAAGGTGGGGGAGGATGTCAACGAATCGGTCTATTGCCTGGACCCGGATTAGAACCTCATCGAGATCAGCCGCTATTGCTGAGCTCTTGGCACCTTGCGATTTGTGTCATTGCTCCCTGGTGCGCCCCTTGCGCAGCAGAGGGATCACGGTGAGCACCATGCCGGTGAAGAGCAGCAGATAGCCCAGGGGCAGCAGGGCAAAGGGCTCGTGCAGGAAGCCCTGGGCATCGAGGGTGGAGCCCAGCAGGTTGAAGGCCACAAAGCAGCCGAGCCCGGCCAGGATCAGCAGGGCACCTATTTTCATCGTCATCTTGTCATCCTCGTCAGCGAGATGGAACGGATGGGAGACTTTCATGCCTGGGTGAAGCGAGTGTGAAGTCGCGCCAGGCACAAAACACAACGGCAGCCCGAGGGCTGCCGTTGTGTTGAGGGGGAAGCCCCGGGCCAGGGCGCTCAGCAGACCCCTTGCGCCAGCATGGCGTCGGCGACCTTGACGAAGCCGGCAATATTGGCGCCGCTTTCGTAGTTCACATGACCATCATCCTGACCGTAACGGACACAGGTGGCATGGATACTGGTCATGATCCCCTTGAGGCGGGCGTCCACCTCCTCCCGGGTCCAGGAGAGGCGCTGGGCATTCTGGCTCATTTCGAGGCCCGAGGTGGCAACCCCGCCGGCGTTGGCCGCCTTGCCCGGGGCGAACAGCACCTTTGCTTCGTGGAAGAGACGGATGGCGGCGGCGCTGGAGGGCATGTTGGCCCCCTCGGCCACCAACTGCACGCCGTTGGCAATAAGCTGCACCGCATCTTCGGCATCCAGCTCGTTCTGGGTGGCGCAGGGGAGGGCGACGTCGGTCGCCAGGTGCCAGGGGGTACGGCCGCTGAAGAACTCGAGCCCGAGCTCATGGGCGTAATCGGCGACCCGCTTGCGCTGCTCGTTTTTAAGCGCCATCAGACGGGCCAGCTTCTCGGGGGTGAAGCCGTCCGGATCATAGACGGTGCCGCCGGAGTCGGAGGCGGTGATGACGCGGGCGCCGAGGGCCATCGCCTTCTCGATGGCGTATTGGGCCACGTTGCCCGAGCCCGACACCGAGACCCGCAGGCCATCGAGGGACTGGCCGCGATGGGCCAGCATGGCGTCGACAAAGTAGAGCAGGCCGTAGCCGGTGGCTTCCGGACGAATGAGGCTGCCGCCAAAGGAGAGTCCCTTGCCGGTGAAGACGCACTCGGCGCTGTTGGTGAGCTTCTTCATCATGCCCGCCATGTAGCTCACCTCGCGCCCGCCCACCCCGATGTCGCCCGCCGGCACGTCGGTGTTGGCCCCCAGGTGGCGATAGAGCTCCAGCATCAGGGCCTGGCAGAAGCGCATCACTTCTCCTTCGCTCTTGCCCTTGGGATCGAAATCGCTGCCCCCTTTGCCGCCGCCCATGGGCAGGGTGGTGAGGGCGTTCTTGAAGGTCTGCTCGAAGGCGAGGAATTTCAGCACAGAGAGATCCACCGAGGGGTGGAAGCGCATGCCGCCCTTGAAGGGGCCGATGGCGGAGCTGTGCTGCACCCGGTAGCCGCGGTTCACCTGCACCTGGCCCTGGTCATCCACCCAGCTCACCCGAAACTGCACCAGGCGCTCGGGTTCCACCAATCGCTCCAGCAGGCCGTGTTGCAGGTAGCGGGGGTGGCGCTCCACATAGGGCCAGATGGAGGCGATCACCTCACTCACGGCCTGGATGAACTCGGGCTGGTGAGGGTTGCGGCTGGCGACCTGGGCCAGGAAGGCCTCCTGGGAGAGGGAATGACTCATCTTTAACTCCTGTGGTGAATGATGAAAGTGGCGTCCTGCCAGAGAGGGGATCATGCCCGTCTTCAGGGTTCGCGGGGCTCAAGGGGCCCGTTGTTGCGCCCCGATGGGGGTGTCATTTCCCGTCGTCGGCGGGTCAGAGCAGATAATTCGCGATGACCAAAATCTTTTTATGCATTTTTGCTGGATAAATATCAAGCGTTAGATCATCTGGCTATCTGCTGAAGGCCGCACCCTATCTTCGGCGGCGGGGGCCCGGCCCATGAAGTGAGTACCATAAAGTGAAAAGAGGTAGGGAGTGCGCGGTGCAGCCCAATCAGGGCCGCGGCGTCACCGCACGCTGGATAATGGGGGGCCTGCTGCTGCATCAGGGGCAGCCCCCCTGTGAGCCAGCAGCCAGGGTGCGACGGGGCCGGGCGCGGGCGCGTGCAATGTGCTACTGTAGCGGCGTTTTTTGCCGAACATGCAGGGCGCAGGCCCTTATTTCATGGAGTTGTATGCAGACGAACCCGACCACAGCGCGGCTGATCCAGCCAGCCATTCTCAAGGCCCATCCGACCCGGGAGGTGACCCATGCTGGCCGATGAATCCATGCGCCTGAACAAATACATCAGCGAGAGCGGCATCTGCTCCCGTCGTGAGGCCGATCGTTTCATCGAGCAGGGCAACGTCTTCATCAACGGCAAGCGGGCCGGGGTGGGGGATCAGGTGTTTGCCGGGGATCTGGTCAAGGTTAACGGTCAGGTGATCGAGCCGCGCGAGGCCGACAGCCTGGTCTTCATCGCCCTCAACAAGCCGGTGGGCATCGTCAGCACCACGGAGGCGGGGGAGAAGGACAACATCGTCGACTTCGTCAACCACAGCACCCGCATCTTCCCCATAGGGCGCCTCGACAAGGACTCCCAGGGGCTCATCTTCCTCACCAACCACGGGGATCTGGTGAACAAGATCCTGCGGGCGGGCAACGATCACGAGAAAGAGTACCTGGTGACCGTGGACAAGCCGGTGACCGACGAGTTCGTCCGGGGCATGGCGGCCGGGGTGCCCATCCTCGGCACCGTCACCAAGAAGTGCAAGGTGAAGCGAGAGGCGCCCTTCGTGTTTCGCATCACCCTGGTGCAGGGGCTCAACCGCCAGATCCGCCGCATGTGCGAGCACTTCGGCTTCGAGGTGACCAAGCTCGAGCGCATCCGCATCATGAACGTCAGCCTCAAGGGGCTGCCGGTAGGGGAGTGGCGCGATCTCACCGACGACGAGCTGATCGAGCTGTTCAAGCTGATTGAGGACTCCTCCTCCGAGGCGAAACCGGCCAAGGGGGCTCAGGTTGCCAAGCCCAAGGCGGCTGCGGCCGGCACCCCGGCCCAGGCCAAGAAGCCGCGGCGCAGCGACGATCACGAGATTGGCGGGCGGCCCAATGTGCCGGGTCCCGAGGCCTTCGAGAAGAAGAGCCCCGCAGGCAAGGGCGGGGCGGGCAGAGGGGCTGCCAGCAAAGGGGGAGCAGGTAAAAGCGCGCCCGGCAAAGGGGGCAAACCCGCCCCGGGCAAACCGCGGCCAGGGCAGGGCGGGCGCCAGAAGAAGGGGCGCTGAGCGCCAGGCCTTCCCGCACCCTGATGAACAACACCGGCCAAGGCCGGTGTTGTGCTTTCTGGCCCCCAAGGCCGGTGCTCGCCAGATCAGGCAGGCTTGTGGCCTGCCGTCTGCACAGCCATGGCCTGCTCCGGGGGCAGGCCCATGGCCCTTGGGTAGTGGCGCGGGTTGAGACGCACCACCAGCAGGCTCATCAGGACCAGGGCGCCGAGCTGCCACTGCCAGGCGGCGGCGAAGTCACCGCTTGCATGGTGCAGGCGGGCCGCCACCCAGGGGCCGGTAGCCGCCACCATGAAGCCGACCCCCTGCATCAGGGCGCAGAGGGCGCCCGCCCGGCGCGGGTCGGGCAGGTGATCCAGCGCAATCACCATGATGAGGGAGAAGCTCCCCCCAAGCCCGGCGCCGCACAGCAAACACCAGAGCAGGGGGGCTGTCTGGGGAGCGAGCCAGAGGCCGCCAAAGCCTGCCAGCTGCATGGCGATGGCCAGCGCCATCCAGGGGCGGCGGTCCAGCCGACCGGCTGCCAGCAGAGGCAGGCCAAGGCCGCTCGCGGTCTGGGCCAGGGCGAGCCAGGCCACCAGCTCGCCCCCTTGCTGGGCGCTCCAGCCCGCCGCCATGTAGGCCGGGGCCAGCCAGGCCACGACGATGCCGTAGCCGCTGTTGATGATGCCAAAACAGGCGATGAGCAGCCAGGTGCGGGGCAGGGGGAGTAGCCGCTGCTCCCCGGTGGGGGCGGGCGTGCTGGCCGGGGCGGGCAGGGGCACCCGCCAGGCCAGCCAGCCGAGGGCCAGCAGCACCGGCAGGCCCCAGAGCGCCAGCGCCCGAGACCAGTCCAGATACTCGGCAAGGCGCGGGGTGAGCACGGCCCCGAGCGCCCCGCCCCCCATCATGCAGGCGGAGAAGATCCCCATCACCAGAGGCACCTTTTGGGCGAACCCCTCCTTGATGAGGCCGGGCAGCACCCCCTGCACCAGGGCTGAGCCCAGCCCGCACAGGGCGGCGCTGGCGATGAGCAGGGCGCCACTCGCGAGATCGAGGCGCAGGGCGCTGCCAAGGGCAAGCAGCAGCAGGGCCGTCCCGAGCAGGGGGCGCGGGCCCGTGCGACCCAGGAGCGCCGGGGTGAGCAGCACGCCGACCCCGATAAGCCAGAGGGGCAGCAGGGTGACCCAGGCCAGGGTATCCACCCCCAGGGCCAGCCTCGCGTCGATGCGAGGGGCCAGGGGGCCGATGGCGGTGAGGAAGGGGCGCAGGTTGAGGGCGATGAGGATCACCAGCACCAGCAAGGCGCCGCTGCCCGGGGGGAGGAGGCGCTTATGCATGGGGCAGGGGACCGTAGAGGGTTTCGGCCGCGATGGGGCTCGCCAGCTTGATGAGGGGCAGGGGCGGCGGACTCAGCGGCAGTCGCAGCGCGGCGTAGGCTGCGCGGCTGTCATAGCCGAAGGGGGCGGCATCGTCGTTGTCAAAGGCGTAGTAGACCGCCTGGATGCCGTTCATCACCAGGGCCGACAGGCACATGGGGCAGGGGTGCCCGCTGGCATAGACGATGGCCCCTGCCAGCGGCCCCTGGCGACTCCCTTCCCGCAGCGCTTCCAGCTCCGCGTGACGGGTGGGGTCCCCCGCCTCCAGCATGCGGTTGACGGCGCTCGCCACCAGCCGGTTCTCCCTCACCAGCAGGGCGGCGAAGGGGCGCCCCCCTTGCTGGCGATGGGTCAGGGCCAGGTGCAGGGCCTGCTCCAGCCACTCCTGATGGCTGGGGGCCGAGGCGGCGGTGAGGGAGTTGAGGAGGCGGGCACCGGACTGGGAAGGGGGTGGCATGGTCATATCCTGGCAAAAAGGGGGAGGACAGCAGCCTAGAGGGTCGCCGCATCATTTGGAAATTAAATGATAAAATGACTTCCAGTGGTTTTATAAATGGAGATTGCCCATGGAGCGCCCCCTGCTGGACCCCCAATTGCTGCGGAGCTTCGTCGCCATCGTCGAAACCGGCAGCTTTACCCGCGCCGCCGAGCGTATCCACCTCACCCAGTCCACCCTGAGCCAGCAGATGCGCCGCCTGGAGCAACAGCTGGGTTGCACCCTGCTCGACCGATCCGGCCGCCAGGTGGTGACCACGGCCCAGGGGGAGACCCTGCTCGGGCTGGCGCGCCGCATCCTGGGGCTGCTGGCCCGGGCGGGGGAGCGGGTGAGCGAGGCGAGCCACCCCCTGCGCCTCGGGGTGCCGGAGGATTTTGCCGCGGGGGCCATGACCCCGGTGCTGGCCGCCTTCGCCCGCACGCACCCTCAGGTGCGGCTGGAGGTACAAAGCGATCTCAGCCATGCCCTGTGGCAGGCATTCGAAGGGGGAGAGCTGGATCTGGCCCTCATCAAGCAGGGGCGCGGCCAAGGGGAGCCCATCGCCCGCTGGCGCGAGCCCCTGGCCTGGGTTGACAGCCGGGAGTGGCCCGCCGCCGGGCGCGACCCCCTGCCTCTGGTGGTGTTTCCAAGTGAGGGGCTCTACCGGCGCCAGATGACCGACGCCCTGGATGCCGAGGGGATCCCCTGGCGCATCGCCTACGTGAGCGGCAGTCTCGCCAGCCTGCAAGGGGCGGTGAGCGCGGGGATCGGGGTCAGCCTGCTGCCGGCGCGCCTGCTGCAACCGGATCAGGTGGTGCTGGCCCACTGGCCTGCGGTGCGCTCGGTGGAGCTGGCCCTGCACCAGGGACCGGGCACGAGCGAGCCCCTCGCCCGGCTGGGGGAGGCGCTGATCGCGCTCTGTGACGAGGTGATGGGGCCGAGGTAGCCCGGGCGGCCAGGGGTCAGGCCAGGGCCTGTTTTGGTACCACGGCGAGCCAGATTTCCACTTCGCCGCTGCCGGTGACGGCGTCAAAGCGGGCGCCGTAGCGCTCGAAATCCGGCTGCTGGGCAGATTGATAGTCCGATTGCGCGAGCCACGCCAGGGCCTGGCGCCAGGTGTGTGGCAGGGTCGCGACATGCCCCTCATGCAAGAAAATGGCGTAGGTCTGGGGGGCGATGCGCATGCGGCCAAGCCCGGGAGGCAGCACCTCCAGGGCGGCGACCTCCACCCCGCAGAGGTATTCGCAGTGGGTGTCGGTGGCGGCGCAGATGACGCCATAGGCGTGCTCCCCGAGCTGGCCCGGCAGGGGAAGCAGGGCGCTGAGGTCGCGCCACTGGCCGGCGAAGTCCCCCTGCTCGAAGGGGTGGTGACGGCGCAGCCCCCCGAGGAGCATGGCGCGGCCTTGTTCGATGCGAATGGGGGCTGACATGGTGCCTCCTGCGGGGGCGCTCAGGCCTCCCGACCTTCCTCGAGCTTGCGCTCATAATCCCGGCGAACGATGGCGAGTGCCGCCAGGGCCAGCGCGGGGGCGATGTGGTTGGTTTCCAGCAATTCAATCAGATCCACCGCGAGCTGGACCTCGGGGGGGGCATTTTCCAGGGACATCTTGGGTTCTCAAGGGCAAGGGTGGTCGCCATTATAGCGCCCGGCGGCGCGAAGACACGCCCCGGCTGCCCGGGGCGGGACGGGTCACATGTGCTGGCGCATCTCCTTGTCCAGCTCCTCGCGCAGGGCCATCAGCTTTTTGGCGTACTGCTGCAACTGCAGATCGCTCTCGCTCACCGGCTGCCACTGGGGCACCGGAGTGGGTTTGCCATGCTCGTCCATGGCCACGAAGATGATGATGCAGTGGGTGGTCTTGCGCCGCTCCGGGTCGGTGGGGTGGCGGCTGTAGACATCCACTGCCAGGTGCATGCTGGTGGTGCCGGTGTGGATCACCTTGGCGTGCACCTCCACCAGCTGGCCTATCTGGATGGGGCGCAAGAAGCGGATGCCCCCCACATAGACGGTGACGGCATAGCCGCCACACCAGCCGGCGGCGCAGGCGTAGCCGGCCTGGTCAATCCACTTCATTACCATGCCGCCATGGACTTTGCCGCCAAAGTTGACGTCGGCGGGTTCGGCGAGAAATTGCAGGGTCAGTTCACGGGCGCTCATGGTACTTCCTTATGTCGAGGCAAGGGGGGACTCCTTGGCTGTCCCCCGGGGACAATAGCAGCGGGCGGGGCCGGCACTGATCCAACCAGCGCCTCTTCTTGTCTGCGCCGTCATTCACCTTGAGTTCAGCGCAGGCGGCCCAGCATGACTCATCACGCGAGGGAGGAGGCCCCATGAAACAGATGCTGGAGCAATTGATGGGAGCTGGCAAGGGCTGGCTCAACGACGGTGGTGACACGCGCAAGGCCCAGATGAAGGGCATGGCGCAGGGGGGATTGGCCGCCGGGGCCATGGCGCTGCTGCTTGGCAACAAGAAGATGCGCAAATATGGCACCAAGGTGGCGGCGGTGGGGGGGGCGGCAGCCCTCGGGGGGCTGGCCTACAAGCTCTATCAGGACTGGCAGACCCAGCAGTCCACCCCGGCCCAGCCGACCCAGCCCCTGGACACCCTGGAGGGCAAGGCCCTGGATGCCCGCGCCAACCTGCTGGTGCGCGCCATGGTGGCGGCAGCCCGGGCCGACGGCCACATCGATGCCGCCGAGCGCCAGAAGATCCAGGAGTACCTGACCGAACAGGGGGAGCGGGATGCGGCCCGCTGGATTGACGCCGAGCTCTCCCGCCCCCTCGACCCCCATGTCCTGGCGCGAGAAGTGACGGACATGGAGCTGGCGACCGAGGTCTACCTCGCCTCCCTGCTCACCATCGAGGTGGATCACTTCATGGAGCGCGGCTATCTGGACGAGCTGGCGCGGGCCTTGAAGCTGGATGACAACCTCAAGGGGAGCATAGAGCGCCAGGTGGCCCAACTGGGGGCGCCGGGCTGAGCCCGCATTGCCATCAGGATTGTCCACAAGGCCCCGTCATGGGGCCTTGTCGTTGCCGGGGGCTGTTGATTGCCGTGACGAGCCGATAAGATGCGGGTTCCAAAGGGTGACCGCCGAGCCTCTTTCCTCGCTGGCGACCCTCACTGCAAGGAGCATCAGGTGGACATTCGCACGGCAACTGAACAGGATATCGACGCCATTCTGGCCCTGAACCGGCAGATAAGTCAGCTCCACTTCGAGCAGGTGCCCGAGGTGTTCTGCCCCCCGTCCCCGGAGGACAGGGCCTTCTTGCTCGGCGCCATTGCCGACGAGGCGCGTCTTTTCTGCGTGGCGGTGGTGGCGGGGGAGGTGGCGGGCTTTCTCACCGCCCGCATCGACCTCAACGAGAGCGTCCCCTTTCTCAGCAAGCTGCCCGTCTGCCGCATCACGACCGTGGTGGTGGATGAGGGGCAGCGCTCCCGGGGCATCGGCCGGGCGCTGATCGCCCACGGGGACCAGTGGGGCAAGGCACGGGGCGCAAGCCAGTTGCGCCTGGAGGTGATGGCTTTCAACGAGCGGGCCAGGGCCCTCTACGAGCAACTGGGCTTCAAGGCCCAGTCACAGACCATGGCCAGGTAAGGCGCATTCGCTTGCAAAAGGGCCCGTTACGGGCCCTTGTCGTGTGAGGCGTCAGGGGGGCTCTGCCAGGTTTCCCGTTGCCGGGTGATGAGGCCCGCAAGCCGGTTGAGCGCCGCGTCCAGTTGCGGGCTCCAGGGATGGGAACTGTTGAGGCGCAGGCAGTGGTTGTGCTGGCCCTGGCTGGAGAAGAGGGCCCCGGGGGCGATGGAGACCCCCTGTTCGATGGCGCTGGCATAGAGCGCCCGGCCATCGAGGCGGGCGTCAAATTCGAGCCAGAGAAAGTAGCCCCCGTCCGGGGAGGAGATGCGCGCCTCGGGGAAGAGGCGCATCAGGGCTGCCCGCATCTGCTGCTGGCGCTGGGCCAGGGTGTGGCGCAGGCGGCGAAAGTGGGCGTCCACCCCGCCCTGGCGCAGCATGTCGGCCAGCGCCAGCTGACTGGGCACATTGGTCGAGAGCGTCGACATCAGTTGCAGCCGCTGGATGCGCTCGGCGTGGCGCTTCGCCACCACCCAGCCGACCCGAAAGCCCGGCGCCAGACACTTGGTCCAGGAGCCGCACAGCAGGCTCTCTCCCCGTGCATCCCAATGGGTGATGGGCCTTGGCCGCTCGAGCCCGACATAGAGCTCCGCATAGACGTCATCCTCCACCAGGGGGACCTGATGGCGGTTGAGCAGCGCCATCAGCGCCTGCTTGTGCTCATCGGGCATGGTGTGGCCGAGGGGGTGCTGCACATTGCCCATCAGCCAGCACGCCTTGACGGGGCGCTGGGCGAGGGCCTCCTCCAGCAGGGCGAGATCGATGCCCACCCCGGGGATCACCGGGATCTCCACCACCTTGAGCTTGAGCCGCTCGATGGCCTGCAGAGCGCCGTAGAAGGTGGGGGACTCCACCACCACCCAGTCGCCGGGCTCGGTCAGCACCTGAAGACTGAGGGAAAGCGCCTCCATGGCCCCCGTGGTGATGATGATCTGCTGGGGATCCACCGCCATCCCCTCGTCGGCGTAGCGCCGGGCGATGGCGCGGCGCAGTGCCTCGTTGCCGGGGGGCAGATCTGCCACCGTGCTGAAGGGATCGAGGCGGCGCATGCAACTGCCGAGGGCCCGACCGAGCTGGGGGTGGGGGAAGAGGGTCGGGTCCGCCACCGCCATGCCAAGGGGCACCAGCTCCCGTGACTTGCTCGCCTGCAGCACCTCGAACACCAGATCGTTGATGTCCACCGAGCCGCTGTAGCGGGCCTGCTGGGGCTGGCTCTCCCGCCGGGCCGTGCTCGCGGCCTTGACGTAGTAGCCGGACTGGGGCCGCGCCAGGATGAGGCCCCGGCTTTCGAGCAACTGATAGGCCTGGAGCACCGTCATGGGGCTGAGGCCATGGGTCTTGCAGCTCTGGCGGATGGAGGGGATGCGCTCCCCCGGCTGCCAGAGCCCGCTCGTGATCTGCTGTTGCAGCTGGTCTGCCAACTGGCCGTAGCGGGACATGGTGGGCCCAAACTGTTATAGGTGTTTTTCACTATAACTGCATCTGTTATATGTGTCATGGACCATGGTGTACTTGGCGGGCGAAAACCTGTCCGTTAAATGCAACATAGAGAGTCATGCATGATAAGCCTGGATGATGTGGTCAGCCTCTCCCGAATACAGTTCGGGGCGACGGCGATGTTCCACTTTCTGTTTGTGCCCCTCACCCTGGGGCTGTCCTGGATCCTGGTGATCGCCGAGTCGGCCTACGTGATGACCGGCAAGGTGATCTACAAGGACATCACCCGCTTCTGGGGCAAGCTGTTTGGCATCAACTTCGTGATGGGGGTGACCACCGGGATCACCCTGGAGTTCCAGTTCGGGACCAACTGGGCCTATTACTCCCACTATGTCGGCGATATCTTCGGCACGCCGCTGGCGGTGGAGGGGCTGATGGCCTTCTTCCTCGAATCCACATTGGTGGGCCTTTTCTTCTTCGGCTGGGACAAACTCTCCCGCGGTCAGCACCTGCTGGTGACCATGCTGGTGGCGCTCGGCTCCAACCTCTCCGCCCTCTGGATCCTCATCGCCAACGGCTGGATGCAAAACCCGGTCGGCGCCGAGTTCAACCCCATGACCATGCGCATGGAGCTGGTGGATGTGGCCGCGGTCATCTTCAACCCGGTGGCCCAGGTCAAGTTCGTCCATACGGTGGCGGCGGGCTATGTAGCGGCCTCCCTGTTCGTGATGGGGGTGAGCAGCTGGTATCTGCTGCGCGGCATGGAGGTGCGCTTCGCCCTGCGATCCTTTGCCATCGCCTCGGGTTTTGGCCTCGCGGCCATCCTCTCTGTCATCGTGCTCGGGGACGAGTCGGGCTATCGCTCGGGGGAGGTGCAGAAGGTCAAGCTCGCCGCCATCGAGGCGGAGTGGGAGACGGAAGCTGCCCCGGCCTCCTTCACCCTGTTCGGCCTGCCGGATCAGCGTGCCGAGACCACCCACGCCGCGGTCAAGATCCCCTATCTCATGGGCATCATCGCCACCCGCTCCCTGGATGAGCAGGTGACGGGCCTCAAAGATCTGAAAGCGCAGCACGAGGCGCGCATTCGCAGCGGCATGTTGGCCCACGAGGCGCTCGAAGCGATGCGGGCAGATGGCAGCAACCAGGCGGCCCGCGCCACCTTCGAGCGCCACCGCGGCGATCTCGGCTACGGCCTCTTGCTCACCCCCTATGCCAAGGAGATTGGCAAGGCGGACGAGGCGGCCATCGCCAAGGCGGTGGCGGACTCCATCCCCCAGGTGGCGCCGCTGTTCTGGAGCTTTCGCCTGATGGTGGGCATCGGCGTGGCGCTGCTGGCGCTCTTTGCCGCCGCCTTCCTGCAACTGTGCCGGGGCAGGCTGGTGCAATCCCCGCGGCTGCTCAGGGCCCTGCTCTGGTCTATTCCGCTACCCTGGATTGCCATCGAGGCGGGCTGGTTCGTGGCGGAGTTCGGTCGCCAGCCCTGGACCATCAGCGACGTGCTGCCGGTGTCGGCCTCCGTCTCCCTGCTGCAACCGGGGCAGCTCTGGTTCAGCCTCATCGCCATCTTCCTCATCTACAGCAGCCTGCTGGTGGTGGAGTTGTTCTTGTTGCGTCATGTGATCCGCAAAGGGCCTGCCAGCCTGCAGACGGGTCGTTATCAAGGTGAAGTGTTGCAAAACGGGAGTCCTGCCTGATGGATTACGAAACCCTGAAAGTGATCTGGTGGGGGCTGGTGCTCTTCCTGCTGGTCGGCTTCGTGGTGATGGATGGCTTCGATCTCGGGGTCGGCATGCTGCTGCCCGTGGTCGGCAAGACGGATGACGAGCGGCGGGTGCTGCTCAACAGCGTAGGGCCGGTGTGGGAGGGCAACCAGGTGTGGCTCATCGCCGGTGCCGGCACCCTGTTTGCCGCCTGGCCCCTGGTCTATGCCGCCGCCTTCTCGGCGCTTTACGTGCCCTTCATGTTCCTGCTGTTCGGTCTCTTTTTGCGCCCGGTGGGCTTTGACTATCGCAGCAAGCTGCCGGACCCGGTCTGGCGCCGCTGGTGGGACCGCGCCCTGGTGGTGGGCGGTCTGTTGCCGACCCTGGTGTTTGGTGCCACCCTTGGCCTGGTGCTGCAAGGGCTGCCGTTTCGCTTCGATGCGGCCCTTCGCATCCACTATGGCGCCTTTGCGTTCCACTGGCCGCTGCTGTTGACCGCCATGGGGACGGCGCTGGCGCTGCTCTTGCTGCACGGTGCCAGCTTCCTGCAGTGCAAGACCCAGGGGGCCATAGCAGCGCGCAGCGCCCGCCTCGCCCTCTGGCTCGGCCCCCTGGCGAGCGCCCTCTTTGCCCTTGGCGGCGTCTGGCTTGGAGAGATGGCGGGGTATCGCATCACGGCCATCGGCGATCTCAACGGCGCCCTCACTCCGCTGATGAAAGAGGTGGTGGCGGTGCCGGCGGGCTGGCTTGGCAACTTTGTCGCCCATCCGGTGCTCTGGGCCGTGCCTGTGCTCGGGCTCCTGCTGCCCCTGGTGTGCACGCTGGCAAGCCGCTTCGGAAAGTCCGGGCTGGCGCTCGTTGCCAGCGGCGGTGCCTGCGCCGCCATGATGCTGACCGTGGCCATCGCGCTCTTCCCCTTCGTGCTGCCCTCGTCCCTGGATCCGGCCAGCAGCCTGACCCTGTGGGACAGCACCTCCAGCGAGCGCACCCTGCTTATCATGCTGGGGATCGTCGGGGTACTGATGCCGGTCAACATCGGCTACACCCTCTGGGTATATTGGGTGGTGCGCGGCAGGGTCAGCGCCGAACAGGTGCGCCAGCACGGCCATAGCCTCTACTAATCCGCTTCAACACAAGGATCAACGCGATATGTGGTATTTCACCTGGTTGCTGGGGCTGGGGTTCGCCTTGCTCTGCGGGCTGGTCAA
>JADHEF010001564.1_pt1 | contig 13201 bp, 15 predicted proteins | sample 8952391 | NCBI WGS metagenome assembly JADHEF01 (sample SAMN16124439, study PRJNA663245) | bioreactor sludge metagenome | isolation source: sludge (nitrite) | place: India:Bengaluru | collected 2019-02-28
GCATTACGAATCGCTTCTTTTAACGCGTCATAACCGTGAATCGGTGGGAACTGAGGGAATTCAGCAATGACATTTTCCGGTGCATCAAACAAGAAACCGTGGTCTGCTTCGCCCAGCATCGTAGTATCGTTATAAGAATCGCCTGCTGCAATCACACGGAAGTTCAAACCATGCAGGGCTTTAACTGCTTGGCGTTTTTGATCCGGCTGACGAAGTTTATAAGCTGTGATCATGCCATTTTCATCAGTTTCTAACTTGTGACAGAAAATGGTTGGCCAATCCAGTTGCTTCATTAAAGGATGAGCAAACTCATAGAACGTATCGGAAAGAATAATCAATTGAAAATGTGTACTCACCCATTTCACAAATTCTTTTGCCCCAGGGAAAGGCCCCATCTCTGCAATTACTTCCTGAATATCATTTAAGCCTAAACCATGCTCTTTTAAGATATTCAGGCGCTGCGTCATTAACACATCGTAGTCTGGAATATCACGTGTAGTGGCTTCCAACGCTTTAATTCCAGTTTTCTTGGCAAAGTTAATCCAAATTTCCGGAACCAACACCCCTTCAAGATCAAGACATACGATTTCCATGGGCTCTCCCAATGTCAGTAAAAAATTTTGCGTTATGATAGCTTAAAAATAGAGATTTCAGGGGCTGTTTTTTAAATCTATTTTATTCATAAGCATTTATTTTTTAGTGCTAAGCAGATTATTTCAATTCCATTAAAATCATTGTGAATTAAACTAATATAGGTTTTTAAGTGTCCAAGCCTATACGCCAGGAACTGTCATGACTACAATCCCGACCATTGACCTTGTTGATGCACTTGCATCTGAATATGCTGATAAATCTCCCAGCGAGATTCTGGAAATTGCTTTAAGTCAAGAAGGTGAAATTGCCATTTCATTTTCAGGTGCTGAAGATGTGGTTTTAATTGATATGGCTTCTCATTTGGGCAAACCTTTTCGTGTCTTCAGTCTAGATACAGGTCGTTTACATGCAGAAACCTATCAATTTATCGATCAGGTCCGTAAACATTATAATATTGAGATCGAAATTTGTTTCCCTGAAACAGAAGCGATGCAAGAACTGGTGACTGAAAAAGGTTTTTTCAGCTTCTATCAGGATGGCCATCAGGAATGTTGCGGTATCCGTAAAGTTCAACCCTTACGCAAAAAGCTGGCTACACTGGATGGCTGGATTACCGGTCAACGTAAAGATCAAAGTCCGGGGACTCGTAATGAAATTCCAGTGGTGCAAGCAGATGTTGGTTTTTCAGGTCCAGGAAAACAGCTGATTAAGTATAATCCTTTGGCAAACTGGTCAAGTTCCGACGTGTGGAACTATATCCGCATGATGGAAATCCCTTATAATCCGTTGCATGAGCGTGGCTTTATTTCGATTGGTTGTGAGCCCTGCACCCGTCCTGTATTGCCAAATCAGCATGAACGTGAAGGCCGCTGGTGGTGGGAAGAAGCGACCCATAAAGAATGCGGGTTACATGCAGGAAATTTAAAATAATAGTTAAAAAAATCACTGTTATTCAGTGATTTTTTTAACTTATCATTACACATAAAGCAGTTCATTTCTTTTTGAAAAAAGATATACTAAAAACACTCTTTTATATAATTCTAACAAGCCTGTTCATATAAGAACAGGCACAAAATTGCAGTGAGGCATTCAACGCTATGCGTCCATTACACCCAATTGATTTTATTTTTCTGTCGCTTGAAAAGCGTCAGCAACCGATGCACGTCGGTGGGCTGTTCCTGTTTCAAATTCCTGACAATGCACCTGATACATTTATTCAAGACCTCGTTGCTGATATTCGTAAATCCAAATGTCTTCCTGTTGCGCCTTTTAATAATAAACTCAATGGCCTATTTTGGGATGAAGACCAAGAATTTGATCTAGACCATCATTTCCGCCACATTGCACTACCGCACCCGGGTCGAATCCGTGAATTACTGACTTATATTTCACAAGAACATAGCGCACTGCTTGATCGTGCCAAACCACTCTGGACCTGCAACATTATTGAAGGCATTGAAGGCAACCGCTTTGCCATGTACTTTAAAATTCACCATGCTATGGTTGATGGTATTGCCGGTATGCGTTTAGTAGAAAAATCACTATCCTATGATCCAGAAGCCAAGAGTATTGTGCCACTCTGGTGTGTCGAAGGTCCTCGTGCTAAACGATTAAAAGAACCAAAAGCAAGTCGTATAAAGAAAGTCATGGGGGCTGTAAAATCACAATTTGAAGCGACCCCTAAAGTCATGTATGAACTATCGCAAACCATCTGCAAAGATATGGGGCGCAATCCTGACTATGTTTCCAGTTTCCAGGCACCCAGTAGCATTTTAAATCAACGAGTCAGTTCATCACGCCGTTTTGCCGCACAATCCTTTGAATTGGGCCGCTTAAGCAAAATTGCAAAAGCACTGGGTGTCACCATCAATGATGTAGTCTTGGCCATCTGTTCTGGCGCACTGCGTGAGTATTTGATCAGTCATCACGCATTGCCGAAAAAACCGCTGATTGCTATGGTTCCGGCTTCAATTCGTGATGATGATTCTGAGGTTTCAAATCGTATTACCATGATTTTGGCTAATCTGGGTACGCATAAAGATACACCTTTAGAACGCCTGCAAATTATTCGCCGTAGTGTGTTAAATGCCAAGCAGCGGTTCAAACGCATGAATTCAAATCAAATTTTAAACTATAGCGCATTAGTTTACGGTGCAGCTGGTTTAAATATTGTCTCGGGAATGATGCCAAAACGCCAAGCGTTCAATATTGTGATTTCTAACGTGCCAGGGCCACGCGAACCGCTATACTGGAATGGTGCAAAACTGGATGCACTCTATCCAGCTTCAATTGTACTGGATGGACAGGCACTGAATATTACCATGACCAGCTATTTGGATAAACTGGAAGTGGGGTTAACCGGTTGTCGTAATGCCTTACCGAAAATGCAAAACTTGCTCACGCACCTGGAAGATGAAATTCAGCGCTTTGAAGAAATTGTAGGTCAAGATATTCCACCAAAAAAGTTAAAAGCGGTGAGTTAACCGCAGCTTCAAAAGAGTGAATAATAAATAAAATAAAGGGACCTTTTAGAGGTCCCTTTATTTTCTATTGCACGAAATTAATTCTTAATTGCACGACATTGATTTAATAGTTGATGACAAACTGAATGAATCATGGCCGCTGTAATTTGAACTTCTTTACCCTGCTCATTGACGATATAACCGTTTTGGCTCATTTTATTATCTGTAACTTTCGTATTTTGTTGAACTGCTACTTGGCTTATACTCATGTCATACCTCTTGTTTGCTAAACCAAAACTGGGAGATTTTGGCTTTGGCTACTTGTGTATGACTAGTATTCAAAATTCAGCCTAAAAAGTAAAATTTCAGATGTAACAAGTGTTTAACGATATTCTGTTACAATTTCAGCTCAGAATGATATCGTATTGCTCTTGCGTATACAGATTTTCCACCTGAAATTTGATGATACGCCCTATAAAGTGCTCTAAATCGGCCACTGCAGGTGCTTCCGCTGTTAACAATCGGTCAATCACCAAAGGGTGTGCCACCACAGTAAAACCACTTTTACATTCAAAAGCACGGGCATATCTTAAAATTTCCCGAAAAATCTCGTAACACACTGTCTCTGCCGTTTTCACATAACCCCGTCCCTGACAGGTTGGACACGATTCACATAATAAGTGTTCTAAAGATTCACGAGTACGCTTTCGGGTCATTTCCACCAGGCCCAGTTCTGAAACCTGGGTAATTTTGGTTTTGGCATGATCACGTTCCAGCATACGCTCAAACTGGCTCATGACTTCTTCACGATGCTGGGCTTCCTGCATATCAATGAAGTCAATAATGATAATGCCACCCAAATTACGTAAGCGCAGCTGACGGGCAATGACTTGAGTCGCTTCCATATTGGTTTTAAATACGGTGTCTTCTAAAGTCCGGCCACCGACGTAGGAACCGGTATTGACATCAATGGTAGTCATAGCTTCAGTCTGGTCGATCATCAGATAGCCACCCGACTTCAATGCTACGCGTGTTTGCAGGGCCTTCTGAATATCTTCTTCAACATTGTACAAGTCAAAAATGGGACGTTCACCCGGATAGTGAACCAGCTTCTTCAACATTGTACAAGTCAAAAATGGGACGTTCACCCGGATAGTGAACCAGCCGGTCTTGCATGCTCGGCACAAACTCTTGCACAAATTCTTGCAACTTGGCATGTATTTCGCGTGAATCGACAGAGATTTTAGAAGTATCTTCATTGGCCAAATCACGAATGACCCGCTGTGGCAGCGGCAGTTCTTCAAAAATCAGTGAAGGGACGGCAATGCTTTTTTGCTTGCGTTGAATAAATTCCCAAAGCTTGGCCAAATACGCCATATCCTGTGCAATTTCAGCTTCAGGAATCCCCTCTGCCGCAGTACGGACAATGACGCTGCCGGGTAATTTATGCTCGCTTTGAATGCGTTCGATCATCGAACGCAGCCGGTCTCGTTCTTCTTCTGATTCAATGCGTTGTGATACACCGATATGATGACCATAAGGCATCAATACCAGATAACGTGAAGGAATGGAAAGATCGGTAGAAAGACGCGCCCCTTTGGTCCCCAGCATATCCTTCATCACTTGCACCGTGAGAATTTGACCGGGTTGCAGCAGTTCAAAAACATTAGGGGTTGGTTGATTGCGGGGCCAGACCATATCGTTGATATGCAGAAAAGCGGTTCGAGAAAGACCAATATCGACAAAAGCAGCCTGCATACCCGGAAGTACACGCACCACTTTACCTTTATAAATATTGCCCACCAATCCACGCTTAACCGTACGCTCAACAAATAATTCATTGACCGTGCCGTTCTGGATTAAGGCCACACGACATTCCATAGGTGTGACGTTAATCAACAACTCGTCAGACATAATAAAACTCAAAACATTATAAAAATTCTTTTTTGAGGTCAGTTAATTTAGTGCCTTAACTGCCTGTAATAACTGTACGGTTTCATGTAAAGGCAAGCCCACGACATTGCTATAACTGCCTTCGATACGGGGAATATAACGCGCTGCGATGCCTTGAATGGCATAAGCACCCGCTTTGCCTAAGGGTTCCCCTGTTGCCCAATAATCTTCCATATCATTGAGACTTAACTTTTGAAACTCAACCTGTGTTCGTACCACTATACTTGATTTTTCTGTTCTTGTACGCACACAAACACCTGAAAAGACATCATGCTTGCGCCCGGAAATGCGCTGCCACATTTCAAAAGCATGTTGTTTTGATTCAGGTTTACCTAAAATCTGATTATCCACACCTAAACTGGTGTCAGCGGCTATGACGATGGCATCCGGAAATTGCTCCAATACAGCTTGAGCCTTGCTACAGGCTAAACGCTCGACATAGGCGGCAACATCTTCTCCGTCAAGAATAGATTCATCGATATCCGGACCATAAATCTCGAATTCTAAACCTAACTGTTGCAGCAGTTCCCGACGGCGTGGAGAACTCGAAGCCAGAATTAAACGCGCCATTTTTTAAGCATAAAATACATGACAGGGAAAACCAGCACACTGCTCAATAAAGGCTGCCAGTGTCGGGTAATGGAAAATTGCAAGCCACCCATCGTTTGGGCAATCCAGATCACAAATAAATGTGCCATTACTGCCAGAAAGCTAATCACCCAGAGATTGCCAAAGGTCATGATGCGTCGTTCACGGGTTAAAAACCGGACAATAAAGGTAATCAACACAAAACTTAGTGCATTCATACCTAAAGGGGCATCCACCAGCAAGTCGGTAAACATGCCGGTGGCAAAGGCAAACCAGATTCCGCACCATGTAGGTTGGCACATCACCCAAAACAGCATGAGCAGCAACATGAATAAGGGACGTGCACCTGACACGGCATAAGACAATGGGTAAACCATCAGCACCGAACAGACAATGACTGAAACAATAATCGCAATTAAAGGATCCCGATTGCTTTCAGCCCTTAATTTAGCGAGTGGCATGTGGCTGCTCCATCGCTAATGAATCAGAAAAAAGGACAACGACATGATGTCCACCGGCCAATTGTGCGGCTGGAATGACTTCAATCTGGGCAAATTCACCCGAATTATGCCGGTTAACTTTAGACACTGTGCCGACCAGATAGCCTGCAGGGAAATGTGCACCCAGACCTGAGCTATGACACTGTGCCGACCAGATAGCCTGCAGGGAAATGTGCACCCAGACCTGAGCTATACACTTTTTCACCGACCTTGACATTGGCACTGGTCGGAACATATTCCATCTTCAAATGACCTAAATCACCTGTACCCGAGACAATGGCACGCATCCCGGTATGTTCCAAACGCACAGAGAGAGAATGTTCTTTATCGGACAGCAACATAATACGGCTACTATGCGAATTGACATTGATGATCTGCCCCATAATTCCTTTATCGTCCAGTACGGTTTGACCGACCTTGAGCTGACTGTTGGAACCACGGTTAATCACAATAATATGCCGTAATGGATCGGCATCTGTACCGATGACTTCTGCAATTTCCATGCGCCCATCAATAATCAAAGGCGTATCCAGCAGACCTCTTAAACGGGTATTTTCGGCAGAAAGTTCAGATAATTTTTGCAGACGAACCTGAGCCTGTAATAACTCGGCTTGCATCGCGGTATTTTCACGACGTAACTGGGCTTCAGACTTGGTTTGTTGATTGAGCCATTCTCGCGATAACACTGGATAGCTTGCAAGGGCATAAATAGGATTATATGCCGCATACAAGACATCACGTGCGGGCTGAATCACATGCGGCATGCGCCAGTTAAAAAACAGCACCACCAGACATGTAATCACCGCAATGATAAATGAGCGAAAAGATGGCGGTTGTCGAGAAAACAGTTGTGTTTGCACCGCCTGGTCCCTAACTTAACCTACAAATAACATGTCGTGATTTGGATTATCGAAGAATTCCAGTACCTTACCACCACCACGAGTCACGCAAGTCAACGGATCTTCAGCCACAACCACAGGCAAACCGGTTTCTTGCGCAAGAAGTTTGTCGAGGTTACGAAGTAGTGCGCCACCACCAGTCAGCACAATGCCACGTTCTGCAATATCAGAAGACAGTTCAGGCGGGGTTTGTTCAAGTGCAGATTTAACCGCAGAGACAATATTTTGTAATGGGTCTGAAATCGCTTGGGTAATTTCGTCTGAAGTCACCGTGATGGCACGAGGAACACCTTCAGCTAGGTTACGGCCACGCACTTCAATTTCCAGCGGCTTCGCGCCTTCATCCGGAAGTGCCATACCCACTTCTTTTTTAATCACTTCGGCAGTGGTTTCACCAATCACACAGCCATGCGCTTTACGTACATAGTTAATGATCTGTTCATCAAAGACATCACCACCAATACGGAGTGAATCTGCGTAAACACAGCCCTGCAATGAAATAATTGCGATTTCAGTGGTACCACCGCCCACATCGACCACCATCGAACCACAGGCCTGTTCAACCGGCATACCGGCACCAATTGCAGCAGCCATTGGCTCTTCAATTAAGCGGACATCACGTGCGCCAGCATTGAATACCGCTTCACGAATGGCACGGCGCTCAACCAGCGTTGATTTGCACGGTACACACACTACAACACGCGGTGCAGGTGGGAAAAGACGCTTTTCATGTACTTTACCAATAAACTGGTTCAACATGGTTTCGGTCACTTCGAAATCGGCAATCACCCCGTCTTTCATCGGGCGGATTGCAGAAATATTTGCAGGTGTACGACCGAGCATTTGTTTAGCATCAAGACCAACCGCGGCAACGATTTTCTGTGAACCGCTGTGACGGATGGCCACAACCGTCGGTTCATTTAATATAATGCCTCGTCCTGGTGCATAAATAAGTGTATTTGCTGTACCTAAATCAATGGCTAGATCGGGCGAAAACAAGCCAATTAGTCTTTTTAGAATCACGGAGACGTTCTCGATTAAACTTTATGTGGACGCAAGGTGGCAACTTTAACTAAATGTGATGATTTGGACAAGTCAATCGCTTATCATAACGCATGATATTTTGAATTTTTTTAATACTGATTAGGTAATATTATGTCTACATCGGATGCACAGCATTCTGCAGATTTAAATGCAAAAACAGTTTCAGCAATCGCACATCTGGCCCGATTGTCGCTAAATGATACGCAATCTGCTGAATATGCTCAAAGTCTAAATAAAATTTTAGGCATGATGGAAACCTTAAAAGGCATTGACACTGAAAATGTCGAGCCGCTTAAAAGTCCATTTGACCATCCACAGCCCTTACGTGAAGACGTGGTTTCTGAAGAAAATCATCGTGAAGAATATCAAGCTGTTGCACCGGCAACCCAAGATGGCTTGTACCTTGTTCCACGTGTGATTGAATAATCTTTATTCAGTTAAATCATTTTATTAAATTAAACGTAAAGAAATATTTCTCATGACAGATTTACATCGCTTATCGATTCGTGAACTTTCCGAAGGTTTAGCTGGGGCTAAATTTTCGTCTCGCGAATTGACTGAACATTATTTAGAACGCATTGCAAAAATCGATGCTCAAGTACAATCTTATGTGACTGTCACTGCCGAGCAGGCATTGGCCCAAGCCGACGCTGCTGATGCTGCAATTAAAGCTGGCAATGCAACTGCCTTAACAGGTGTTCCAATTGCACATAAAGATATTTTCTGTACCCAAGGCATTAAAACCACTGCCGGTTCTAAAATGCTGGACAATTTTATCTCTCCTTACGACGCGACCGTTGTAGCGAAAGGTAAAGCTGCGGGCCTGGTGACTTTAGGTAAAGTGAACATGGACGAATTTGCCATGGGTTCAACTTCCGAGTCATCTTACTTTGGCGCGACCAAAAACCCTTGGGCACTGGATCACGTTCCCGGTGGTTCTTCAGGTGGTTCTGCTGCGGCTGTAGCGGCTGACCTTGCACCATTTTCAACCGGCACCGATACTGGTGGTTCAATCCGTCAGCCTGCGTCTTTCTGTGGTTTGACTGGCCTGAAACCAACTTATGGTCGTGTATCGCGTTTCGGTATGATTGCCTATGCATCATCTTTAGATCAAGGTGGTCCAATAGCACGTTCGGCTGAAGACTGTGCCTACCTGATGAACGTGATGGCAGGTCATGACGCAAAAGATTCTACTTCTGTAAACAAAGACGTTGATGATTATGTGGCAAACCTGAACGGTACATCAGTTAAAGGTTTACGCATTGGTATTCCTAAACAGTACTTCAATGTTCACGGCTTAGATGCTGACGTAAAAGCACGTGTTGAAGAGTCGCTTAAAAAGTTAGAAGAAATGGGTGCAACGTTGGTTGAGATTGACCTCAACATGACAGAAGCTTATGTTCCAACTTATTACCTAATTGCCCCTGCTGAAGCATCTTCAAACTTGTCACGTTTTGATGGCGTGCGTTATGGCTACCGCTGTGAAGATCCAAAAGACATTATGGACTTGTACAAACGCTCTCGTTCAGAAGGTTTTGGTAAAGAAGTTCAGCAACGTATCTTGATCGGTACTTATGCCCTGTCTGCCGGTTATTACGATGCCTACTATGTGAAAGCACAAAAAGTACGTCGTCTGATCCAGCAAGACTTCCTGAAAGCATTCGAATCTGTCGATGTGATTGCCGCGCCTTCTGCGCCAACCACTGCATACCGGATCGGTGCAAACTTAAGCCCAGTTGAAATGTATCTGGGTGACATCTACACCATCGCGGTGAACCTTGCAGGTCTTCCTGCGATTAACGCGCCTGTTGGTTTTGACAAAGACAACCTGCCAGTTGGCTTACAGCTGATTGGTAACTACTGGTCAGAATCGCAATTGTTGTCTGTGGTACACCAGTATCAACAAGCAACCGATTGGCATACAAAACGCGCTGCAATTGCTGAGGAGAATGCATAATGGCGAAGAACAATGCAAAACCTAAGTCAAACCTGATTGATGGTTGGGAAGTCGTTATTGGTATCGAGATTCACACTCAGTTGGCGACGAAATCTAAGATCTTCTCAGGTTCATCGACTGAGTTCGGTCAAGACCCAAATACGCAAGCAAGCCTTGTCGATTTAGCCATGCCGGGTGTTTTGCCAGTATTGAACAAAGAAGTGGTTGATCTTGCAATCCGCTTTGGTTTGGGTATCGATGCTTATATCGACCAGGCTTCTGTATTTGCACGTAAAAACTATTTCTACCCGGATTCTCCAAAAGGCTACCAGATTAGCCAGATGGACAACCCGATTGTGGGCTTGGGTCATATCGACATCCAGCTTGAAGATGGCACAGTTAAACGCATTGGCGTAACACGTGCGCATTTAGAGGAAGATGCAGGCAAATCGATTCATGACCAGTTTGAAGGCATGTCAGGCATCGACTTAAACCGTGCAGGTACGCCACTGCTTGAAATCGTATCTGAACCAGATATGCGTTCGGTTGAAGAAGCCATTGCCTACATCAAGGCGATTCATACGCTGGTTCGCTGGTTAGGCATCTCTGACGGTAACATGGCGGAAGGTTCATTCCGTGCAGACTGTAACGTGTCTTTACGCCGTCCGGGTCAACCGTTCGGTACACGTTGCGAGCTTAAAAACCTGAACTCATTCCGTTTCATTGAACAGGCGATTAATGTCGAAATTGAACGTCAAATGGAAATCCTGGAATGGGACGGCACCATTGACCAAGAAACGCGTCTGTTCGACCCTGTGAAGATGGAAACGCGTTCTATGCGTTCGAAAGAAGAAGCGAACGATTACCGCTACTTCCCTGACCCAGACTTGTTGCCTGTGATCATTGCAGATGAGCAAATCGAAGCGATTCGAGCGACTATGCCTGAGCTTCCTGCTGCACGTCGTGCGCGTTTTGTGGCTGACTTTGCTGTGACTGAGTACGATGCGCACGTTTTAACGCTGACTCGTGAAATGTCAGAGTTCTACGAAGACGTGGTGAAATTTGCTGGCGGTGCTGCTCAAGGTAAGATTGCTGCCAACTGGGTGATGGGTGAATTCTCAGGTGCTTTAAACAAAGCAGGCTTAGACTTGGCTGATTCTCCTGTATCTGCGGAAAAACTTGGCGGTATGATCGCGCGTATTGTGGACAACACGATTAACGGTAAGATCGCGAAGCAAGTATTCGGCTTTATGTGGGACGAAGGCAAATCTGCGGACGAGATTATTGCTGAAAAAGGCTTGAAACAGGAAACTGATACAGGTGCAATTGAAGCGATTATTAAGGAAGTCCTTGCTGCGAACGAGAAGATGGTTGAAGAGTATAAATCTGGTAAAGAGAAAGCTTTCAATGGTCTTGTTGGTCAAGTGATGAAAGCTGCAAAAGGGAAAGCCAACCCTGCGCAAGTGAATGAATTGATGAAGAAATTGATTGGTTGAATTATTCGCTAATGAATTGATTTCATATTATAAAAACCTCGCTTAATGCGGGGTTTTTTAATAAGAGAATATAATGGCTTTAAAAACAATCTTTAATGTTTCAGAAGAAAAAACGGCAAAATTAGCAGTCCTGATTGATGCAGATAATGCCTCTGCAAAAGATATCAAGAATATTCTAGATGAATTAACTAAATATGGTGAGGCAACAGTTAAGCGAATTTACGGAAACTTTACTAGCACACAGAATACTCAGTGGAAAAAAGTAATTAATGAACTAGCGATAAAACCTGTTCAACAATTTGAATATACGACAGGAAAAAATGCTACTGACGGTTTCATGATTATTGATGCTATGGATTTGTTATATACAAATCGATTTGATGGTTTTGCTATAGTTTCTAGCGATAGTGATTTTACCGCTCTAGCTATTCGCATCAAAGAACAAGGAGCTACTGTTTATGGTTTTGGGAAAAAACAAACTCCTGAAGCTTTCAAGAACGCATGCTCCCAATTTATTTACGTAGAGAACTTACGAACAGATGAATCTGAAGAAGAAATAATTATTCCTAAAATTACTTTAAAGACTACTTCGAAAGAAAGTGAAGTTATCCCAAAAATCGACCCAATACAGAATATAAATACGACTCTCCCCTTACATACTATTAAACAAATTTTTGATAATCAGGATTCTGAATGGATTACTGTTGCATCCTTTGGGTCTCAATGGAAGTTATTACAAACTGATTTTGATCCACGAAATTATGGATTCAAAAAACTTGGTGATTTAGTAAAAAATACACCTCAACTTTTTGAATATGATGAAAGAACTTTAGAAAATGGTCATAAACATTCTTATATGAAGTTAAAGAAATAAAATATATGACCATCAAAAAAGTTTCCTCTATCACTAAACTCGAAGACTTAGGACGCATTCAACTCTCTAAGTCCCTTTTTATGCGTGATTTCCTGTATAGCGAAATTGCCAATTGGTACGGTGTACCCAATTTCCCCGACTATCCTGACATCGCCATTCGAACAGGCACAGAACTTTGCCAACAATTGCTTGAACCTCTGCAAGACAAGTTTGGTCGCATTGCCATTCGTTCCGCTTACCGCTCTCAAAGCGTGAACCAACTCGGCAATGAAAAAGGACATAACTGCGCCAGCAATGAGAAAAACTTTGCCAGTCACATTTGGGACTATCCCGATGCAAAAGGCTATGGTGCCACGGCATGTATTGTTATTCCCTCATTTTTAGAACTATATGAAAAAGACCAAACTAATTGGCAACAATTAGCGTATTGGATTCATAACCATTTGAACTATAGCCACCTACAATTTTTCCCAAAACTCTGTGCATTTAACATTGGTTGGCATGAACAGCCTGCTCGGGAAATTTATAGCTATATCCAACCCAAAGGCTATTTGCTGCGTGGTGAAGCTGTGAATACGGAATTTGAGAAGTTTTATCCTGATTTATTATAATCATTAATCCCCCTAAATCCCCCTTTTTCAAAGGGGGACTTGCCACGTCATCAATTGGATACGCGTAGTTCCCTCTCCTGAGCAAGTTTTAAAGCACTGCTTTAGAACGAAGCACAAGAAAGGATGAGGGCTAGGGAGAGGATTTTTAAAAGTTAATACTCTTCTCTTAAATTTTCTAGTTCAGTCGTACGTTCCGCGGTCGCTTCCATATAGCAACTATTGCTATTCACAGTTGCTATCGTCC
>JADHEF010001587.1_pt1 | contig 13193 bp, 10 predicted proteins | sample 8952391 | NCBI WGS metagenome assembly JADHEF01 (sample SAMN16124439, study PRJNA663245) | bioreactor sludge metagenome | isolation source: sludge (nitrite) | place: India:Bengaluru | collected 2019-02-28
TCGATCGCTTCCAGCGAGAGCAGAGGCATCTGAATCCAGCGGGAGAGGGTGCGTGCGCCCATGGCCGTCCTGGTCTTTCCCAAAAACTCCAGTAGTGTTCCCCGGCGGGACCTGTCCCTGATGTTTCTTATTATCTCCAGATTTCGCAGAGTTATGTCGTCGAGAACCATAAACTGCGATCCACTATAGTGTCGCACATCATGCAGATGGTCTAACGCATCGAAGTGAGAGGCATGCAGGTAATTGAGGATGGCTCCGCAGGCGCGAAGAGACAGGGGCCTCTCGGCCAGGCTGAGCCTATCCCTCCAGCCTTCCCCAAATCGGCTCTGCAGAGCGGCGGATGCCTTCTCCCGGGTAAAGAAGGAGCTATCCAGGATCTGCAGGCGGCAGCCCTCGCAGGCCAGGGCAAAAGAGGCTATGCATTCTGCGGGCCGGAACTTGGCCAGCTCCTGGCTCAGGCCCGGCTCATCGATCTCCGTGGTCAAAAACTCCCCGGTGGAGACGTCCAGCAAAGCCAGGCCCAGCCTGCCCGCCTTTCCTTTTTCTCTTCTTTCGCTTTTATCTCCAGCGCTCTCTTTTCCTTCTCTTTCTCCTTCTTCTATCCCCTCATCCCGCACCACCGCAGCCAGGAAGTTGTTGCTGGCCTCATCCAGCATGGTCGGCTCGATGATGGTGCCGGGTGTGACCACCCGGGTGATCTCCCTTTTCACCAGGCCGTGGGCTAATTTGGGGTCCTCCACCTGATCGCAGATGGCCACCTTATGACCGGCCCGGATAAGCCTGGCCAGATAGGGCTCCAGGGCATGATAGGGGATGCCGGCCAGGGGGATCTTATTGCCCTCATCGTCCTTCTGGCGGCTGGTGAGGACGATGTTCAGGTCTCGGGCCACTATTACTGCATCCCCGGCAAAGGTCTCGTAGAAGTCGCCCACCCGGAACAATAGTAGAGCGTCGGGGTACCGGCTCTTTTCCCGGTAGTACTGCTCCATCAAGGGGGAGAGCTTGGACATGATGGGATCTGGCTTTGGGTTTTGGCTGTCATATCGCTTTCGGTGGGATATTTAACCGCTCCAAAAAGAAATGTGAACTGGCAAATGAGGAATAACCCGGCCATCTTGAGATTGCTCAGCTATAAGAATTGTCAGGAATAAAATAGCAGGCAGAAAGATCTGCCCTTAGCATCAATCTATGCCGTCTTCTGTCCTTCTGCCGTTCCTATCCAGCTCTCGCCGCCAGCGGATGAGGCCCGATACTCACCGGCAGCCAGATCCTGGTCTACAGTGAGATTGAGCTGGTACTGAAGGATGGGACTGGTAGATACCAGATTCAGCTTAAGATCTGAGCCAGCTGCAGTCCCGGATACGGCTACATCCATGCTGCTGTTGCCCTCTCTGATCCTGCCCGATCCATACACATTTCCTTCATCCTGGAGGAGGGTCAGGGCCAGCTCTCTGGCCATGCTGTCATTGAGGGCAAAGAACCAGTTGCCCTGCACATTGACCGTTTCAGTCTGGGCGGGTGAGGCCTCTACATCCGGGGCGGCAGTCTCTTCAGCAGAGGGACTGGTTTGCATCTCGCCTGTAGATTCAGCCTGTTCCCTGGATTCCTTGGCGCTTTCCCCTCCAGCAGAGAGGGTGCTGGGCATGGTCCAGTTCAGAGTGCTCTTGTTCTTCTGCAACTCACGGGCCTCCTGGGGAGTGGCGGGAGCGCCAACAGGATTCACATATTCTTCATCCTCACCAGAGTGGAACATCTCATCGACATCGTAGCTCGGATCATCCCAGGCTATGCCCAGTGCTGTCACAGCCAGCAAGGTGGAGAAGAGAAACGATGATAATATCACTGCTTTGAAACTCATTTATATCGACCTTCTTATGCAGACTCTTTTAGATTTGCATCGGAATAGGGTTCTTTGTCCAGCATATTCTAGCATATATGCCAGACTGCCCCCGGTCTCATTCTCATGCAGATTATAGTTGATAAGCTTAATGGTTATTCGACAAAAGACGTTAATAGAGGTCGGCTAGGCATAACCATGTCTATCCGAGACCGAATTGCCGAAAAAAGATGGTGCAGGTGCAAGGGATTATCATTCCAATGCCGCCTTCTGCACCTCTATGGCCTCACCCTTCTTGAGGCGTTTGATCATTCTCTTGGCCATCTCCGAGGACTTGGCCACCCGGATGTCTCCCCTGCGGCCTACGGTGGCGGTGAAGACGGGATCGGATCCCACAAAGACATCCACCGACTCTCCTGCCATCCCCTCCAGCCAGATGATGAGGTGTTTTGTCGTCTCCTCCAGCCGGGGAGCGGCAAGAGGGGGCTGGTCCTTGGTTCGAACATCGATGTGCAGGCCCAGGCTCTTCTCGATCTGGTCTATGTTCTTTCCTGCCTTTCCTATCACCCTGGCCGCCTCGTCATGGGGCACATGGACCACAGCGGAGGAGTCGGTGAGCATCTCCACCTGGAAGGGGCCGCGCACATGGTGGGATATCTCCTTTTCTATCTCCCGGGAGGCCAGGTTCCAGGATGGCTTCTTGTCCTCTCTGGAAACGGGCATGACCACTATCTGCTCGCCGTAGCTGTAAAGCTCATACTGCGCCTGGCCGCTCTCAAAGTCTTTGACCACAATCACCGGTCGGGCCAGGTCCGCTTCCACCATGCCGGAGGGAACCTTGACTGTGAACTCTACATCCAGTACGTGAGTGACCTCGCCCTTCTCGATGAAGACCACGGTGTCCACCACCTGGGGGATCATGCCCATGTCCACCCGGCCCAGCAGGCGCTGCAGGGCATCTATGGGCTTGTTGGCATGCACCACTCCTATCATGCCCACTCCGGCCAGGCGCATGTCTGCGAAGACCTGGAAGTCGCGGGTCTTCCTGACCTCATCATAAATGGTGTAGTCCGGTCGGACCAGTAGCAGAATATCGGCTGATGCCTCCATGCTCCCCTCCAGCGGACCATACTGGGTGATCTCAGGGGGGACCTGCAGGTCGCGGGGCGACTCCAGGGTCTTGACCACATAATTGCAGCTCAAGAGATACTCGGCCACTCCTGCGGCGAAGGTGGACTTGCCCGATCCGGGCGGCCCGGCGATGAGAATGCCTCTCTGTCCTTCCTTGAGCCTCTCCTTGAGCATACCGCTATGGCGGTAGGAGTCGAAGCTGACCTTGGCCACCGGCCGGACTGCGGTTATCTCCAATCCGTCCGAGAACGGCGGCTTGGCTATGGCAATCCTCATGGGACCGAGCTGAACTATGGAGGCTCCCATCTTCTCCATCTCCACATAGCCCTCCGGGTCCACCTTAGCCCTCTCGTAGATCTCCCGGGACAGGTCCCTCAGCTCCCTCTCCGAGAGGGGCCTCTCGCCCAGACGCACCAAGGAGAAGTCCCCCACCCGGCCGCGCTTGGCCATGGGAATGGCACCCTCTTTGAGGTGAATGGAGAGAGTATCCTCGGTGAAGTATCTCTCCATAGATAGGGGCTTGACCGCCTCGCGCTGGGGCCGGACGTACTCCACATCCAGCCCCATGGCCTCCGCCACCCTGGACTGGACCTGATCGCTGGTGAGAAATGATGCTCCAAGCTCCAGAGCCACATCACGAATCATGGCGTCTATCTCTCCCCCTCCCGCCAGCTTGATCTGGTCCAGGTTGGGCCTGATGCCCACATATTCCAGCTCGATCTTTCCGTTTTTAGCCAGCTCGGAGAGCCTGCGCAGCTCCTCCAGCCCGCGCAGGCCAATGTCCCGGCCGTGGTTGGCCTGGGCTTCCAGCTCTGCCACCACTGCTTCGGGTACAACGATCCTTCGGCCCTGCAGCTCACCCGCTCTGATCTTGGCAGATACCCTGCCGTCAATCACCACACTGGTATCTGGCACCAATGGTTGCGCCATTTCTTAAAACATCCTTCAATATCAAAAGCTAAAGATATACTATATCCATTTTTCGTCTTTCAGCTATCCAGTCCAGCACGTAGTCTATATCCAGCTGCCTTCTGGTCTGCAAGCCGGACTGGACCACCATGATGGGACCGCCTTTCATAGCCAGGGATATCTTTAAAGAGGCCTCTGCCCCAAATCCGGGATCAAGCCTTCTTACAAGGTAGATCTTGATGTCGCTGCAGGCAAAACAGCCGTTAACCTCATGACCGAGCTGTATGCAGACCATACCCGGCATGGGAATAAGCCTGAAGGCCACGCTGTAGCTGGCAAATTTGCTGCGATCATAAAGCTTTCTGTCCTTAAAGGCGGGGGCAAGGTCCTCTTCCATGATCTTTTTTCCGAGATCCGTCAGATCCAGGGAGGCCTGGTGGGAATAGTAAGAGCAGCTGGCGAGCTTGGATACCGTCAGATTCTTGATAGAGGCCTGCCGGGCATGACAGTATTCGCCTTCATCCACGGCATAGAAGTCCCGGCTCAATGGAAAAGAGCTTGAAGCATAATTGTCGCAGCTCTTGCATTTGATTTTTACAACAGCTTCTCTATCCAAAAAGGGGGCCATGCCCTCCAGGATGTCCAGTGCATCCGCCACCCGAAAGTCTGCTGCCTCACCCAGGTTCTTCTTTGCCTCTCTAACGGCTGAAGCTATCTCGTTCCTGTTATCCATAGGCTATCCTTCATTCGCCGCTGCCAATGGGCAGGCGGCTTGAACTAGGCATAAGTGGAAGATCTCCCATAAGAACCTGCCGCGGCTCCGAAAGAGATATATTTACTCGCCTCTTTTTCGCGCAGAAGTGTAGATCAGAGCGCGAATATTGGAGGTCAGGTCATTGAAAGAGATACGCTTGCATGGTCGTGGGGGTCAGGGATCTGTCACTGCGGCCGAGATAATTGCCGTTGCCGCCTTTGAGGACAAGAGGTTCTCACAGGCATTTCCGGCCTTTGGAGTGGAAAGGAGAGGCGCGCCGGTGATGGCCTTTGCCAGAATCGCCGATCAGCCCATCCGAATCAGAAGTCAGATCTATGAGCCGGATTATGTCATAGTCCAGGATGTGACCCTGCTGGATGTGGTGGATGTGGCCAGCGGCCTGAAAGAGAGCGGGAAGATCATAATCAATACAGACCGATCTCCAGAAGCCCTGAAGCTCAAGACGAAGGCCGAGGTGATCACCATAGATGCCACCAAGATCGCTATGGAGATCCTTAAGAGACCTATAGTCAACACCACCATGCTGGGCGCATTCTGCGGAGCCAGCAAAGAAGTTGGCATCGAGAGCCTGAACAAGGCCATATCCGAGCGCTTCAGTGGAGAGCTGGGCAAAAAGAACCTGCTGGCCATTAAAACCGCCTATGAGAGGGTATCCTAATGGCAATTAAAGCCGGAAGCCTGGTTGATCCGTGCAGCACCCGTATCACAAAGACCGGTGCCTGGCGGACTTTCGTGCCCGTTTTTGATCATGAGAAGTGCATAAAATGCAGCCTCTGTGAGATCTACTGTCCTGAGGGCTGCATTCACCAGGAGGAAGGGCTCTTTATCCCCGACCTGGACTACTGCAAGGGCTGCAGTGTATGCGCTAACGAGTGTCCCAGAATGGCAATTACCATGGTCCTGGAGGAGAAGTAATGAGCAATAATACGGCCAATATGAAGGTGGTAGAGGGATCTTATGCCATAGCCCATGCGGTGATGTGCTGCCGGCCGGATGTCATCTCCGCCTATCCCATAACCCCCCAGACCCACATCGTGGAAAACCTCTCCCAGATGGTGGCAAATGGTGAGCTTGATAGCGAATTTCTCACGGTTGACTCCGAGTTCTCTGCCCTTTCCGTGCTGGTGGGCGTCTGCGCTGCCGGCGGCAGAGGCTACTCCTCCACCACCAGCCAGGGCCTGGCTCTGATGTACGAGGTGCTCTACAATGTCTCAGGCCTGAGAATGCCCCTGGTCATGAATGTGGCCAACCGGGCCATGGGAGCGCCTCTCAACATCTGGAACGACCAGCAGGATTCCATAGGGGCTCGCGATGTGGGCTGGATTCAGATCTATGCCGAGAATGTTCAGGAGGCGGTGGATGCCACCCTCCAGGCCTACAAGATCGCCGAGGACAGAGATATCAGAACACCGGTCATGGTCTGCATGGATGGCTTCATATTGACCCATGTATACGAGCCGGTGGAGCTGCTGGACAAGGAGAAGGCTCGCGAGTTTCTGCCTGACTTTAAGCCGGAGCATATACTTGATCCGGCCCGTCCCATGACCTTCGGAGCCTTCGCCGATCCATCCACCTATACAGAGTTCCGATATCAGCAGTTCGAGGCTCAGCTAAAGGCCCTCCCCAAGATAGAGGAGGTGGCCCGCCAGTTTGAGGAGAGCTTTGGAAGGTACTACGGAGGGCTCATAGACGGCTATTTCCTGGACGACGCAGAGATAGTAATAGTCACATTGGGCTCAGTCGTTGGCACGGTCAAAGATGCCATTGATGCTATGCGGTCCGAGGGCAAGAAGGTAGGCCTCTTGAAGATCAGAAGCTACCGGCCTTTCCCGGTACAGGCTCTGAGGAAAGCCCTCAAAGATGCGGCAGTGATTGCGGTTATGGAGAAGGATGTGGCAATTGGCGGGGAGGCCGGCCTGGTAACGGACCTCAAGGCGGCATTCTATAGCAGCAGCATCAGAACGCCCATCATCGGCTTTGCTGCCGGCCTGGGAGGCCGGGATATCACCATCAAGGACATCAGAAAGATAGTGGAAAAGGCAGAAGCAGCCCGCAAGGGAGATCTGTCTGAGTTTGAATTCCTGGCTCTGAGAAAGGAGATCCTTTAGGGAGGCTTGAGAAAAATGGATAATTCTTTGCTTGCGCCCGGCCACCGAGCCTGCGCAGGATGCGCCATGCCCACCACCATCCGGCTGGTCCTGGATGCGGCGGGGCCGAACACTATCGTGGTCTCTCCAACGGGATGCCTGGAGGTCACCACCACCCCCTTCCCGGAGAGCGCCTGGTGCGTGCCGTGGCTTCATTCCTTATTCGAGAACCAGTCCGCCGTGGCCTCCGGAGTGGAGGTCATGCTCAAGCGCCGGGGAAAGGACACCAATGTTGTAATAATCGGTGGAGACGGGAGCACATTCGATATCGGCATGGGCTCCAACTCGGGCATGTTCGAGCGAGGCCACAAGATACTTTATGTCTGCTACGACAATGAGGCCTACATGAACACCGGCGTTCAGAGAAGCGGCTCCACCCCCTTCTGCGTGCACACCACCACCACTCCCTCCGGAAGCCAGAGCCAGGGCAATCCCAGGCCCAAGAAGGACATGCCGGCCATAGCTTTAGCCCATGGGGTTCCCTACGTGGCCACAGCTTCGGTGGCCTATCCCGTGGATCTGCGCCGCAAGGTCAAGAGAGCGCTGGAGATCAATGGACCGTCTTATATCCAGGTCAATGCCCCCTGCATCACTGGCTGGACATTTGATGCCGGCACCATGATAGAGCTGGCCCGCCTGGCGGTGGAGAGCGGTCTATGGCCGCTGCTGGAGTACGAGAACGGCAAGCTGGTAGCAGTCAAGAAGATCCGCCAGCCCAAGCCGGTGGAGGAGTACCTAAAGCTGCAGGGCAGATACAAGCACCTCTTCAAGAAGACGGAGTGCGCCGATGTGCTGGGCCAGATCAAGGCCATGGCAGAGGCTAATATGGCCAAGTACGGTCTGGTTGACTAGGCATGTACGTGGGGCGAATCGTGGCCATAGGCCGCAGCAAGGAGAGGAGCTTTGCAGCCTACAGAGTCTCCTCCCGCTCTTTTCCCAATAGAATGGCAGAGGTCAGGGGCAGAAGCATTCTGGTCTCGCCTCTGGATCCTGCTGACCTGGCCAGGAATCCTTACATCGCCTACAACTGCATCCGGATTGGCGAAGCCACGGCGGTTGTGGCCAATGGCACCCAGGCGGATATGATCATGGAGAGGATCGAGGACGGAGGAAAGCCCCTGGATGCTCTGGCCATCAGCCTTGTCGCCTACGGCTACGAGAGGGATGAGCTGGACACACCCCGCATTGCCGGCGTGGTGCGGGGAAAGATGGGATGGCTGGGCATAGCCAGGAAAGAGGAGTTTCGGATCAGGCAGTTCGATCTGAAAGAAGGTGCGGCCTATATGGTTGCCACATATGAGAATACCGACTTTGAGGCGGTAGCCCTGGGCGGGCCTAGCGCGGAAGAGATCGCCCGCCGGGCATATGATCTGCCCCTGGAGAGGCCGGTCTGTGCCGCGGCGGCCCTGGAAACGCCGGTGGAACAGGGTATGGGTTTTGATCTTGCGGTTTACAATCCAGAGTAGAAAAGACAGGATGGGGATGATATGGAGATCAATGGAGTTACAATAGAGGATACCTTTGCCGAGGGCTTTCCCATAAAGGTGGCCAGGGTTACAATCACTGCTGTTACCCAGCACTGGGCTATGGTTGCTGCCCAGGAGGCCACAGGCTTTGGCACCTCGGTTATTGGATGCTCAGCGGAGGCAGGAATAGAGTGCATCTTGGGAGGGGATGAAACCCCGGACGAAAGGCCTGGAGTCAATATACTGATCTGCAATATGGGCTATAAGAATCTGGAGAGCTCAATGCTCAACCGGCTTGGCCAGTGTGTGCTCACTGCTCCAACCACTGCGGCCTTCAATGGCATGCAGGAGGCAGAGAAGCAGTTTGACACCGGCAAGAAATTGAAGTTTTTTGGGGACGGCTTCGAAAAACAGGCTGAGCTATACGGGCGCAAAGTCTGGAAGATCCCCCTCATGTCCGGAGACTTCATCATCGAGGAGAGCTTCGGTGCTGTGGATGGAATCGCCGGAGGCAATTTCCTGATACTGGCCCAGAACCAGGCGGCTGGCCTGATGGCTGCCGAGGCGGCGGTCAATGCCATTGGCAGGGTCAGGGGCTGTATCACCCCCTTCCCCGGCGGAGTGGTGGCCAGCGGCTCGAAGGTGGGATCCAAATACAAGTTCCTCAAGGCATCTACCAATACCGCCTTCTGCACCTCCCTTCGCGAGGACGGGGTCTGCACCCTGACTGAGGATGTCTCCGCCGTCTTCGAGATAGTGATCAACGGCATCTCCAAGGAGGCCATCAGCGCGGCGATGAAGGCGGGAATCAATGCTGCCTGCCGGGTGCCCGGCGTCCTGAAGATCTCCGCCGCGAATTATGAGGGAAAGCTAGGCAGTCATCAATTCCCTCTGCATGTGGTCCTGGAGTGAGATTTCCCTGCATTAAAGGCAGGGGATCTTTAATTTTATTATGATGGACGATGCTTTTCCCTGAGCAATGAAGATCAGAGTGGGAGCTTTATATCTTTTTTAGAAATTGATCCACTGGGAAATAGTAAATGCATCCTGCATGGGAATCTGGTTAACTATTGATTAATGTTCCTGGAAAAGTGTTGTCCACCTCTATAGATGATAGAAATAAATTTCATGATATCGATTCCACTTCTGCATGACGATGCAAATAATCACGTTTTTTTTTTAAATTATAAAAAACTATAAATATAAATTTAATTGGGGCGGATAACCTCACTCCAACCTTTGGTTTTCTCTGATAATGTTGCCTTAAACAAGCAGTAGTGCTTACCAATATGAATTTATAGGAGGATTCGTGATATTATCTTGAATTTAATGGAGGAAGAGTGGAGGATCTTATGCCGTTATTGATCAGCTTTAGCTGTCGAGTTTACAGAGAGAGATTCATAGCGATTTTTCAGAGATGAGCTTATGATAAGTTTTAAATCCATATTAATATTCATTTTCATTTATGTTGCCTTTGCAGAAGCCGAAATTGCTGTATTCTGCGACACTACAGAACTGCAAGATGCGGATTGGTCCGGGAACTTCTCTCTGCCCAAGTTCGATCCCAATTTGGGGACTTTGAAGACTGTAGAAATAAGCCTGGATTTCAACCTCTCTCAAGAGGTCAGGACTGAGAACACAGGGCCGGTAAATTCCTCCATCAATTCAACAACTGAATCGGTGCTGACACTCCTGCTGCCTAATGGTCAGGAAATAAAAGCCAATGCCTCTTTGGATATATCGCAGTATCTAGAGCCCTATGATGGGGCGGTGGATTTCTCCGGCTCCTCCGGTATAGACATCTCTCAGTCGTCCTCCAGCAACAATATAACATATTCTCTAAAAGATATAACCGATTTTGTGGCAAACAATTCTGGAGAGGATGTATTACTGGGAGGAATGGTAGAGAGCATGCAGAATAGTAGCGTCTCTGGAACTGGTTCATCCCAGATCCAAACGAAGGCAAGAGCCGGTGTTTGCCTGGCCTATGGATATGATGCAGGAGAATTCTGAGGGGTGGCTGTTAATGATCTCAAGTATTTTTAATATTCTAAAATCTGGATCGAGGACTATGAAGATATCCCGATTCTTGGTATTATTTCTGATCGTAATGCTTCTGGCTTTCCCGACTTTAGCCGGGGAATACAGCGTTTGCCATGATCTTCCGATGGATAGAACCGATTACACGAAAGATCATATTCTGCCTCAGTTCGACACATCTATTGGCATTCTGACCAAGGTGGAGATCAATGCAACATTAAGATACGACCAGGATTTTTGTATCGAGAACAAGCAAAGTGCTGAAACGCGCTACAGAATCACGAGGATGATAGACGAAGAGATCACATTGCCAAATGGAGATCTTCTCGCCGCCCAATTTTATGACTATACCGACCGCCGGATACCAGCATTCGATGGAACCGCTGACTTTGGTGGGATTTCAGGATTCTGCGAGAATAAGACCGGAAACGAGTCTGCCAATTCAGTCGAGTATACCGATCCCTCCGATCTATCATATTTCATAGGAGGCACAGAAAGGAATTATCTGGCATATGTCTATGCCACGACTGGAATTTTAACATCTGGAAACTATGATCAATTTATAGACACATATGCCGGCTCTCAGATGTGCATTAAATTCACATATATTGACACTGCCTGCATCTCAGGCTACAAGCTCAATGAGAAAAGCCAGGGGCTACCCGGCTGGACTATCTTCATAGACAGTACTCCAAACGGCCAGCTCGACGCGGGAGAGAAGAACACCACCACCAATGCCACAGGATACTGGCAGATCTGCGGCCTGCTTCCGGGCAGCTATACCGTATGCGAGCTAATGCAGAGCGGATGGACAAATATTGGACCATTGTGCAGGAGCATAACCATTGCCGATCCGCCTTTGCCCCAAAGAAACATAAACTTCACCAACAGCATGGTGGCCTGTCTTTCCGGCTATAAGCTCGACGGCTGCCCCCCCTACAGCGGCATTGAAGACTGGGAGATAAGGGTCAATGACTCAGCCGGGAATTATTGGAGCACAATCACCAATGCCAGCGGCTTCTGGGAAATATGCGAGATTCCCAATGGGACTTATACCGTCTGCGAGACGCCTCGGTCCGGGTGGGGACAGACCGATCCCCAGGGCTGCCTTGTTGTGCCTCTGGCTGGAGCGAATGTCAGCAACCTGAACTTCACCAACCGGAAGCTCAAATGCATCAGCGGCTTCAAGATCAATAGCAGCACGGGATTGGGTGTAGCGGGATGGAACATCACCCTCCAGAATGCAACTAACAGCACAAGCCAGCTCACAGGAACGGACGGCAAATATGAGTTTTGCAATTTGCTGCCGGGCAGCTATAGCCTCACTGAGGAGGGTCTTCCCGGATTTATGGCAGAGGAAAATGTATCCAATCCCTTTGAGCTAGAGTGCGAGAATATCTCAGGCAAGAATTTCACCAATCTCTGGGTGGTTGCATCCATCCAGCTCAAGAAGTATACCAATGGCCATGATGCCGACGATGCCACCGGCCCCTACGTGCCGGTGAACGGCTCGGTCACCTGGAGATATGAGGTCACATCGGGCTCCAATGTGCCGCTGAGCGATATTAATGTCACTGATTCCCAGCCCGGCGTGGAGCCGGTTTATGTGAGCGGCGACAGCAATAACGATACTAAGCTGGATCCGGATGAGACCTGGATTTATGAGGCCACAGGCATAGCCGCACTTGGCCAGTACGAGAATATGGGCAATGTCACAGGAAAGAGCCCTATAAATCAGATTGTAACTGACGAGGATCCCAGCCACTACTTCGGCCAGTCTCCAGGCATAAGCCTGGTCAAGAGTACCAACGGCGAGGATGCCAACAGCCCCACTGGTCCCTACATACCTGAAAACGGGACTGTTGTCTGGACCTATCTTGTTACCAACACCGGCAACGTCAACTTAACTGATGTTACAGTAACGGATAACGTTACAGGAGTTGTGGGCATCATTCCTTTGCTCCGTCCCGGTGAGAGCACGACCTTGACAGCTACGGGCATTGCCGCCGCCGGCCAGTATGCCAATATGGGCAATGCCACGGGCATGCCTCCCGTGGGAGACAACGTCAGCGACGAGGATCCCAGTCACTACTTCGGCCAGTCACCTAACATAAGCCTGGTCAAGAGCACCAACGGAGATGATGCCAATAGCCCCACTGGGCCGTCCATTCCTGAGAACAGCACAGTTGTCTGGACTTATTTGGTAACCAATACTGGAAATGTGAACCTCACCAATGTCACTGTTACAGATAATGTCACGGGATTGGTGGGCACCTTACCCCTTCTCCTGCCAGGCGAAAGTCAGACTCTGACTGCTTCCGGTGTTGCCTCTGCCGGCCAGTACGCCAACCTGGGCAATGCCACGGGCACCCCGCCCGTGGGAGGTAACGTCAGCGACGAAGACCCCAGCCACTACATCGGCCAGTCTCCAGGCATAAGCCTGGTCAAGAGCACCAATGGAGATGATGCAAACAATGCGACCGGTCCCTACATACCTGAAAATGGAACTGTTGTCTGGACCTATCTTGTGACCAACACCGGCAACGTCAATTTGACCAATGTTTCCGTAACCGATAACGTTACAGGAGTTGTGGGGTCCATTCCCCTTCTCAGTCCCGGTGAGAGCACAACCCTGACAGCTACCGGCATTGCCTCTGCCGGCCAGTACGCCAATATGGGCAATGCCACGGGAACTCCACCCGTGGGAGGCAACGTCAGCGCCGAGGATCCCAGCCACTACTTCGGCCAGTCTCCAGGCATAAGCCTGGTCAAAAGCACCAATGGCGACGATGCCAACGATCCCACCGGCCCCTACATACCTGAAAACGGGACGGTTGTCTGGACCTATCTTGTGACCAACACCGGCAACGTCAATTTGACCAATGTTT
>JADHEF010001590.1_pt1 | contig 13175 bp, 4 predicted proteins | sample 8952391 | NCBI WGS metagenome assembly JADHEF01 (sample SAMN16124439, study PRJNA663245) | bioreactor sludge metagenome | isolation source: sludge (nitrite) | place: India:Bengaluru | collected 2019-02-28
TTTTTATAACATAAAAAGGGAAGGGGGGGACAGAGCAAAAAGAGCCACGGATTTCCTCCTGATCTATCAGGCTGGGATCAGGGAAAAACGGAAAGGCAAGTCTTGCGTTTCGTGCTTGTGTCAGGGGGGTGGAATGTGACAAGATTTTTATGAATGGAATTGATATTCATATATGGAAATGCGGTTTTTGCCGGTGAAAAGCCTTGCGACGGGTTGGCTGGGCTGGTGAAATGAAGACCGTGTTCAAAGCGGGTGTTTGCGTACAGATGCTGGTCACGCTGCTGACGGCGGCGGGGCTCGGACCGGCACGACAGGCGCGGGCTGAGGCTGTGGACACCTTGCGCTGGGGGATGTCCGTGGATATTCGCCTGAGCGGTTATCAGGGCGCGTCATCGCTAACCGGCTTTCCCGCTCTGGTCTCGTTCAATCCCGCAACCATCCCCGGCTTCAGTTACTCCGCTTTCCAGCCGCAGGGCGCCGACCTACGTTTCACCGACGCGGACAACGCCGTGCTGCTGAGCCATGAGATCGAGGCGTGGGATACCCAAGGCGTCTCGCGCGTTTGGGTGCGCATTCCCTCGCTGGCCTCAAATCAGACCATCCGGGCCTTCTGGCGCAACCCGGAGGCGACGGCACCGGATTCAAGAGCGGTTTGGGACGAGGGGTTCCGTGGCGTGTGGCATTTTTCTGACACCCTGAACGATTCAACGATAAACGCCAACACCGGGGTGAATACCGGCACTGTCGCGACGAACGGGGGGGCGGTTGCAGGCGCACGGGCTTTCGACGGCAACGATTTCATCGACTGCGGCAACAACGCTTCGCTTAATTTCACGAACAACCAGCTTACGATGTCGGCCTGGATCAAACCGAACGTGATCTCAGGCAACGCGATCATCAGCAAGTCCTATGCGGCAACCCACCTGTCGCCTTACTTCAGTTGGATTCTCTATACGGTGAGCTCGGGCCTGCACTGCAGGATCGACACGTCTTCTGGAACAAAGGGGACGCTGTCGACGGGGCAGTGGCAACATGTCGCGGCAACCTACAACGGGAGCCTGATCACCTTTTACATTGAAGGCTTGCCAGTCGGCACGCTCAACAAGACGGGCAATCTTCTGCTGACGCCGCGCAACGTGCGCATCGGAGGACGCGATACGAGCCCACTCGGCGAGTATTTCAGCGGGTGCATTGACGAGGTGCGCATCTCGTCGGTGGCCCGCTCGGCAGACTGGACCCGCGCGGAACGGGATACGGTGGGCAACGCAGCGTTCTGCAGCTTCGGCAGCGTCACGGAAACGCGGTTGCCGCAAGTGGCCGGCTCGGTCGGCGCCACGCATGTTTTCGCCACGAGCGCCTGCCTGACCGGCGAACTGATCTCCACCGGGGCGGCACCCACCACGGTATGGCTCTGCTGGGGTACGAATGACGGCGGCACGAACTTGGATGCGTGGGCACAGAAGGGCAGCCTCGGCACACGTGAACCGGGCGCGTTCAGCCAAACGGTTTCGGAACTTACGCCGGAAACCGCGTACGTCTATCGTTGCCGCGCGGTGAACACCTACGGTGAAAACTGGTCTGCGACACGCACGTTCACAACCCGCTATCCGCGTCTTAGCGTCGCCGATGCGCAGGTCTTGGAAGGCCGTTCGGGGACAACGGGGTTCCTTTTCCGGGTGACGCTCTCTTATGCCGCGCCCGGGCCGGTGACATTCCACTACGACACTTCGAACGGTACGGCTACGGCCGGAGATTTCGAGGCTGCTTCAGGCGAGGTTACGCTCGCGGCGGGGCAGACCGAGGATTTTCTCACTGTTTCCGCACGCGGCGATACGGAGCAGGAACCGGACGAGTTCATGTGTCTCGAACTTAGCGCAGTCACAGGCGCGATTGCCCAGAAACCCTGCGCGTTCGGGCTGATTCTTGACGATGACCGGCCGAACTTCCACTCACCCTGCGCGCTGGTTGCGGATACCGCGCGCGGCCGTCTGTATGTGGCCCGGCAAACCGATGCGACCATCGGTGTGGTCAATACCGCTCAAAACCTTCTGGTTCAAGCCTTTACGGTTCCGTCTGCCCCGCACGGATTGACCCTTAGCCCGGACGGCACCCGCCTGTACGTGGCAGCAGGCGGTGCTGACGGACAGGTGTACGTGCTCGACGCAGCAGGGGGCGCGATTCTGCAAACGTTTTCGGCGGGGCACACGCCGCAGTCGCCCGTCTTGAGTCCGGATGGTCAAACGCTCATCGTCTGCAACCGGTTCGATGACGATGTGAGCATGATCGCCCTCTCCAACGGCGTGACACTGGCACGGATTCCGGTCGGGCGCCAGCCCCATGCGGCGGCGCTGACGCCGGACGGGACGCGCCTGTTCGTGGCGGAATTTCTGCCCGTCGGCCCTTCGACCAACGGTGTCCTCGCAGGCGCGGTGAGCGTGATCAACACGGCGAGCCGTGCGGTCGTCAAACGGATCATTCTGCCGCCGGGGTCGCAGTCACTGCGGGGCCTCTGCGTTTCGGCGGACGGCGCGAAGGTCTATGTGACGCACGTGCTGTCGCGCTTTTACGCGCCGGCCACCCAGATCCTGCGAGGCTGGATTAACACGGCGGGTCTCAGCGTCATCGATGTGGCGACCGAAAGCCTGGTCAACACGGTTCTGCTGGACGACCTTGACCTCGGCGCGGCAAACCCGTGGGATGTCATCTGCTCACCGGATAACCGCACCCTCTGCGTCGCGCATGCTGGCACGCACGAGGTCAGCGTGATCGATCAGGCGGCTTTGCTGGCGAAGCTGCAGACGGGGGACGCGGACACGCCGCAGGATTTGACGTATCTGGTCGGGCTGCGGCGTCGCCTGCCGCTCAAAGGGAACGGTCCGCGCGGCCTCGCCCTCGTTGGCGATACACTCTACGCGGCGGAGACTTTCAGCGATACGGTGGGGATGGTGGGCCTCGCGCCAGGCAACGAATACGGCGCGCAAGAGATTGCGGCGGGCGGACCGCGTCCGTCTGATGCCGTGCGTCAGGGCGATCGAAATTATAACGATGCCAAGCTGTGCTTACAGGGGTGGCAGAGCTGCGCGAGCTGCCATCCCGACGCGCGTGCCGACGCGCTGAACTGGGACCAGATGAACGACGGGTTCGGCAGTCCCAAGAACACGAAAAGCCACCTCTTCTCGATCCAGACGCCGCCCTCCATGTCGACCGGCATCCGCGCGAGCGCCCAGATCGCCGTGCGTGCCGGTCTGAAATACATTCAATATTTCATCGTGCCCGAGTCATCTGCAGCCGCGATCGACGCGTACCTTACGGCGCTGTCGCCTGAGCCGAGTCCGCGCCTGGTGAACGGCGCGCTGAGCGAAGCGGCCGCACGCGGGGCCGTATTCTTTCAGTCACAGGGCTGCGCGAGCTGCCACAGCGGAACGTATCTGACCGACCAGAAACGGCACGACATCGGCACCGCGACGGCGCTCGAGACTGGCGTTCTGTTCGATACGCCAACGCTCCGGGAACTCTGGCGCACGGCGCCCTATCTTCATGACGGGCGCGCCGCCACCGTGCGCGAGGTGGTCGAGACGGTACACGCGGGCCGCGTCAGCGGGCTGACGCCCGCACAGATCGACGAACTGGTGGAGTATCTGCTGTCATTATGAGTCATCGGACACATAGAAGCCTATGGAGATTCATGCTGCCGCTGGCGGTCGCCTGCTCGACCGTGACGGTCGCACGTGCGACGTTGCCAGAGGCGGTGACGCGCCAGCCGATCCTTTTCGTGGTCCGGAACCAGTACCAGACCGACCATCACAACACGCACACCATGTTTCCCTCCGCGTCCAACGAGGTGAGCAACGGCTATTACGAAGGGGGAAACTCTGCGCTCAAGGTTCTCGACCCGGCTTCCGGCAGCGTGCGGACGATTCTCGAGGCCGGCGCAGGCGGGGTCATCCGCGACCCCGAGGTCCATTTCAGCGGGACGCGCATCGTCTTCGCCTGGCGCAAGGGCTTGGCGGACGCCTATCATATCTACGAGATCAACGCGGACGGGACGGGACTGAAGCAACTCACGGCGCTCGCGGGCGTGGATGATTTCGATCCGGTTTATCTGGCCGATGACCGCATCGTCTTTGTGTCGGGGCGCGAACCGAAGTATGTGATGTGCAACAAGCACCTTTCGCACAACCTTTACCGCATGGAGGCGGACGGCGCGAACATCACCCAGATCGCGAAAAGCACGCTGTTCGAAGGACACCCGAGCCTGATGGACGATGGCCGCATCCTCTACGACCGCTGGGAGTACGTGGACCGCAACTTCGGCGACGCGCAGGGGCTTTGGACCTGCGATCCAGAAGGCACGGGACACGCGGTCTACTTCGGCAACAACACCAGCAGCCCCGGCGGCGTGCTCGACGCGCGCGAGATTCCCGGCACGCAGCAGGCGGTCTGCACGTTCGTCGCCTGCCACGACAAACCGTGGGGTGCGATCGCCGTGATCGACCGCCGCCTGGCCCGCGACGGCGCGTCCGCAGTTGTCCGCACGTGGCCCGGCGGGCTTGCGAGCTGGGTCAAAGTCAACACAGTCGTGAACGGCGACTACGACCTTTTCGCAAGCACCAGCCCTAAGCAGGAGGATCCCTATCCGCTCGTAGACCCCGTGACCGGCGTGGGCGGACGCCACTTCCTCTGTTCACGCAACACGGGAACGGGCGAACACATGGCGATCTACGTGCTGGACGCGGCGGACGGAAGCGCCACGCTGCTGCACGATGAGGGCAGCGGAGACATCGGATGTTTCGATGCCATGCCGCTGGCGGCTCGAACACGTCCGGGTACGGTCACCGTCTCCCGCAAATACGACGATACGACGGGACGTTTCTACGTGATGGACGTTTACAAAGGCACGCACATGGCGGGCGTGGCGCGCGGGACGGTGAAATACCTGCGCGTGGTGGAGTCGCCGGAAAAGCGGTACTACAGCAGTCAGGTCTGGAACGCGCAGGGCATCGAGGCCCCCGGCGTGAACTGGGACAGCTTCGAAACCAAACGCATTCTCGGCACCGTGCCGGTGGAGGCGGACGGCTCGGCGAATTTCAGGGTGCCGCCGCGGACCTTCGTCTACTTCCAGCTACTCGATGCGGACGGCCTGATGGTGCAGTCGATGCGTTCCGCCACCATCATCCAACCGAACGAACAGCAGGGGTGTGTGGGCTGCCACGAAGACCGCAAGCTTGCGCCGCATCCTTCCGGGGCGCGGATGCCCGCCGCGTTCCTTCGGGCCGCCGACACGCTGAACGGCTGGCAGGGCGAGCCGCCGAAGCTGTTCAACTACCTCAGCGAGGTGCAGCCCGTGTTCGATGCGAAGTGCGTAAGCTGCCACGACTACGGGGGCACGGGTGCGGCGAAGGTGACGCTCGCCGGCGACAAAGGCGTCTGCTTCAACGCGTCCTATGCGGAGCTGTGGCGCAAAAAATATACGGGCGCGGTAGGGGCTGGACCCGCGGCGATCCTGCCTGCCCTGAGCTGGGGTTCGCACGTCAGCAAGCTGGTACAGACCCTCCGCGGGTCGCACCTTGGCCGCGTGTCACTGACCGCGGCGGAATTCGACCGGATCGTCACCTGGCTCGACCTCAACGCGGTTTACTACCCCGATTACTCGGCCAACTATCCCGGCAATGCGGGCGGGCGCTCACCGCTGACCTTCACGCAGCTGAGCCAGCTCACCACCTACACCGGCACGAACGTGTTGAACGCCGACAGCGTCAAGAGCCTGGGGGAACTGATCTCGTTTGACCGTCCGGCGCTGAGCCCGTGTCTGAGCGGGGTCAGCGGTTCGAACTACACCAACGCGCTGGCATTGATTCAGGCGGGGAAGAACGCGCTCGCGGCGATGCCGCGCGAGGACATGACTAACAGCACACTGAGGAACGCCACCGACCTCTGGCGCGCTGACAAGTACGGGCAGCGCCTGTGCCGCGAGGCCATGAACCGGGCCGCCATCGCGGGCGGGGGCCTTGTTTACGACGGCCAGGGACTGTTGGCGGTGGCGAACGGCGGGGTGGCGGGTGTCAACCGCACCACCGTCACGATCAACGGAAACGTGCTGTACGCGGTCAGCAACGCGACCGCCAACGTGTTCATCGCGTGGGGCCTGACGGATGGGGGAGAGAACGCCAACCTCTGGGAGCACGTCGTCAGCGCCGGGACATACGGCCTGGGAGCGTTCGCCTACACGCTGACCGGTTTGCCGTCGGGGCAGCCGCTGTTCTTCAGGGTGTTCGCGGCGAACGGGGAGGGGCTGGTGTCGTCGCATGTGAGCACGCCGTTCGACGCGGAGTCGCTGTTGGGGTCGGTGCGGGCGACGGTGCTGATGGTGAAGTAGGTCACGCGGCCGTTGTGAGTAGTGAGTGGGGAGTGGGGCGGAGGTATAGGCTGTAGACTGTAGGCTGTAGACTGTAGGAGGGGAGAAGTTCGTTAGTTCATTATTGCATTCGTTCATTAGTTGGAGGAAGGGAAGACTGAGGACCGAGGACGGAGGGCTGAGGACGGAGTGTCGGGACCGCCGCGACAGCGCATCTTGACGGGCGCCAATCCGCCCCCGGACCCTTATAATAGGTGCATGGATGTGAGCATGGACACGCATGCGGGCATTCAAGGGCGGCAACAACAGGATGCTTATCTGGCGTGCTGCTGGCCGTCATCTACTTCAACTGTGTCTGGCTGGCCGGGCGGATGCAGTGCGAGATCCTGACGGCCAATATCACCCATGCCGCCAAGCGCATCTACGGCGTGGCCGAGTTCCTCTACTACACCGTTGCCGACGGCGTCGGGCGGCTCTTCGCGCGCCACGGCAAATGGAACCGCCCTGCGCCACCCGACCCCGAATTAAACCCACTCCGACTGGTCTTCTTGGAATGACCTGATTTTTTTTGGGGAAGTCCACTTTGGGGTTGAATCTTTTCATCCCTTCCCTGTAAAAATTTAAACCCGAAATGGTTTTGAATGTTGATGGTTAAGCTTATGAGGTTTTATTGTTAAAAACTCAAACAATAATTGTTTGAGTTTTCGAGTTCCCCTGTCCTAAGTGATTCACCCCACTGTAAGAAGGAACGGTATTGAAATGAAATTAAACATTCGCTTGCGAGCATCACTTCTCGCCCTCTGTCTTTCACTTTTTATTTCACCCAGCGCATCTTTCGCGAGTTATTACGAGTATGACGGTGTAGAGTACTGGTGCTTTAATGGGGTGGCCTCCGTTTGTGGTCCAATAAATCCCCAAGAATGTCGCCACGTATTTATTCACGAAAGGATTAATGATTGCCTTGTCATTTCGATTGACGATATGGCATTCATTTCATGCACCAGTTTGGAGAGCATTTCAATACCCTCTAGTGTGACCAACATCGGATGGGGAGCTTTCGAAGGTTGCTCAGCGCTGAGCAGTCTTATAATACCTGATAGCGTGACCGACATCGGAGGGGGAGCTTTCTGCGGTTGCTCAGCGCTGAGAAGTCTTATAATACCTGATAGCGTGACCGTCATTGGATTTGATCTGTTCGATGGTTGCTCCAGTCTAACCAGTATAAGAATTGGAAACGGCGTCACTAGCCTCGATCATTGGAAGAATGGGACTCCGCTACAATGGGCGACGCCCAAATTGACAACATTTCGTTTTGGTAACAGCATAACTAACATTCCTGACCGGTTCTTTGTAAATTGTACCAATCTCAATGATGTTACTATCCCTATTAGTGTTGTCAGCATTGGAGAAGATGTTTTTGCTTCTTGCGCTAATCTTCCCGGCATAACATTTCCCATCAATTTGGCTCGCATTGGATCTTACGCATTTGTAGGGTGCCACGGACTGACACGCATATCTTTGCCAGGCCGCGTGACCAACATCGGAGATGGTGCTTTTCAATATTGCACAAATTTGACCAGCGTCTTTATACCTGACGGTTGTGCCGTCAAAATCGGCACCGGTGCTTTTTTAGATTGCAGAAGTTTGACCGATGTCAGGCTGGGTGACAGTGTTGTCAGTATAGGGCGAAGTGCGTTCGACGGATGTTGGCATATCACCAACATTGCGATTCCGGGTAGTGTAAATGATTTAGGTGGTGATTGTCCGTTTGCCTGGTGCATCAGCTTAATGCGCATTGATGTTGATGTGAACAATGCGACTTATAGTAGTGTTGATGGCGTGCTGTTTAATAAAGACCGGACCAAGCTCATTCGCTGTCCGACTGCAGCTTTCATGTCGATAGGAAGAAACTACGTAATCCCGGACACTGTTTCAGAGATTGCTGGCATGGCTTTTGCTCAGTGTAGGGGGCTTGATCGAGTCACGATTCCACCCGCTGTCGTCACTATCGGGTATGGTGCGTTCGTAAGGGCTGATGCGTTGAGGGAGGTTATATTTCAAGGGTACCCGCCGGCAGCGGAATCAAACATTTTTGATGAAGCCCATGAAGATCTAATGGTGTTTTACTTTGATTCTTTGGGATGGGGCGAGACTTTTGCCGGACGCCCGGCATATCAAGTCAAGCCTTTCACATATCAAAAAATTGACTCTGCGCTTGGCCCTGCCGCAATCATAACCGGATATACCGGTGTGGTCGGTGTAGTTAGCATCCCAGACAGCTTATATGGTTTACCCGTCGCTATTATCGGGAGGAATGCGTTCAGCGGAAATTTAATCATGGCAAACGTGACCATTCCCTCCAGCGTCACTAACATAGAGGGCGGTGCGTTTAATAATTGCTCTAACTTGACCAATGTCACGATAGGTAGTGGCGTTGCTAGTATCGGGGACTTCGCGTTTTTATACTGCACCGCCCTTGCCAACATCACAATGCCGGACAGCGTCATCAGCATCGGGGACGGCGCTTTCTATTGGTGCACAGGGCTAACCCATGCTAAGATCAGTGAATATGCTAGGTTGATCGGTAGTGAGGCCTTTTGGGCCTGCACCAATTTGGCAGGCATCACGATACCCGGCAGCGTCACGAATATCGGAGGGTACGCGTTCGCATATTGTTCGCGAATGACAACGATTGACGTCAATCCGTTCAATGCGGTCTACAGCAGTTTCGACGGTGTCCTGTTCGACAAGGAGAAGGTCACCCTCCTCCAGTTCCCTTGCGGCAGGACGGGCAGTTATGTTGTCCCCGCCAGCGTCACCGCCATCGGAGACGCTGCTTTTTACTCTTGTATTTTGAGCGACGTCGCCATCCCTAACAATTTGTTGAATCTTAGTTTATCGACCTTCAGTTGCTGTGAGAAGCTGAAGAATATAGACGTCGGTTCGGGCAATCCGAGGTTCAGCAGTTTGAACGGGGTGTTGTACAATAGGGACCAAACCACACTTATCCAATGTCCGCAAGGCAAGGTCGGCGGTGTCGCCGTCGCCGACAACACCACGCGCATCGGGAACAGCGCATTTGAGGGTTGCGTGGGTGTCACGAGCGTTGTTGTCCCCTTCGGCGTCGCCAGCATTGAGGATTATGCGTTCTGGCTCTGTCCGAAACTGCACAGCGTGTATTTCAAAGGCAATTGCCCGCCGGAGGTTGGGTTGAGTTTGTTCAATGGGACACCCGCAACAGTTTATCATTTAGCACCCAGTATCGGCTGGGGCGAGACGTTTGCGGGCCGTCCCACGGCGTTGTGGTTTCTTGACACCCTTTATGCCTTGACCGTCAACGGCGGAACCGGCGGCGGTTTTTATACAAATGGGCAAGAGGTTGCGATATCGGCGGATGCGCTGCCGACCTGGTCTACCTCCTTTGACCGGTGGACAGGTGACGTGCAGTATGCAACAGACGCCACCGCCCCAGAAACCACCGTGACCATGCCCGCGCAGGACATCGTCCTGACGGCTCTCTTTAACGTGAACAGTTATACGGTGACCTTCGACGCGCAGGGGGGGACGACTCCGGTGCCTGCGTCCATAACGGTGACGAACAAGCTGGCCTACGGCGCGCTGGCGGCGACGGCGCGTTCGGGCTACGCCTTCGCGGGCTGGTGGACGGCCGTGGGCGGGGCGGGCACGGAGGTGACAGCAGGGACCGTGGTGACGGCGACATCGACCCATACACTGTACGCCAAGTGGATCGACAATGCCGCATCTGGCTACGAGTACACCGTCATTAACGGGAGCGTTACGATTACAGATTTTAAGGGATCAGGCGGTGAGGTGTCCATCCCGGCGACGCTCGGAGGATATCCAGTCTTCAGCATAGGAAACTCGGCCTTCGAAGACTGTACCAGTCTGACCGGCGTCACGATCCCCTCCAGCGTAACCAGTATCGGGGACCGGGCCTTCTATAATTGCGCAATCCTGGCCGGAGTCTATTTCGAAGGCAATGCCCCCGGCCTTGGCGGATCGTCTGTTTTCTACGGTGTGACAGGGACCGTCTACCGTTTGTTGGGAACCACCGGATGGCCAGCGATTCCAGGCTTATGGGGCGGCCGTCCGACCGCGCTGTGGGGCGATACTTCGCTTACCGTGACCTTCGACGCGCAGGGTGGGACAACGCCGAACCCCGCCTCCAAGAGCGTGACGTATAATGCGACATACGGGGATTTGGCGACAACGACCCGCGTCGGCTACACGTTCGCGGGCTGGTGGACGGGCGCGGGCGGGACCGGCACGGAGGTGACCGCCGGTACCGTGGTGACGGCGACGACGGCCCATACGCTGTACGCCAGGTGGACGTTAAACGCGGTAATAACCGTGACGTTCGACGCGCAGGGCGGGACAACGCCGAGTCCTGCTTCCAAGAGTGTGACTTACGGGTTGACCTATGGTACCCTGGCGACAACCACACTGGACGGCTACACGTTCGCGGGCTGGTGGACGGGCGTGGGCGGGACCGGTACGCAGGTGACCGCCGTGACGTTGGTGACGGCGACGATGGCCCACACGCTGTACGCGAAATGGCTGGCCAACACCTGCACCGTGACGTTCGACGCTCAGGGCGGGACAACGCCGATTCCTGCGTCCAAGAGCGTGACATATAACTCGGCATACGGGGATTTGGCGACAACCACCCGCGCCGGCTACACGCTCGCGGGCTGGTGGACGGGCGCGGGCGGGACCGGCACGGAGGTGACAGCCGATACCGTGGTGACGGCGACGACGGCCCACACGCTGTACGCGAAATGGCTGATCCCGTTGGCTGATGCCGTGGATGCCGTTGGTTTAGTCTGGAGCACCGGCGGAAGCGGGGGCTGGTCCGGCCAGACCGCGGTCAGCCATGACGGCGTGGACGCCGCCCAGAGCGGGGTTGTCGGAGACTCGCAGACAAGCACGCTTGAGACCCGCGTTAATGGCCCAGGGGCGTTGTCGTATTGGTGGAAAGTATCTTCGGAAACCGGCTGTGATTATCTGAGGTTCTATGTCGATGATGTCCTGCAGAGCGGCTCCATATCGGGAGAAATCGGATGGCAGGCCAAAAGCTGCATGATCATCGGAACCGGAACGCATACGCTTAAATGGACCTATTCGAAAGACAACAGCGTTTCCTCCTGGTCTGACTGCGGCTGGGTGGATCAGGTGATATGGGAGCCCGGCTCATCCACCGTGACCGTGACGTTCGACGCTCAGGGCGGGACAACGCCGATTCCTGCTTCCAAGAGCGTGACATATAACTCGGCATACGGGGATTTGGCGACAACGTCCCGCGCCGGCTACACGCTCGCGGGCTGGTGGACGGGCGCGGGCGGGACCGGCACGGAGGTGACAGCCGGTACCGTGGTGACGGCGACGACGGCCCATACGCTGTACGCGAAATGGATGATCCCGTTGGCCGATGCTTTGGATGCCGTTGTTTTAGCCTGGAGCACCGGCGGAGGCGCGGGCTGGTCCGGCCAGACTGCCGTCAGCCATGACGGCGTGGACGCCGCCCAGAGCGGGGACGTCGGAGACTCGCAGACAAGCACTCTTGAGACCCGCGTTAATGGCACAGGGGCGTTGTCGTATTGGTGGAAAGTATCTTCGGAACCCGACTTTGATTATCTGAGTTTCTATGTCGATGATGTCCTGCAGAGCGGTTCCATATCGGGAGAAGGCGGATGGCAGGCCCAAAGCTTCACGATCACCGGCACCGGCACGCATACGCTTAAGTGGACCTATTCGAAAGACACCAGCGTTTCCTACGGGTCTGACTGCGGTTGGGTGGATCAGGTGATATGGGAGCCCGGCTCATCCAACGTGACCGTGACCTTCGACGCGCAGGGCGGGACAACGCCGATTCCTGCGTCCAAGAGCGTGACATATAACTCGGCATACGGGGATTTGGCGACAACCACCCGCGCCGGCTACACGTTCGCGGGCTGGTGGACGGGAGCGGGCGGGACCGGCACGGAGGTTAGCCAAGGCACGCAGGTCCTGACCCTGTCCCCCCATGCGTTGTATGCCAAATGGAAGTCGGCGACCTCAACGACACCGGTTCCGGTTCCATACTCTTGGCTAGATCAGTACCCGACGCTGCTGAACATTGCTGTTGGCGATTACGAAACCGCCGCACTACTCGACCTTGACTGCGACGGCATGCCCACATGGCAGGAGTACGTTGCGGGATCTGTCCCGACGAACAGCGACTCGGTCTTGAGGACACTGATCACCGTGAGCAACGGCATGCCATGGTTAACGTGGGCACCCAACCTCGGAACTTCACGGATCTACACCGTTACGGGCAAGACCAACCTGACCGTGGGCGTCTGGGGACCGACCAACGCTGCAAGCCGGTTCTTACGCGTCAAAGTGGATCTGCCGTGGTAGTTACAACTATAATCGGCGGAAGGTCGCGGCTTATCTGCCGAGACCTGAATAGGCCCGTTTCAGCGAAGATTTTCATGCTTGGGATAGCCAGCAGCCCCACACGGCTGGGAAGGAGGGGAGAAGGATTAGATGTTTCGGAGGCGGGCTCCCGTTCGGACTTTGGCGTCGCCTTTTTTAGGGTGACGGACAGGTGCTGTGAAAAGAAATGCGGCCTTGCCCTGTCTGACACAGAAACCCTCCCGCCTTGAATTGGGTTGTGTGCGGTGCCCACGTTCGTTGAGCAGGGGGACAGGGGACGGAGGGACGGGGAAAGGTGTCCCGAGGAGGCGCGGGGACCGGGAGTGTTTTATCCTATAAGCGGCAGTTGAATGCGCAGATATCAGGCAAAGGCCCGTAAACA
>JADHEF010001591.1_pt1 | contig 13166 bp, 9 predicted proteins | sample 8952391 | NCBI WGS metagenome assembly JADHEF01 (sample SAMN16124439, study PRJNA663245) | bioreactor sludge metagenome | isolation source: sludge (nitrite) | place: India:Bengaluru | collected 2019-02-28
GTTCTGTATTATGAAAGGCTGAGTGAAAACAGTCAACCGGATTTTTGAACCGGGCGAAGAGCCGTTGTGACGTCATCGTTCCCGGTTCGCTTTTCACTCCGGTTCATCTTCTCTCCCCCTGAAATTGCAGTTCCTTTTCTTCCCGGTTCGGATTACACTTGAGCGATTATTAACTGGAGGTGCCTCATGCGTAAAATGCTCATGCTGTTGTTGGTGCTGGCCTTGGCTGGCATGTGTCAGGAAAACCCCAAGCCTGCCGCCGCGCAGGAAGGGAAAAGTTATGTGCGCGTGAAAAATGGTGAGGATCAGCAGGACGTCTTGCTGCAGGACGTCGCGGCGTTCTTGGAAAAGGCCGACCATTTCTATCTGGCCACGTGCGAGGGCGACGGTGCCCGCGTGCGGCCGATTAAATATACGTACGTTCTGGACAATAAGCTGCTTTTCGTGACCTCCTCCAAGAAGGAGGTGTACGGTCAGCTGATTAAGAACCCGAAGGTTGAAGTCTCACAGACAGCCGCGGACAAGAGTGCCTATCTGCGCTACAAAGGACTCGCGGCGCCGTGTACGGATGAAGCCGTCAAGGCCAAGGTGCTTGAGGCCTTCCCCAACTTTCAAAAAAGCTTCAAAGAAAATCTCGTGATCTTTTGGATCGAACCGGAGATGGTCGGCCTCTTCCCCATGAAGGGCGGCCAGGCCAAGACGAAGACGTTCACGAAATGAGATGCTTCGTCCGTAGCCTCTGTTTCCGTTGTTGGTTTGTAAGGTGCGAACAGTAGGGAAGGGAACGCATGCGCTGGCTGGGACTTTTTTGGGTTGTGTTCGCCTGTGCGGGACAGGCCGCGTCGTTGGATAATCTGCGTTGCGAATACCGGGTGAATCCGCTCGGCATCGGTGAGCGTGAGCCGCGCCTGTCCTGGGTCATGAAAGACAGCAGCGGCTCTCGCGGAATCCGACAGACCGCCTATCAGATCCTCGTTGCCTCATCTCCCGAAAAGCTGGCGCGCGACGAGGCTGACCTGTGGGATTCGGGGCGTGTCCGCTCCTCGAAAAGCATTCAGATCGTCTACGGCGGCAAGGCGCGTCAAGCGCGTGAGTTCAGCTTTTGGAAAGTCCGCGCGTGTTTTGTTCTTGGTTATGGCGAAGGGCCGGAAAAGGCCACGGCGTGGAGCGAGGCCGCGGTCTGGTCCATGGGCCTTCTGCATGCGGCGGACTGGCGTGCCGAATGGCTGCGGGTCGAAGAGGTGACGCCGGAGGACGCGGCGCAAAAACCGGCTCCGCCGAAGCTGACGGTCATCAGCGCGGTCTATGGCACGCATGACAATCAGCGGAAATTCGACGTCACCGAAAAAGTCCGTGAAAGTGTCGCCTCCAAGGGAGGCGTGCTGATGGTTCAGGCCAGTAATGCGAATTTCGGCGATCCCGCCGTCGGCGGCGGCAAGCGCCTGGAGGTCGTTTACGAGGTGGCGGGCAAGCGCTATACCGTCAGTGCCGGTGAAGGCATGTTTGTCACGGCGTCGGAGCCGGCCGACGCGTTTGAGGCGCCGCGCGTCAAGCGGCTCCAGACCCCGCGTTACCTGCGTCGCGACTTTTCGGTGGCGGACCGGCCGGTGCGTGCCACGCTGTATGCTACGGCGCTGGGGCTGTATGAAATGCGGCTCAACGGGCAGCGCGTGGGCGATGCCCTGCTGACGCCCGAATGGACCGCCTACGATAAGCGCGTTCAGGTGCAGGCTTATGATGTGACGCCGCTCGTGCGTCAGGGCGCGAACGCGCTGGGCGCCCTGCTCGGTAACGGCTGGTACTGCGGCACGGTGCAGTGCTGGCCGCCTCAGATCTGCCTGTACGGTTACGAGCCGCGGCTCAAGGCGCAACTAGAGATCGAGTGTGCGGACGGCAAGCGACAGATTGTGGCTACCGACGATGCGTGGCTGGGTTCGCTCGACGGGCCGCTGCGTTTCTCCGGCATCTACGAGGGCGAAACCTACGACGCGCGCAAGGAGATGGACGGCTGGGATGCCCCCGGCTTTAAATCCGACGCGCGCTGGCAGCCCGCCCTGATCGACCGCGCCGCGAAGGCGGGTGCGCTCGTGTGGCAGCGCAGCGAGCCGATCCGTGTGACGCGGGAGCTGAAGCCGGTGGCTGTGACCGAGCCCAAGCCTGGCGTATTCGTGTTCGACTTCGGGCAGAACATGGTGGGCTGGACGCGGCTGAACGTGCGCGGGGCGGCGGGCGACACCATCGAGCTGTTCTATAACGAGATGCTGAATCCGGACGGCACTGTCTACCGGGACAACCTTCACGCCGGCAAGATGGGCAAGGCGCAGAGCCAGACCGTCCGCTACACGTTGCGGGGCGGCGCTGATGAAACCTATGAGCCCCACTTCACCTACATGGGCTTCCGCTATGTTGAAGTGGCGGGCCTGAAAGCGAAGCCCGACGCGTCGCTCCTGACGGGCCGCGTATTCCATACGGCCTTTCAGCAAACGGGCAATTTCACCTGCTCTGACCCGCAGGTGACCCGCCTGGTGGAGAACATCCAATGGTCGCAGCGCGGCAACATGATGGGCATCCCGACGGATTGTCCGCAGCGCGATGAGCGCGCGGGCTGGGCGGGTGACGCGCAGTTTTTCATGCCCACGGCAGTCTACAATTTCGATGTGGCGGCGTTTTTCAGCAAGTGGCTGTTCGACATGTGTCAGGATTCATTCGTCGAGGGCAAAGGGTTCGCCGACATGGCGCCTTACTACGGCAAGCTCGGCGCGGGTAACACGGGTTGGGGTGACGCGGGTGTCGTGTGCCCCTATGTGCTTTACCGGACCTACGGCGACACGCGCGTGATCGAGGCTCATTACGCCCAAATGAAACGGCATGTTCTCACGCTTTCATCGGCGTGCACCAACTCCATCCGCGGCCCCGGCGCCTACGGCGATTGGCTCAACGTTGGGGGCGGGGCCAAGGGCGAAGTATGCGGCACGGCGTATCAGGTCTATCTCGCGGAGCTGATGGCGGAAATGGCTGCGGCGATCGGTCAGGGCGCGGATGCGGCGTCGTTCGGCGCGATGGCGCGGGAAGCGCGCGCGGCATTCCGGAAAGCCTTCTTCAGGGAGGACGGGTCGATCGCGGAGAGTAGCCAGACGGGATACGCGCTGGCCTTCACCATGGGGCTGGTGCCGGAGGCGCTGCGTGGCAAGGCGGCGGCGAAGTTCAAGGGCGAAGTCGAGCGGTTCAAAGATTGCGTGGCGACGGGCTTCATCGGCACGCCGCGTCTGTTGACCGGGCTCCACGCGGCGGGGCTGGACGACGCGGCTTACCGCATGCTGTTGCGGCGCGAGTATCCCTCGTGGCTTTATCCGGTGACGCTCGGCGCGACCACGATCTGGGAGCGCTGGGACGGCTGGCGTCCCGACAAGGGTTTTCAGGACCCGAACATGAACTCCTTCAACCACTACGCGTTCGGCTCCTGCGGACATTACCTTTTCGAGTGCGTGGGCGGCATCGCCGCGCTTGAGCCCGGCTATCAGACCTTCACGGTCGCGCCGGTCATCGGCGAGGGGCTGGAGTGGGCCGCCGCATCGTACGACTCGATCTACGGCAAGATCGTTTCCGAATGGAGGAAATCCGGCGGCAAGGTCCAGCTCAAGGTGGTCGTGCCGCCGAACACGCGCGCGGTCATCAGCCTGCCTGCGGCCTCGGCGGAGCAGGTGCTTGAAGGCGGCGTGCCGTTGGCCAATGCGCCGGGGCTCTCATTCTTGGGCGCGGGCGACGGACACGTCCGTGTGCATGCCGGGGCGGGAACCTACGCGTTCGGGTTTTAGGCCAGCGGACGCCATGCGCGCCCGTCGCGTGCGAGAAGCTCATCCGCCGCTGTCGGCCCCTCAGATCCCGCCGGATAGGTGTGTAGCGGGCATGCGTCGGGGTTGTCGTACCAAGTCTCCAGCACCGGTGTGAAAAGGCGCCAAGCCGCTGCGATCGTCTCGTTGCGCACGAAAAGGGTGTGGTCGTGCAGCATGGCGTCGAGCAGTAGCCGCGCATAGGCGTCGGGCACATCCAATTCGTCGCCCAGGTCCGCGTACTGAAACGTCAGAGGCAGCTCTCCCATGCACAGCTTTGGCCCCGGCCGTTTGGCTTGCAGGTGCAGGCTCATGCCCTCGTCGGGCTGGACGGTCAGCACCAGCGCGTCCGGCTCACAAGTGCCGAAAAGCGTGTGGGGGGATGGTTTGAAGACCAGCGTGATCGTGCTGGTCCGCGCGGCAAGGCGCTTGCCCGAGCGCAGGTAGAAGGGCACTCCGCGCCAGCGCGGCGTGTCGATCCAGAATTTCGCGGCCGCAAAGGTCTCCACCGTTGATTCGGGACTGACGCCGGGCTCTTCGCGGTAAGCGGGCAGGCCGTGGCCCTCGGCGTATTGGCCGCGCACCAGACAGGTCTGGAGAGCCTCGACAGGAAAGGCCCGGATGGCCCGGATCAGGGCGAGTTTTTCTTTGTGGATCGCGTCTGCGGAAAACTCGGACGGGGCTTCCATGGCAATCAGCGCCAGCATTTCCAGCAGGTGGTTCTGGAACATGTCGCGCAGGAGCCCGGCCTGTTCATAGTAGCCGGCGCGGTGCTCGACGCCGAGGGTTTCAGCCACGGAAATCTGGACGTGGTCCACATGTCGCGCGTTCCAGATCGGCTCGAACAGGATATTGGCGAAGCGCAGGACCAGAATATTCTGGACCGTGTCCTTGCCGAGATAATGGTCGATGCGGAAAATCTGATCTTCGCGCACGTAGCGCTGGAGAAAAGCGTCGAGCGCGGCGGCCGAGGCTGCGTCGGAACCGAACGGCTTTTCGAGCAAGAGGTGGCGCCAGGCGCTGCTGTTCTCGGGTTCGTCGAGGAGCCCCGCGCCTGCGAGCCGGGCGGTGATCGGCTGATAGGAAGAAGGCGGTATGGCCAGGTAGTAGAGTCGGTTGAAGGGCGCGGGGGTTTCCAGCCGGTCGAGCGCGTCGAGCTGTGTGGCGAGGTGTTTGAACGTGGATGGGTCCGTTTCGTCGGTGCGCACGTAGGTGACGCGGGTGAGGAAACGGTCGATCAGAGTCTGCGCGGCTTTCGGGAGCACCTTGGCGACGAGCTCGCGGTACGAGGTGTCGTCATGCTCCGAGCGTCCGCAGCCTACGATGCGCGAGGTGGCGTGCAGTAGATCGCGCGCATGGAGCTGGAAGAGCGATGGGAGGAGTTTGCGTCGGGCAAGATCGCCGGTGCCGCCGAAGAGCACCAGCACGCAGGGGGCGGGTGAGACTTCCAGACAGAAGCGGGCGGGTGTGTGTTTTGTACGCATGATGTTGATATTACAGTACGCGGAACAACGTGCCGCGCTGATAGCTGAGTGAGAGTGAATGGGCGCGTGTGACAACGAGCGGGTCCTTTTCTCCGGTTACGGTCCACTTCGTCAAGGTCGGCATGGTCAGGTCGCCGTCCCACGTGAGCAGGGCGCGGCCCTCAGCGTCGGTGGTGGCCGCGCCGTTGACGGTCAAGTTGGCGGTGGCGGGCAGGGTCAGGTTGCCGGTCACGTGGACGCGGCTGTAGGTGCCGCTCAGCATGTTGAAAGCCAAGGTGGAGTTTGCGTCGAGCGTCAGGTCGCCATGGATGGTGAGCAGGCCCGGCGCAGACGCGCTGCCGCCGCTGAGCGTCGCGCCCGCCGCGAGTCGCACGGGGCCTTTGACCGTGCCCGTGCCGGTCAGGATTTGGCCGCTGACGATTGAGAAGGGCGTCAAGCGGTTCACGCTCAGGTCGAGCGTGGCGTTGGACTGTACGTCGATGACAGAGCTCGCAAGGCTCATCACGGTGTTGCTGAGCGCGAGCGTGCCGGTTTCGACTGCGGTCTTGCCCGTGTAGGTCAGCGTGCCGCCCAGGGAGACGGTGCCGGTGCCGCGTTTGGCGAGACCGCCGTTGCCCGTGAAGGCACCGGTGACCGAGACCGTGCGCTCGACGCCGTCCTTGTCGACCGCGCTCAGGCCGAACAGGGTGCCCGTATCGCCATGGCCGATGTCGTTGGTCAGCGAACCGTTGAAGGCGAATTTGACATCCGTGTTGTACGGATGCAGTGTGCCGCCCGCCAGATAGAGCGCATGCAGGCCGTTCGCCCGGCGGATGGCGTTGAAGTAGAGGTCGCCGCCGGCGATGTAAACCGTGCCCGTGGAGCCTGCGTCGCGGGCGATGGCCAGTTCATTTGTGCCTTTGAGTGTGCCGCCGGTCATCTCCAGACGCCCGAAGGTGCCGGGGTCGCGGCCGATCACGACGCTTTGATCCGTGCCGCCAGTAGCGGGGTTGCGCAGCGCCTCCACCTCGCCGCCGCTGATCGTGGCCGTGCCGCTGCCGTAGGAGCCCACGATGAAACGGTACGTCGTCGTGAGTTTGCCGCCGGTCATGGAGAAGGTGGCGACTGCGCCCTTGCTCACGCTGCCGTGCCCCAGGTAGAACTCGCCCGTCGTATAGAGCTGCCCGCCCGTGATCTCGACGGAGCCTGTGGCGGTCACCATGTTACCCGCGTTGAAGCCGGTGTTGCTGACCGCCCCGCCGCTCATGATGAAAGCGCCTTCGCTGTTCGTGACGTTGCCCAGCGTGATGGCGCCGGTCAGATTCAGCACGCCGCCGTCCACCTGGCACCGGCCGAAAGCGTTGGAGAAGTTGCCTGCGGTGATGCTGCCCGCCACGTTGAAGAGGCCGTTGCTGAGGATCAGTGTACCGTTGCTGGAATAGGCGTTGCCGACGACCGTTGAGCTGTTGCTCACGGTGCCGCCGGTTTGCACGAACGTGCCGCGGCCGAACGCGGACGAGCCGATGTTCAGGGTGCGCCCGGGCGCGTTCAGGAAACCGCCGCTGACGGTCACAAGGCCGAGGGCGTTGGTGGCGTTGCCCACAGAGAGGGCCGAGCTTGAGCCGAGCGTCAGCGTGCCGCCCGCGAGCAAGACCTCGCCGGTACTGTTGGTGTTATTGCCGACGAAGACCGGCTGCGCGAAAAAGGCGCTTCCGCCGGTTTGCGTGAACTTGCCGTAGCCGCCCCTCGCGGGTAAGCTGCCCAAAAGCGTGTTGCCCTTGTTGGTAAACACGCCGTCGCTCAGGTAAAAATAGCCTTTCGTCGACGCGTCACGCCCGCCCAGCCGCATCGCATCGCTCGTGTTTTGGAGAGTCAGCACGCCGCCGCTCAGCTCGTAGATGCCGGTGGCGTCGGAGTTGACCGGCATGCTGATGGCACCGCCGGTGCCGATGGTCACGACGCCGCCGGTCTGTTCGACAACGCCTGTGACGTTGGCGGAGCTTGAGCCGGTGTGGCCGATCTCGATCGTGCCGGACAGGTTCAACGCACCAGAGCGCATGCGCAGGACATTTCGGCAGGCCTTGCCGGCGCCGTTCTGAACGTCACGTCCAATGGCCATGGCGGTCATGTTGACGGTGCTGTCCACGATCTCGAACGCGCTGGTGAACGTCGAACCGTGCAGGTAGGTGGTGAAGGCCGTACTGAAGGTGGCGTTGCTGACGAGGACGCGGCCGCCGTAAACGCGGAAGGGGGCGATCGCATTCAAAGGATTACCGTTCGTAAAGCTGCCGCCGTTAAGGATCTCCATGCTGCCCGGGGTGTTGAGGCTGTCCGTGCCGATAAGAACGGCTCCCGTGGCATTGATGAAACCGCCATCCGCGATAACCCGTCCGGGCGAATTGGGGCCGAAGCCGCTACGGGAGATTTCGAGGCCGACGGTCGGAAGGGATGCACCTGGTCCGACGACCAGCGTGCCGCGCGCGTTACCATTCAGTTGGACTAAGGCGAAGCGGTTGGTGTCCGTGAGCGCCTGGCCGGTGAGGTTTACCGTGGTGCCGTTGTTGATGGTCACCGTGTCGGTGTTTTCCGGTGCGGTGGTGAGAACCCCGTTCGTGGTCCATACGTCGGGATCGGTCCAGTTGGCTCCGTTCGCGCCGCCCCAGACGCGTTCGACGGCGTCACACACGCTCGCGAATGACAGAGCCAGAACCGGGAAATACAGATAAGCACGCATAACATGTCCTTTTTTGAGAAACTATATACCAGCGTTTCGCGAGCGTCAATCCAGTTGGTCGGCGACGCCTGCGAAGTCAATCGCGTCGAATGAAGCAAGCGGATTGGGCTGAACAAGGTGAGGGTGGGTGGAGAGAGAGCCTGAGGGTCAAAGGAGGGGCGGGGGTGTCCGGGGGCGGATGAGGGGACTACTCGCCCGTCACCTTTAAAAAGCGGTAGCCTATTGCAGACTCGGGGGGTGTGCCTTGGGCACCCAGCAGGGGTGGCCTGACTGATGTCGCAAAGGCCGTGTCCCTTTCTGACTTACTCCCTGCCTTGATCTGCTTGGCGAAGTTGTCCACCGACTCCACCCACCGTCTTGAATGTCTGCCTTGCGAGTTTTCCGTTGTGGTACGTTTCGACTTGATACGAGCATCCCCATTATCGTATTATCGCGCCGTTTACTTTCCAGACGTTTTGGTAAGTGGGCATATTCTTTTCCTTTCGCCAAAGTGCGTAGAAGGTCCTCTTGCGATAGGAGAATGGACCCAAATACGTGCCAAGATGTCAAGACGGGGTGGAAAAGTTAAACGGTTATACAGGCATAACGCCTTTATAACAATCATTTTTTGCCAGCATAGCTCAGTTGGTAGAGCACTTGATTTGTAATCATGAGGTCATCGGTTCGACCCCGATTGCTGGCTCCATCTAAAAGCCCTTAAAACACCTTGTTTTATTGGGCTTTTTTGCTTTTAATGGGCTTTGACCCTTTTGCGCGCGTTGTGCTATGATTATGGCGTTTTCCGGCCTTTTGTTAGAACGTGTTAGAATGGAGGCAAGCCATGGCTAAACTCGGAAACGGAAGCTTACAGCAGAAGAACGGCTGGTGGTACTTCGTCGCACGTAATGTTGAAGGCAAATTGAAGTGGGAAGCGCTTCACACCAACGACAAGTCAGAGGCAGAAATACGGGCCTCTGTTCACCATGGCGAGTCGCTCATCCAGAATGACAGGGTGCAATGGTTGCGTTCCCTCATCGACCGTGGCGAATGGGCTAAGGCGGAAATTGCCCGCATGGAGTCTGGACGCTCTGCCGCAGCTGTCACTTGGGAAGATATCTTCTCCACTTGGCAGACGACGGCACGCAAGCTGACAAATCACGCGTACACTCTTAGTGGATACGAGAGCCAACTGCAAGTAATGATCCGCTGGGCCGTTGACCTGAAAGTTGCATCGCCATCAGAACTGACAAGTTCCCAGGCTCGTGCGTACGCGACAGATCGGGCCAAGACCAAGTTGAGCGCAAGCCGCGAGACAGCCCTGTTCTCCCGCATTTGGCGTGACCTTGGAATGGTTGACATCTGGAAGGGTGTTGTCACACAACGCGTTTCCGGAAAAAGGTCAGAGCGCTACAGACGGCTGTCTGTCAAAGAGGTAATAAACCTGGTCTCGGCATTGAGGAGCGGGCACGATGCAGGGCGCAAAGACGGCAAGTACGTTAAAGGTACCGTCAAACCTCTTCCTGATGTGGCAGACCTTGTTACCGTGTCCTATCACACCGGACTCAGACGCGGCGATTGTGCGAGGCTTTCAAAGGATAACATCGACGGAGACTTTCTCCGGATCATCCCGGAAAAAACTGCAAGTCGCAAGGGGCGGCCCTTGTTGATACCTCTCCAGGCGGAATCCAAGATGCTTGTTGTTAGACTGGCGAAGAACGCAGGCGATGACGGCTTGCTTTTCCCTAGACTGGCGGACGCATGGCTGAACAAGTGCCTACGTGAAGCATTCTCGCGAGCCAAAATCAGAACCAACGAGTTTGGCAAGGCGAGTTTTCACAGTCTTCGGGCTACATTCATTAGCTCGATGGACGAGGCCGGTGTTCCTCCGCACGTGACAGATGCGATCACCGGTCATGCCCCGGCCGGCATGCACGGCCGGTACACGCAACCGGGGCGGGACGCGCTCATGGCCGCAGTAACGCGCGCGATCCCGCAACTAGGCGTCTAGTCACTGAACGTTGCACGAGCCGTCTGCACACGCAGAACTGACCGCAGTCGCGATAGCGTTTGTCGCCGCGCCCACGCCGAACTTCTTTATCAACGCGTTCATCACGGAATCCGCCGCGCCTTTCGGCGAGGCGAATGCGGCCACTGCATCGGTGATCGCCTTGATCGGCGCGTCGCCCGTGATCCCGGCCGCCATCGACGGGTTGGCCGTCAGGTCGGTCCGGTCGCCGCCCTCGGTGTCCGCGCTCTGCGCGATCGTTCCGTTCAGATCCGACACGCTGATCGTCAGGCCGCCAGCGCCCAACGCAACCGCACCGGACGTAAACGCCGCGCCGTTGGTGGCAGGGTAGGGGAGCAGCCCGATGTAGTTGTTGACCGTCGTGACGTTGTCGCACGCCTTGGTCGCGGCGCTCTTGCTCGCGGGCGTCGCCGTGTTGCATCCGGCCACGGTCCCGAGCGCCAGGCACGCCAGCACCCCGGCGACGGCACCGCGGACCTTGCCGCGCACCGCGACGCGCTTCCCGTCCGCGGCCTTGCGGACCGCCGCGCGTTTCTCCCGCGCCGAAGCGCGGCATCCCTTACAGACCTTCGGCTTATTCATGCTTCACTTCCTTCCCTTCATCCGCCGGAAGCGGCTCGGCATAGGCCGACCCCACGCCGGCCCTTCCCAGTTCCGTCTGGACGCTTTTGGCTTGTTCGCCTTTCGCCCACAGCCCCATGAGCAGCGTGCGGGCCCGCAGCACGGCGTCGCGCGCCCCGGCCACCTCGCCTTCGGTCAATTGCTTGTCCGCGAGAATGTCCGTGAACAACGCCGCCAGCTCGTTCAGGTGCCCGGCGGTCTTCACCGCCTTGCCCATGTTCGCCGCGTCGATCCTGTCCAGCCACCTGTTCAGCAGGATCGCCACGATCCGCTCGACCGGCAAGGCCGCGAAAACGGCCAGCCCCAGCTTGATCAGCACACTCGTCAGCATATTCACGGTCACCTTTCCCTTTCTCATTTTCCAACATCGCAGGCGGTCCGCACGACCGTCTGCCACAACAGCGAACCGGCCGCCACGAGCACGGAAATCAGCAGCGCGGTCGAGACGTAGGTCAGCGCGTTCACGATCCGCTCGCAGCGGTCGATCCGCACCAGCACGGGCTGACGCCCCTCGCGCCCGACGTAAAGCTCCTTCTCCACGCGGTCGGACTGGGCCGCCGTTGCCCTGATGTTCTCCACCTGTTTGCACGCGTGTTCAGTCATGGCCCCGCCTCTCAGATCCCGTAATTGACATATCCGCCACCTGCAGACGGCCTCGAATATCGGCCGCCCGCGGCCATATACTCTGCCGCGCCCGCCGCATAGCGCGGCGTCCCGCCTCCGCCGTCCCCGAACCTGTTCACGCCCTTCCTCAGATCGGACAGCAGGCTGCGCAGGTACACCTCCGAATCCTGCCACCCCTGGCGCAGCTCGCGGGCCTCGCCGTAACCGACGTCGAGCCCCAGGAAGTACCACACCGTCATCAGCGCGTGCCGCTGGCAGGGCATCGGCAGCAGCGTCGCGTCCGCGCCGCCGACAGCATGGCCCGCCGCGTCCACGGCCCCCCGGAAATCCTGAAGGATGCCGTTGAGCAGCTGCGTCAATCTGGCGATCCTCTCGCCGGGCGTCAGCCAGGCGTCGTACGACTCCTGCAACCCGCCCGGCAGATTGACGGCCACCACGTCCACGTCGAAATACACCCATTCGCCGTCGGCCGTGACCTCGAACGCGGGCGTGACCGGCACCTCGCCCGTCAACATCCACTGCGCGTACAGCGTGTGGTCCCCGGCCGCGACCGCCGCCGTCCCCGCCGCCCGCGCGCCGCCCGTCGCGGCCGTCCACCAGCCGGTCAGCGTGTACCCTTCCCGCGCCGCGCCCGGAAACACCCCGTACGTGTTCGGCAGCACGTAATCGCGCGAGCCCACGGTAAGCCCTCCGCCGCCGTTCGCGTCGAACGTCACCGTCACGGTCCACACCGCGTACAGCGTGTGGTTCGCCGCCGCCACGGCGTCGTACTCGTCGACCCGCGTCCCGTCCACGTCGAACCACCCGTGGAAACCGCACCCCGCCCGCGCCGTCACCGGCATCGGCGAGTACACGCACGGCACGCCGTACACGACGGTCCCGGAGGGCACCGGCGCGGAGCCGCCCATCGGCGCGTAAACCACGGTCACCGCCGCCGCCCACTGCGCGTGCAGCGTGTGGTCCATGTTCGGCACCGGCCCGGTCCCCGCCGTCACCAGCGTCCCGCCCTCGGCGGCGGTCCACCACCCCAGGAAGACGTATCCCGCCCGCGCCGTCACGGCCAGCGTGCCGTAGGCCAGCGAGTTCTCCGGCAGGACCAGCGTCGCCGGATAGGGCGCCGCGCCGCCGCACGCGTCGAACGTCACCGTGTAGAATACAGACACGCCCCGCCTCCGTCCCTGACGTCGGGTGCCGCCCGCCCTTCACGTCGCGGACGGCACCCGCTCACCGCCGTTACGTCGCGGACACCACCAGCCGCTTCACCGCGGCGCTGTTGGTCACGCGCACGTCCTCGCTCCAGTCGAACTTCGCCACCTCCACGCGCCCGTCGTCGCGCACGTAGCTGGACGGCACCATGTACTTGCCCATCAGCCGGAACGTCTTCATGAAAGACGGGTCCCGGCGCGTCGGGTTCGGACGCCGCGCGAACACGAGCACCGTCGTGTCGAGCAGGAACTTGACGTCCTCCGCCACGCCCACGGCCGCGTCGTCGTACACCATGTACGACGCGCGCACCTCCGGCGTGCCGACGAACAGGTTGCTCGCGGTGGACTCGGTCGGGACCGCGAGGTTCCCGCCCTTCGCGCCGTTGCCGACCACGAAGCGCCCGCGCACCAGCGCCTGGTTCTTGAACAGCACCCACGCGCTCGCGCCGAACAGCACGCCCACGCCCATCAGCGAGCCGTACTTCGCGGCCTTGATCACGTCCAGGATCGCGGCGTCCACGTCCGCCACCGGGTCTGCGGACGCGTCCCACGTCTTGCCCGTGCCGACGCCGGCCGCGGCCAGCGCGGCGTCGATCACGCTCTTCTCGTGGGCCAGCGCCGCGACCTCGGCCACGGCCACCGCGCCCTCGCGCAGCGCGTTCTCGAGAGCCTCGCTCTCCAGCT
>JADHEF010001589.1_pt1 | contig 13162 bp, 16 predicted proteins | sample 8952391 | NCBI WGS metagenome assembly JADHEF01 (sample SAMN16124439, study PRJNA663245) | bioreactor sludge metagenome | isolation source: sludge (nitrite) | place: India:Bengaluru | collected 2019-02-28
GCGCTGTCACAAATAGGTGTCATTCACGGCGACTTCTGCTACGCTGGCAGAACGGACCGGGGCGTCTCAGCTCTGGGCCAGGTGATCGACTTTTGGATCGACGAGTCTCAGTTGAAGCTGACCCGACCGCGCTGTGTAAATGGCCGGCTGCCCCGGGACATCTGGACCTGGGCCTGGGCAGTTGCCCCCGTGGGCTTTTCCGCCCGGTGGAATGCGCAATGGCGGGAGTACCGCTATCTTCTCTGGCATCCGGGCCTCGAACTGGATAAGATGCGTTCGGCTGCAGAGCTGCTTTTGGGCGAGCATGATTTCAGGAACTTCTCTTCAGCTAAGGTGGATACGGTAAAGACCGTCCAGAAGCTTTTGGTCTCTTCAGAGAACGGCCTCTTTGTCTTTGACATCAGGGCCAACGGCTTTCTCTGGAATATGGTGAGAAAGATCGTCGGAGCATTGGAAAAGGTCGGGTCCGGTCAAAAGGACATGGCGTGGTTTTCAGATCTGCTCAGGCCCGAGCTGAATCATGGTGCACCAACAGCTCCCGCCGATGGCCTGATCCTCATGGATGTGGGCTATGAGGGGCTGGAATGGCAGGTGGATGAGTACTCGCGGGCGCGGGCGGCCACAGCTCTTGCGGCCACGGTGCAGAAGAGAATGGCAAGGGCGATGGTTGCCAGGGAGTTAGAGCGGTCGATGATGATAAACAAAAATTCCCTGTGAGGTAGCTGCAACGAAGCCTCTCTGACATATCTCTTCAGACTACCTGCAAGGGACGGTGTAATCGTGGCCCAAATAACAAAAGAGATGGTTATTGCTATGCATGAAGACCTCATCAGGACGGGCGGCCGGGTTCATGGTATCCTTTGCGAAGGGACCCTTGATTATATAATTGAGGAAATTAATTTTGTCCCCGGTGTCTATGCCAAGGCGGCTTGGGCTTTGTACATGTCAAGGTATCATCCTTTTTTCGATGGCAACAAAAGAACTTCGTTCGTTTTAGCTGCAACGATTCTCAGAATGAGCGGCCATTACCTGGGACGAAGAGATGAGGATGAAATCATTGATGCCCTTCAAAGGATCTCAGATGCTGAGATGGAGTGCGAAAAAGAGCGTATTGAGGCGTGGTTGAAGAAGAAGAGCAAAACCTGGTTCAAAGCCCGCCAGAGAAGTATCTACGATTACTTCTGAGCGAGCCGTTCCAATAGTCTGCGATGACTCCAGGTGACATTCAGATATGCTTCCCTCATATCGGCAGGCAGGACGTCCAGTGCACGTATTCGATCCTCATCAGATATTCGTTCTCCTGCAACAGTTCGCTTGTACATGATAGTTACATATTAATTGCGGCAATAAAACACTTTTGGGCCCGACCACGCGTTGCAGAATACTGAAATGAAGAAAACATCATATAGTCCACCCATCAAACGGACTGAAAATGGACGACGATGGACTCAATGAACATCAAGACGATTCCGACCGGTTGGGCCGGCTCGCCATTCAAGCCATGGCACTTCTGGGTGGCCTGGCAGGAGTGATCATAGCTGTTTTTCATCTTACTGCCTCGGAGATCGGCTCTTCTTCGTCGCATATAGCCTGGAGCGATTTGATCCTTGTCGCAGGCATCGCATTTCTGCTGTTTGGCGCTGCCGGTATATCCGGAGCGTTTCTTTACACCAGATACAAGAGACTGGTCGGCTGGCTTCTCACCTCTTGCGGCCTCCTGGGCTTTGTCGTCGGATACATCGCCTGGTCGAATTGGGTCGGCTTTCTTGGATGGGCCGTTTGGATTCCTGCGGGAGTGTTGCTGGCAGGAGCCGGGCTTTTGGCTCTGGTCACCCCTGAGCATTTGAGATCCCGGCTGCTTGGTCAGGAGAGCAGTCTGGATGGCACGGCAGTCGATCGCTCCCCAATTGATCAGGCGCTGTTTGTTGGCGTCGTTCTTGCAGGAATCGGCCTTCTAACTGTGATATTCCTGGTTTCTGGAATCATAGTCTTTGGAGCTGAGAATGCCCTCAAAGATGATGCGACCCGGGACCAGGAAGATTTTGACAATGCAGACCTCGCCGCCAGCATGGGTAGATGGGACAAGTCTGTAGAATCTTATGATGATATCCTCTCAAGAAACCAGTCCAACCTCCGAGCCTGGAGGGAGAGGGCCTATGCTCTGCAGAAATTGGGTCGATACGATGAAGCCACAGAAAGCTATGAGAGAGCATGCCTGCTTGATCCAGGAGATGAAACGCTGCAAAAGGATCTCAACAGAGCTCAGAGCGACATGCAGCGATTCATGGGCCAGAACAACTCGACGTCTGGCACTGCCAAGCCAGCCCTTTGAACCTTCGGGATGGGCTACTACAGTGTCAGCGTCATCATATCCCAGCCTACAATCGTGGGCACTTCCGACAGCTCAATCACCTGCTCGGCCATCAAGTCCTCGCATCCCGACGCCTGCGGGTAGATGTGGGTGAGCACAACTCGCTTTATCCCATGATTTTTTAGCATGCTGCCAAGCTTTTTCGGCGTGCTGTGGTTTGTGACGTCGAAGGGCTCTGGAAAGGAGCACTCGTGCACCAGGAGGTCGGCTCCCTTGGCCAGAGCTGCCACGCGCGGTGACGGCTCGGTGTCTCCTGAATAGACCACGACGCGGTCATCTGCCTCCAGCCGATATGCGAGCGCCGTCACGCTGTGGCGTGCTTCCTCTGCAAAGATGTCAAAGCCCTTCAGGGAGATGGAGTCCATTGGATGAAGCTCACGCACGGCTACATCCATTTTTGCCAGGTTTGGGTAAAGGCTTTTTGCCGCCCGAACATACTCTTTCGTGCCCTCTGGTCCGAAGAGCTGCAGGCCAGGCAGGTCCGCCAGAAAGCGGGCGTTTGCCAGGGCTAGCAGATCTGAGACGTGGTCCAGGTGGAGATGAGTGAGAACAACTGTATCCAGGGCCTCCTGGCTAGCTCCAACCTGATCCAGGCGCAGGATTGTGCCTGCCCCGCAGTCAAGGAGCAGGGGCTGTTCAGACTCAGCTAAAACCGCCGCCTGGGAGCGGCCGGGCTGGGGGATGCCCACACCCGTCCCAAGCATTGTCACCTTCAGGCTCATAGAGCACCTATTGGAGGCATTTGGTAATTAACCATATTCATTGGCCAAACAATATCGCCCGATCGTACGCCAGATCCGTATAGCTCGGACCTACATTGGTCTCATTCTGAACATAAGCCCTGAATCCGAGGTACGCAGTATCATTCAGCTCGATGCCACGCGATCCCTGACCCCAAGGCACCTGGCTGCAGTTCGACTCGTTGTCGCAGCGTCGTCCCAGCTTCCAGACGTACAGATATTTTGCCGCCTGAAAGACATGGCTTGGCATATGCAATACCTCTTATATTTTTATGGTCTTCTTGATGATATATTTACGCTGGCCGATTCATTAAGCGTTAATTGCGAACACGTCTCCTCTCGCAGGAATGCTGACCTCTCTGATTCCCAATCGTCTCAGAGCCGCGGCCACTGCTTCTGCTGCATGAATCTCGCCGTGCACCACAAACGCTCGATCGGGCCTGTTGTGTATTCTCTCAATAAAATCCAGCAACTCCCCCTCATCGGCGTGAGCGCTGTAGGCATTGATCACCTCTATCTTGGCTCTCACCTCATGCTCCTCACCGAAGATTCTAACGACTCTCTTCCCCTCCAGGATCTTTCTTCCAAGAGTATTTTCCGCCTGAAATCCTACGAAGAGGATGGTTGTCTTTGGGTCGCCGATATTTCTTCTCAGATGATGCAAGACCCTTCCGCCTTCTGCCATCCCGGAAGCGCTGATGATTATCGCCGGCCTCTTGATGTTGTTCAGGCTCTTTGATTCCTCGGTGCTGCGAGTGTACCTCAGACAGTCAAATCCAAAGGGATCCTTGCCCCCATCTTGAAGCAAGAGCTGCTCAGTCTCCTCATCATAGCACTCAGGATGCTGCCGGAAGATCTCGGTTATGTTGGTTGCCAGAGGGCTGTCGACATAAACCGGCATAGCGGGGATCTGCTCAGACTGCATCAGTTCATGCAGATGGTAGACCACGTCCTGAGTTCTCCCTACAGCAAACGCCGGAATTATGAGCAGGCCTCTCTGATTTGCCGTCTCAGTCACAATTCTTGATAGCTTGATGAGAATATCTGCCCGATCGATTGCTTGCGCATCTTTAACCACTGCTGCACCCTTCCGTCCCAGGTCGCCGGTGAAGACGAGGGTCGTAACCTTCTTCTCATGCGCTCTGGAATCGGTCTCGGCCTCTGAGATTTCCAGCGTCACCGATGAGGAGCCCAGAATGTGTCCCGCATCCCTGAATGTAAGGCGAATTCCAGGAAAAATCTCTAGAGTCCGTCCGTACTCCATGGTATGAAAAAGCCGCAACGATTCGGTTGCGTCCTTCAGTACGTAGAGCGGCTCGATTGCAGACAGCCCTTTTTCTGCATTCAGCCTGTTGACAAACCTCTGGTCCGACTCCTGCAGAAGTGCCGAGTCGCGGAGCATGGCGCTGCAGAGGTCGCGCGTCGCAGATGTCGAGAAAATCCTGCCGTCAAACCCAAGCTTGACCAGCATTGGAAGTTTGCCGGTGTGGTCAAGATGGGCATGTGAGAGCACTACGGCATCAATGCTCTTGACATCGAACGGGAACTTGGAGTTTAGATTGCGAGCTTCCTGCCTTCTCCCCTGGACCATCCCGCAATCCAGCAAGAGCCTGTACCCATTTGCCTCAACCATATGCATAGAGCCCGTAACTGACTGAGCGGCTCCTAGGAATTTCAGTATCAATTTATTGCCACCGATTTCTCAATTTTTATCCATTGTATGCAGCGTCTATTGGGATAAGAATCCTGTGCCAAGGCGTGTGCCGAATATCGAGAAACTATTTAACAGAATATGTCCCATTAATGGTAATCAGAGAGGTGAGGACCATTAATCATCCCGATCGCATATTCTCCTTCAAGGAGCTGGAAACAGAAGATGATCTAGTTGAAGCCATGACCAATCACAAATGGCCTATTTGCTATGGCTTTTACTATGGAAAGCTGCTATACCTGGGAGACGGAGACAGCGAGGACCATCCTGAGTACGCAGTTGTGACCGTCGATCGAATCGAGGGCCATCATGGTGTCCACGGTCGTGAGGTGGGAAGGATTAGTCCTATGGGAATGGCGGCAGAGCAGGTTTCTCAGTTTATTGGTGAGATGATGGCAGGCCGTTACAGAAGCGAGAATCCTGTTCGCGTTGAGGCTGAGCCCATATGGCATCATAGCTGCAGTTTCTGCAGGCTGGAAGAGGATTAGGCCTGTCGTCTTTGTCATCTGGATAAAATTAATATAATGGTATCCAGTATAACAATACCCTAAAAAGCATTCTGTTCGACCGGGACTTTAGGAGGGACTTTCGTGGCTGAGACAAGAAATTTCGCACTCAGGGATGAGAAGGGCAATGAGATTGGGGTATTTACAGGAAAGCAGCCGAGGCAGGCTGCCTTGAAGGCTGCCAATAGGGGCATCACAGATATAAGGCTCAGGGAGCGCGGCACAAAGAAGGTTCACCTTTTCAAAGGGGAGAGGGTCCAGGTAACCAAGCCCAAGGGTGCGCCGGCATGGATGCCCGAGACTATCTGGAAGCCGAAGGTAAAGAAGGTAGGCGTAGAGAAGCTTGATGGGCTGTAGTGGATTAAGCCCAACGTCATTTTTTTTTTGCTCACCCTTCTCTGTGGCATCTGTAGCTCGTTGTTAATGATCCGAAGATCTTTTGGACGTCGTTTCGGCCACAGATTATTTCTTCAGGGCCGTCTTCATGACATAAGGTGTTTTTGATGGATGTGCTCTGGCTTACAGAAGACGATGTTAAATACATTCTTACAATGGACGAGGCAATTGGTGCCGTAAAGGGAGCATTCTATGATCATGCAATGGCCAAGACACAGATGCCTGCTAAGTCCTATCTTTACTTTCCCCAGTACGATGGCGATCTGAGGACCATGCCGGCCTATTTGGAGGGCCTGGATGTAGCCGGAGTCAAGATAGTCAACGTTCATGCTAAAAATCCCTGCATCGGCCTTCCTACTGTCATGGCACTTTTAACTCTGATCAGTCCCAAGAACGGGGCTCCTCTTGCCATCATGGGTGCCACCTACCTCACGTCGATGCGCACAGGCGCGGCAGGAGCTGTGGCGGCCAGATTGCTGGCGAGAAAGGACAGCCATGTTGTGGGAATGATTGGTGCTGGGGTGCAGGCCAAAACCCAGCTACTGGGTGTGTCCAGTCAGTTTGAGATCGATACTGTGAGGGTTTTTGACGCATCTCTCTCACAATCGCAGCATTTTAAAAAGGAATCCCGGGCATTTCTGGATTGCGAATACCTGATAGCCGAAGAGCCCTCGGATGCCTGCCAATGCGATATTCTGGTCACAACCACTCCATCGCGTACTCCCGTGGTCAGAAAGGATTGGGTCCTGCCAGGAACCCATATCAATGCCATTGGTGCCGATGCAAGAGGAAAGCAGGAGATTGAGTCAACTCTCACCAAAAGCGCTAAAATCTTCGTAGACGATCTGGTGCAGGCGGTGCACTCAGGTGAGGTGAATGTCCCCATATCCGAAGGCGTGCTGCTTCCTGTGGACATTCATGCACAGTTGGGGTCAGTCCTGGCCGGCAAAAAATCGGGCAGAGAGAACGATCAGGAGATCACTATCTTCGACTCGACGGGGCTTGCCATTCAGGATGTGGCCACTGGCTATTCAGTTTACGAAAAGGCCCTTTTGATCGGGAAGGGAATGAGGCTCTTGCCATCCTGATTGTCTCCTTTTCTGCGGCCGTAATCTATATCAATTTTGACATTGAGGGGAGTAGCTGGATAACTATGGCAAAAGATAAAAAGAAGAGCAAGGGCCCAAAAGATCGCAACAGCAATTATCAGATGAAAAACGGCAATTCGGTTTCCAAGAAAAAGGAGAAGAAGCCCAATTCGGCAAAACCCGTGGAGACGAAATCCGCTGCCGCCCAGGCAAAGCCTGCAGAGCAGAAGAGCCTCATCTCAGGCATCTCCAGCAGCATCTCCAATGCCACCAGCAGCATAACCAAGATGTTCAAGCACTAACGCAACAGCCAGAGTTCACAATTGGAGCATATCCCGGCGCAAGAGGATAACAGGCGCCGGAAGACGTCCTTTTTTGCGATTTTAACCCTGCTCTCTGGTTCTGCTGGTAAACTCCTGCTGCACATCGCATCCCAGTCGTCCGATGGCGTCCGACCTGCACTGCCTGCAGTGTTTCATCTGCTTGATGATCTTGCCGAGCTCCTCTTGGATCTTTCTCTTCTCCTCAGGCGATGGGGGCTTGATGTGGGCGAACTTGTACTGAGGGATGAGGGGCATGACATTATGGATGAAGACGCCCATTGACTTTATCTTGCGGGCGATATCAAAGACATGTTTGTCGTTGATGCCGGGAATCAGAACCGTATTCACCTTGACGATCTTCTTAAGCTTGAGGGCCTCTTCGATGCCTTTGAGCTGATGGTCCCGCAGAATCGTTGCAGCCTCGAGTCCCTCATATCTCTTGCCCTGATATGTTACATAATCGTAAATCTGCTGGCCGATCTCGGGGTCTATGGCATTCATTGTGACTGTGATATTGCAGACTCCAAGGCGATCCAATTCCTGGATCTTGTCTGGCAGAAGCAGCCCATTGGTGCTGATGCAGAGGATGAGGTTGGGATACTTTTGGCCCACCAGGCAAAGCGTCTCAAAGGTCTCCTCATTGGCCAGAGGCTCCCCGGGACCCGCTACTGCGACCACTTTGATGTAATGATACTTCTCCAGCACTGCATCCACCCGTTCCAATGCCTCCGCGGGCTTTAGGACCTCAGAGGTCACACCAGGCCTCGATTCATTCACGCAATCGAAGTCCCGCACGCAGTATTTGCACTGGATGTTGCATTTGGGTGCCACAGCCAGGTGCATTCTGCCAAATGAATGACAGGCCTTCTCGCTGAAGCACGGATGCTCCTGGATCCGTCGCAGCTGCTCAGGATCGTATGGGATCTCCTTTCCACCGACGTTGGCAACGGGATAAGTCTCTTCGCTCATTATTCGAACACCACGATTCTACTGGTACATAATTATGGCTCACCATAGCTAAAAGACTTGCGTGCCTCAGCAAAGATGCTGTGACTTCCTCCCCTGCCTGAAGTCCGGGGTCTTTCGCCCCTCTTCACTCCCATCAAGATAAATATGTAGAGCTACAACCAAGGATCCATGCCTGAAAAGGATAAGCTTGTCATATGGCCAATATATTTTGACGCCGCCATCTCTCGAAAGGACGGCAGGATGGTCAGTATTCAGGATGCCGTCAACGATCCCAATCTGGACATGCTGATCACTGCTGCACTCAAATCTGGCTTCAAGCCGGAGATCGAAAGGGAGAAGAAGCACCCGAAGACCTGGCATCAGGAAGATGCTTCAGGAAGAATACTTATCTCCAGGAACGGCTCGAAGTCTGTCGCATTAAAGAAGATCGCCATGTCCATGAAGTCGAAATATAAGAAGAAGGGCCGGTGAGCGAACGGTTTTTTCTGAGCATCAAGATGCCTGATCAACGGATGGATAAGTTGATTAAAGACAATGACGTTTAAAGCCAAATGATCGAGAAATGCACCAGAGATATGGTCACATGAATACGATGGTTAGACGTTTGGTTCTGGATGTTTTAAAGCCGCATTTGCCTACGATCTTGGATCTGGCCACAGCTCTCGCCAAGGTGAGCGGGGTTACGGGAGTCAACCTGAGCCTGGATGAGGTGGACCAGCAGACGGAATCGGTCAAGGCGACCATCCAGGGAGAAAATATCGATTACGGTGGTGTAGAAGACGTGATCAAGAACTTCGGCGCTGCTATACACAGCATTGATGAGGTTGTCGTGGGAAGGGAGATCGTCAAGGAGTACGAGACACTGCAGGAACGCTGATTGCCTGGATCTGTCTGATCATATGTTTTATTTTTAAGCGAATGCCCCGATGATCGCATCGGGACAGAGTGCATTATCATTCAACTTGAGTTTATCTCCCGATGGCAAAAGCGCCCTGCAAGAAAAAGCAATGCTTAATAACATAGCCTGGACTTAAAGAAGACGCATGATTGACCTGCACACCCATACAACTTTCAGCGATGGCGAGCTGATTCCTTCTGAGCTCGTGCGCCGGGCCGAGGTCTTGGGATACACAGCCATAGGCATAACCGATCATGTGGATTATACCAATATCGAGCACATCCTGTCTTGTCTATCACGGATCAAGTATCTGGAAGGGGTGCTGGATATGCAGGTGCTTGTGGGAGCTGAGCTGACTCATGTTCCGCCTGCCAAGATCGGGCCGCTGGCCGCGTTCGCTCGAAAGCTCGGTGCTGAGATCGTGGTCGTACATGGCGAGACGCCAGTTGAGCCGGTCTGTCCCGGCACAAACCGGGCGGCTATTGAGGCGAGGGTGGACATCCTGGCCCATCCGGGTTTCATCACACTTGAAGAGGCAGAGCTTGCTTGCGAGAACAACGTCTGCCTTGAGATCACATCGCGTTCCGGGCATAATATCACCAATGGCCATGTTGTGAGGACTTCAAAGCTCGCAGGTGCCAAGATGGTTGTGGATACAGACAGCCATGCACCGGGAGACCTCATCAGAACCGAGCGCGCTATTGAGATCGCTATGGGTGCTGGCTTGTCCCTGGAAGAGGCATCTGATGTGGTTGAGAAGCACGCTATCATTCGATGAAATCGACTCAAAGGGGCTGAATAGATAGACATAGTGGCAATCGATATTTCGGGTCGGCATGAGGTCGAGGGCAGATACAAAATGATATGTGCTGTCGTCTCTGCCCGCATCTCACCCAATTTTATCGAGAAGATTTACTGCGTGAGACAGATACCTCGCGAGGCAGAAGCGTTAGATATCAATATTGTAGCTGATTTCATAAGCGACGCGTGCATGTGCCTTCCCGGAACGATAGTCGCAGAATCTGGGGACTTTTATAACCTGGAGACCTGGAGGGTGAAGAGCATTCTGGGCAGGGACTTCAAGTATCCTGAGACAATTGCAGAAAGGACTGCGATAGAAATGGCTCATCATATCTCGGTGGCAGGACGAAGGCTTATCATGGATCGCGAGAGAAGAGAGACTCAAGATGGATGAAGAAAAGACCGCTGTCCTGCTGATAAGAGAGAATCCGAGCAAATCTCCGGACCCCTACAGGATAAACGAATTGAGGGGCTTGGCGGCAGCAGCCGGGTATAAGGTAATGGCTGAGATCCTCCAACGCAGAGGCCGAGACCAACGTTTCCAGATGGGGAGAGGAAAGATCGAAGAGGCACTGAGCTATCATCCCCAGAAGCTGATTTTTTATAATGCACTCAGCCCCAATCAGGTATTCAATATCCGTTCTGAGTATTCGGCTCAGGTGCTGGATAGGTTCAACCTCATTTTGGAGATATTCTCATCTCGTGCCTCCACCCGCGAGGCAAAGCTGCAGGTAGAGCTGGCCAGACTCAGCTATGATGCGCCACAGGTGAAAAACGCCCTCGCCCTGAAGAAGAGAGGCGAGCAGCCGGGATTTCGTGGCGCTGGCGCATATGAGCAGTCCATGTATCACGACATCCGGGGACGGATGGCCAAGATCAGGGCTGAGCTTGAGTGTGTCCAGAGCATGGGTGAGGACAGACGGCAGAAGAGGCGAGAGCAGGGCTTTGATCTGGTGGCTCTCGCCGGCTATACCAACGCCGGCAAGTCCACTCTTATGAACTCCCTTACGGGATCTGAGGTGGTGGCCAAGGACCAGCCGTTTACCACCCTCTCACCCACAACCAGGGCTCTGGAGGTTTTTGGCAGAAAGGTGCTGCTCACCGATACGGTTGGATTCATCGACGACCTGCCCCACTTTCTCATCAAGGCCTTCCGCTCCACCCTGTCCGAGATATCTGAGGCCGATTTGGTGCTGCTAGTGGCAGACATCAGCGATCCAATCGATCTTTTGCGCCGCAAGCTGGTAGCATCTCACAAGGCTCTCTGGGACTGTGAGGTAACGGCTCCAATTGTGACCATTCTCAACAAGGCGGACCGGCTGGATGAGATGGAAGCCGCTGCGAGGGCAGAGTGCATCAAGGACCTGGCTCCCTATCCGGTCTTGGCGTCAGCAGTCACAGGCCAGGGTCTGTACGAGGTCAGCCTGCCTTACACCAGAGAGGGTCTGTCTGAATTGTCCAGGCTCTACGAGACGACTGAGCTATTAGCAGTCAGCTACGGAAACGAGCTGATTGTGCGACTGAGAGGACGTGAAGAGACCATAGCGAAAGCCGGGCTTTCGGGAGCGCAGCTGCGGTGACATCTGGGTGCGGCCATGTCAAAGATGCCTGAAATTTTGCGGGAGCACTTCCAGCTCAAAGAGACTATTGTCACAATCTTTGCCAGGGAGGCTGGCCAGATAGATGCCGCCAAAAATTCCATTCGAGACGAGCGCGCAGTTCTCGAAAATTTTATCCGAACTGATCCATTCTTTCAGATAACTCTCGAGCCCTATTCTCTCCTGGAAGAGGGAGCACCTTTAATCGTCCGGAAGATGATAGCGGCAGGCGCGGTCTTTGGAATCGGGCCAATGGCAGCTGTCGCAGGTGCCATAGCCGGGTCTGCAGTAGATGCCATGATAAAGGAGGGCGCAACATACGCAGTGGTTGACAACGGCGGAGACATCTGCATCCTAAACGATCAGCCAATGACTGTGGGAATTTACGCTGGAAGCTCGCCCATTAAGGATCTGGCCTTTTTGCTCGATTCCCGGAAAAAGCCTCTGGGCATATGCACCAGCTCCGGAACTGTAGGGCCTTCCATCTCCTTTGGCTGGGCGGATGCAGCCGTGGTGGTGTCCCAGGACGTGGCCCTGGCGGATGCTGCTGCCACGGCTCTTGGAAATGCCGTGACGGTTGCGGGGCTGCTTGCCGAGTGCTTCTCGGCAATCGATCGACCTGGAATCGATGGCGCTATGGTCATCCGGGGCGAGCAGATGGCCATGTGGAGGGAGTTGCCGGCAATGCGGCGCGCCCATGTCGGTTCGGATAGGATAACCCGAGGATAGAACTTTTGTACTAATAGGAAGGGCGAAAATTATGAGACAAAATACGAGACCGAAGATGAGACAGAAGAGGCCTTTTCACGTCATGATCATACCCACATTGGGCTGTCCATCCAAATGTGCTTACTGCTGGAGTTCAGAGGTTGGCTCTCCTGTCATGAGCATAGATACCGTAAAGGAGATCGTCTCCTGGCTCAAGGACTTCAGGAACGATCCTGTCACATTCACATTTCATGGAGGCGAGCCTCTCCTGGCCGGGGCAGACTTCTACCGCCAGGCTCTGCCGATGCTTTCCGGCGATCTAGCCCACATCGAGCCCAACTTCGCCCTTCAGACAAACCTCTGGAAGCTGACGCCTGAGCTGGCCGACGTTCTCGCCCAGTACAACATTCCACTCGGATCGAGCCTTGACGGCCCTCAGGAGCTGAACGACCTGCAGAGGTCGGAGGGCTACTTCGAGAGGACCATGAATGGATACAAGCTGGCTCTTGAACACGGCCTGCAGGTTCAGTTCATTTGCACCTTTACCTCTCATTCAGTTCAGTTCAAGGAAGATATATTCAAATTCTTTATGGACAACCATCTCACACTCAAGCTTCACCCGGCGTTGCCGTCTCTAAGAAGCGACGAGCCTGAGAGGTGGGCTCTTCTTCCCGAGATGTATGGCGAGCTTCTGGTCTATCTGCTGGACAGGTACCTTGAGAACATGGAAAAGATCGAGGTCCGAAACATTAACGACTATGCTCGATGCGTCTTCACCGGCAGGGGGACTGTCTGCACATTCGTTGACTGCATGGAGAACACCTTTGCAGTCGGCCCGGACGGCAGCATCTATCCATGCTATCGTTTCGTGGGGATGCCTGAGTATGTCATGGGCAACGTCCGGGATCATCCCAGCCAGAAGGATCTAGCCGAATCGGCGGCTGGTGTGCGCATGCGGGCCTTCAAGGAGTTTGTGGATAAAGAATGCAAAGGCTGCAAGCACATCCGCTACTGCCGGGGAGGCTGCCCCTACAATGCCATGGCCCCCAGCGA
>JADHEF010001583.1_pt1 | contig 13135 bp, 6 predicted proteins | sample 8952391 | NCBI WGS metagenome assembly JADHEF01 (sample SAMN16124439, study PRJNA663245) | bioreactor sludge metagenome | isolation source: sludge (nitrite) | place: India:Bengaluru | collected 2019-02-28
AAGGCGGGACGTCGTGTCCTCGCGGGGCCGGGATCACGATCCGAACGGAACGAGGACCATGGACGAAAAGTCGAAGCGGAAGAACGAGAAGGACGGCCCCGGGCCCCGGAAAACGAAGGCGGGACCGAGGACGCCGAAGAGCGCCCCCGAAGCCGTGCCCGCCCGGCGGACCGAGCCCGCCGCCGTCGCGATCCCCGGGGCGAAGGCCCCGAAGCGACGGGAGACCCGGAAAGCGACGGCGCGCAAGGCGGACGCCGCGAAGCCGGCCGCGGAGGCTCGCAAGGCCCCGGCTCCGAAGCCGGACCCGAAGCCGGCCCGCAAGGCCCCCGCGACGAAGCCCACGAGGAAGCCCACGAGGAAGAAGGAGGCGACCCAGGCCATGACCGAGCCGACCGCCCCGAGCCCCGCTCCCGTCCCCGAATCCGAGCCGACGCCGCCCGTCGCGGCGGAACCCGCGGAAGGGGATCGCGCCGAGATCGAGGAGATCCCGGGCTACGACGGGCACGCGAAGGTCGACCGTCCGTCGCAGGACCCGATCGCGCCTCCGCCGGAGGACCCGGACGTCCCCGAGACGCCGTTCGAGAAGGTGCTTCGCGAGCTGCCGTACCTCCCGGCGACCTACGACGAGACCTACGCCTACCTCGTCCCGTGCGATCCGAAGAGCCTCTACTGCATCTGGGAGGTCGGGACGGAGGCGCGCGAAGCGCTGAAGGCACGCTTCGGCGCGGACTTCTTCGAGAAGAACGCCCTCCTCCTGCGCGTCTACGACGTGACCGGCGTCTCCTTCGACGGCTTCAACGCGAACTCCTGGTTCGAGGTGGACGACTACCTCGCCGACAAGACCGAGTACTGGGTGAGGGTGGCGGGGGGGCGCGACTACGTCGCCGAGCTCGGCTACCGGGCGCTCGGGACGACCTACTTCGAGAAGGTCGCCCGCTCGAACGCCGTCTTCGTTCCGCGCGGCGTCGACGAGCCGGCAGAGATGCACGTCTCGTGGGGGTCGATCGACGTTCCCCACCACGACGTCGAGATCCCCGTCGGACCGGACCAGTGGCGCTACAACCAGTACCTCTACTGGAAGAGGCGGAGCCACGCCGCTCCCGAGGAGAAGGGCTACTGGTCGCTCGTCCTCCACCAGCACCTCCCGTTCGTGCGCCACCCGGAGTACGAGGTCGGCCTCGAGGAGCAGTGGTTCTTCGAGGCGGTCGTCTCGGTCTACACGCAGCTCCTCCACGTCCTCTGGAACCTGGAGCGCGACAAGGTCGACTTCCGCCTCACCGTCAGCCTCACGCCGCCGCTCCTCTCGATGATGCAGGACCCGCACCTGAAGCTCCGCGCGGCCCGGCACATCGACGAGTGCATCAAGCTCGCGACGCGCGAGCGGGACAACGCGCGCGGCAAGCCGTGGCTCGCCGCCGCCGAGCAGATCCTCTCGCGCTTCTGGACCGCGAAGCACGTCTGGGACGCCTACGAGGGGGACCTGACGCGCGGCTACCGCGACTTCCAGAGCGCCGGGAAGCTCGAGGTCATCACCTGCCCGGCGACACACTGGATCCTTCCTCTCTACAAGGACTTCCCGGAGGCGATCCGGGGGCAGGTGCGGACCGCGAAGCGGCAGTACGAGAGGGTCTTCGGCCGGAGCCCGCGCGGGATCTGGCTCGCGGAGAACGCCTGGACCCCGGGGCTCGACTCCTTCCTCGCGGAGGAGGGGATCCGCTGGTTCCTCGTCAATCCGAAGGGCCTCCGCGAGGGGGACACGCGCCCCTTCTTCGACTCGGCGAATCCCGTGATCACGCCCGCCGGGACGGCGGCGTTCCCGATCGACCCCGAGACGCGCGCGAAGATCTGGTCGCGCGAGAACGGCTTCCCGGGCCACCCGAACTACAAGGAGTGGTACCGGGACCTCGGGTACGACGCCGACTGGGACTACCTCACCGACTACTGGAAGACGGCCGGCGTCCGCCGCAACACCGGGATCAAGTACTACCGGATCACCGGCCGGGGCGCCGACCTCGGCGGGAAGACGTACTACGTCCCGGAGTGGGCCGACGAGACGCGCGAGGCGCAGGCGGCCCAGTTCGTCTTCGAGCGCGGCGCGCAGACGACGTACTTCCACGAGAAGCACGGCGGCCGCAAGCCGTGCGTCGTCTCCGCCTACGACGCCGAGCTCTTCGGCCACTGGTGGGAGGAGGGGCCGGGCTTCCTCGAGTCGGTCTTCCGCAAGCTCCTCTGGGACCAGTCGGTCGTCCGCCCCGCCACGCCGTCCGAGTACCTCTCGGAGAACCCGCACCACCAGCGGATGACGCCGGGCGCCTCGAGCTGGGGCAAGGGGGACTACTTCCAGACCTGGGTCGAGGGGCGCGAGTACCAGCCGAACACGCAAGGGGGACTACTTCCAGACCTGGGTCGAGGGGCGCGAGTACCAGCCGAACACGTGGGTCTACCGGCACCTCTTCCGGCTCGTCGGGAAGCTGGCCGACCTCGCGACCCGGCACCGCGAGACGACCGATCTCCTCCTGAAGCGCGCGCTCGACCAGGCGGCGCGTTGCCTCTTCCTCGCCGGGGCCTCCGACTGGGGCTTCCTCATCGAGACCGGCCAGGCCGTCCGTTATTCCGAGGTCCAGATCGTCCGTCACCTCGACCGGGCCCGCGAGCTGATGCGGCAGGTGGACGCCGGGAAGATCCACGAGGACTACCTGACGATCCTGGAGGACGCCGACACCATCTTCCCGTTCGGCGACATGGATTTCCGGGTTTTCTGCCGCTCCTAAGACGTTGACCCGGCCCGGCTTCCCCGGGGCCTTGCCCCGGGGAAGCGGCCGGTGCATCCTTCCCGGCCTCATGGCGAGGGACGTCGCCCCGTCCGGGGCGCCCCGCATCGGGACAAAGGTCCTGCACAAGTTCAACCGCGACCTCGGCCCGGGACGGGTCGAAGAGGTCGCGGCTCGCAGGGTCGTCGTCTTCTTTCCGCGGAGCGGCGAGCGGCTGACCTTCGGGATCGCCGACATGGGTCTCCGGCCGCTCGAGCTCTCGGCCGGGCGCGACGCCCGGATCGAGGAGACGGGCGAGGTCGTGACCCTCGCCTCTCGCGAGCGGGGCGGAACCGCCTGGACGACGACGGACGGGCGCGTCATCGAGGAGGAGCACCTCTGGCCGGCGGAGATCCCGCAGGACCCGGTCGAGCGGCTCGCCGGCCTGGACGTCGACCGGGCGGCCGCGTTCCGCAACCGCGTCGACGGCCTCTTCCTCTCGCGCATGCGGCAGGCGAAGGGGCTCGGCTCGTTCCTCGGCGGCCGGATCGCGATCCACCCGCACCAGCTTCACGTCGCCGAGCGTGCGACGGCTTACGAGCCGGTCCGGTGGCTCCTCGCCGACGAGGTCGGACTCGGCAAGACGATCGAGGCCTGCCTGATCCTCTCGCGCCTCGTCCGGACCGACCGGGCCGACCGGGTCCTCGTCGTCGCCCCGTCGACCCTCACCGTCCAATGGCTCGGCGAGCTCTGGCGGAAGTTCCACCAGGTCTTCGTCCTCCTCGACGCGAAGCGCCGCGCGGACGTGGCGAAGGACCACGGGCCCGATTTCAACCCGTTCGACGCGCACCGCCGCTCCGTGATCGCCCTCGAGGACCTCGTCTCCGAGCCGGGGCTCGCGCAGAAGGCCGTCGAGGCCGGGCTCGACCTCCTCGTCGTCGACGAGGCGCACCGCCTCGTCCTCGAGGCCGAGGCCGAGCGGGCCGTCGCGCCGCTCGCGAAGGCGGCCCGGCATCTCCTGCTCCTCTCCGCGACGCCGCTCGAGGCGGACACCTCGGGCTTCTTCCGCCTCCTCCAGCTGGTCCGGCCCGACGCCTACCGGTCCGAGAAGGAGTTCGTCGCGGCCCTCTCGGAGAACCAGCCGCTCCCTCCGTGCACGAGCGCCACGCGGCGCGTCGATATCGGAGGGCTGCCGCCCCGGGTCCCGCTCCCGGTCGAGCTGGACCGGCCCCCCGCCTCCCAGGCCCTGTCGGGAGACGAGAAGTCCGACGCCGCGGACCCGCGCGTCGAATGGCTCGTCGGGAAGGCGAAGGGCTTCGCGCCGGGAGGGGCCGAGGAAGGGAAGACGCTCGTCTTCTGCCACGACCTCCCGACGCTCCAGTCGCTGAAGGCGCTCCTCGAGCGCGAGACGCGCAAGCGCGTCGCCGTCTTCCACGAGGAGCTCTCGCCGGACCGGCGCGACCTCGAGGTCGCGGAGTTCCGACGGCCGAAGGGGCCGACGTTCCTGATCTCGACGGAATGCGGCGGCGAGGGGCGGAACTTCGAGTTCTGCCGCCGGCTCGTCCTCTTCGACCTTCCCCTCGACCCGGCCCAGGTCGAGCAGCGGATCGGACGTCTCGACCGGATCAGCCGGAAGGAGCGGGTCGAGATCGTCTACTTCCGTCCCCCCTCCGGATTCTGGCGCGACCTCGTCGAGCTCTACGAGCGGATCGGCCTCTTCCGGGAGCCGCTCGGCGGCCTCGAGCGGTCGCTCGCGAACGTGGAGGTCGCGATCCGGAAGGCGGAGAAGGCGTCGGCCCTCGGCCGCGCGGAGCTTCCGGTCGGGGAGCTCGTCGCGGAGGTCCGGGGCGCGGCGCAGGCGCGCCAGCGCGCCGCCTACCACCACCTGCACGCCGAGGGGTACCGCCCCGAGCACGCGAGCGGGATCGTCTCGCGCGTTCCCGCGGGCCTCGACGCGGCGATGGAGCGCTTCGTCATCGCGGCCTGCGAGCTCTACGGGTTCGACGTCGCGGAGAAGAAGGGATCCCGGACCTGGTACCTCGAGTTCGGCGGCGACGCCCTCCTCGAGCACCTCCCGGGCGTCCCGGGCGGGAGCCGTTTCCTCGGCACGTTCGATCGCGAGGAGGCGGTGCGGCACGAGGAGCACGATTTCTTCGCCTCCGGCCATCCGCTCGTCGAGGGGATCTTCCAGGAGCTCGAGGACGGTCCGCGCGGGCGGGCGGCCCTCGTGAAGCTGGAGAAGAGCGGCACCTCCGGGGAGGGGGTCCTCTTCCTCCATGGCCGGGAAGGGGGCTTCGCCGCTTCCGCCGTCGACCTCTCGGGCCAGTCGCGCCCCGAATGGGCCGAGCTCCTCCTTCGCGGCCGCGCGAGTCTGCGCGGAGTCTCCGTCGACGAGTGGAGCCCGACGATCCCGCGCGGCCGGGGCTGGGCCGCGACCGTCCGGACGCTCGCGGCGCGGGCCGAGAAGAACGGCCCGATCCTGGCCGCCGCCGGGTTCCGGCTCTCCTGACACTCGGGGAGCCACCGGCCGCGGGGCGCGGCAGAATGGACCCGTGAGATCGACGCGGCGCCTCTCCGGTCTCCTCTCTCTCCTCGGGGCCTCGCTCGCCGCCTCGTGCGGGACGCTCGAGCCGACGCCCGCGGTCGGGCTGAGCGCTCGGAGCTTCGAGGGGACGGTCTCCTACCGGGTCGCGTACCGATATCTCCTCTACCTTCCGGATGGGTACGTGCGCGGCTCCGCGAGCCGCTGGCCGCTCCTCCTCTTCCTTCACGGGTCGGGCGAGAGGGGAGACGACCTCGCCCTCGTGAGGCGCCACGGCCCCCCGAAGCTCCTCGCGGCCGGGGGCGCCCTCCCGTTCATCGTCGTCGCGCCGCAGTGCCCGGAGGGGGAGCGGTGGCGGGCCGACGCCCTGGCCGCGCTCCTCGACGACGTCCTGCGCCGGCTGCGAGTCGACGCGGACCGCGTCTACGTCACGGGGCTCTCGATGGGAGGACGCGGAACGTGGGACCTGGCGATGTCTCACCCCGACCGTTTCGCCGCGATCGCGCCCGTCTGCGGAGGAGCGCTTCCCGACCGGGCCTGCGCCTTGAAGGACGTTCCGGTCCGCGCGTTCCACGGCGCGAAAGACGATGTCGTCCCGCTCTCCGAATCGGAGCAGGTCGTGCAGACGGTTCGCCGGTGCGGCGGGACGGCGGAGCTCGTCGTCTTTCCCGACGCGGGGCACGACTCGTGGACGGCGGCGTACTCCGACCCGTCCCTCTGGGACTGGCTCCTCTCCCACCGTCGTCGGCCCGCCCGGTAATACACGATTTCACGCCTGGCACCAGGTCGGGGCACCAGGTCGGGTGGCCCGGTTCGGGGGGCCACGCTTCGGGGGAACTTCCGACGGGCGAGGCGGTCTAAGCTCTCGTTATGACGACAGAGCCGCGCGTCCGGTCCGTATTCGTCCTGTCCGCCGTCGTCGTTCTCCTCGCCGGAGGCGCGCTCGCGCTCGGCGTCAAGCAGGGAGCCGCGAAGGGAGTGAAGCCCGTGCCGAAGGCCGCCGCCGCATGGAAGGACGTCGATCGTCTCGTGAACGAGCAGAAGTTCGAGGAGGCGGCGAAGGCCGCGGAAGCGCTCCTGGCGGCCGCGAAGGCGAAGAAGGACGAGCCGGAGTGGACGAAGGCGCTCGTCTCGGTGACGCAGCTCCGGATCGGCCTCCACGGCTACGAGACGGCCGTGAGGCGTCTCCGAGAGGAGCCGTGGCCGGAGGGGACGCTCCACCGGGCGCAGCTCTCGCTCCTCTACGGGCACTCGCTCGTCACCTACCAGCGGGCCTACTCGTGGGAGATCGGCCAGCGCGAGAAGGTCGACACGAAGGGGGAGGTCGACCTGAAGGCCTGGACGCGGGAGCAGATCCTGGCCGAGGCGCTGAAGGCGGCGCTGGACGTCTGGGAGATGCGTTCGGAGCTCGGGAAGGAGCCGGTCACGGCGGCCGCGCTCGTCCTCGCGCCGAACGACTACCCGAAGGAGATCCGCGGGACGCTCCGCGACGCGGCGAGCTACCTCCTCGTCGACCTCCTCGCCGACACCGCCGGCTGGACGCCGGAGCAGTCGAACGAGGTCTGGAGGCTCGACCTCGGGGCGCTCCTCGCGGGAGACGCCCGGCGCGAGGCGAAGACGGACCTCGCCTCTCCGGAGGTCCACCCGCTCGCGAGGATCGGGGCGGTCCTCACCGACCTCGAGGCGTGGCACGCGAAGGAGGGGCGGACCGGAGCGCAGCTCGAAGCGCGCCTCGAGAGGGTGCGGAGGCTCGCGGCGTCGTTCACCGAGGAGCGCGACCGGGAGCGGATCCGCAAGGACCTCGAGGGGCGCCTCGTCGCGTTCCGTTCCGATCCGTGGTGGGCGATGGGCAAGGCGGAGGTCGCCGAGCTCCACCGGAACGGAACGCGGCCGAAGCGCCTGGTCGCCGCGCGGAGCGCCGCGGAAGAGGGACGAGCGGCCTACCCGACCTCCCCCGGCGGGGCGAGGTGCCTCGCGATCGTGAAGGCGATCGAGTCGCCCGAGTACGCGCTTCAGGCGATGGCGGTCGACGGCTCGGGGAAGCGCTCCGTCGAGGTCTCCCACCGGAACCTCGAGGCGCTCCATTTCCGGGCCTTCCGCGTCGACGCCGAGAAGTGGATCGCGGCGTCGAAGGACTGGTCGGCGCTCCCTTCCTCGGAAGACATGCGGAAGCTCGTCGGAGGGACGCCGGCGGCCGAGTGGACGGCCGCCCTCCCGAAGACCCCCGATTTCGAGACCCACCGGACGTTCGTGACGCCGCCCCTTCGCGAGCCGGGGCTCTACGTCCTCCTCGCCTCGGCCCGGAAGGACTTCCGCGAGTCGGACAACGTCGTCGTCGGGACGAACCTCTTCGTCTCCGACCTCGTCCTCGCGGTGCGGCCCGAGCCGGAGTCGGGCGCCGTGACGGCGCGCGTCCTCTCGGGAGCGACGGGGCGGGCCGTCGCCGGGGCCGAGGTGACGCTCTGGCGGTTCGACTGGCGCGAGGGACACCGGCGCGACGAGACGAAGACCTCGGACTCCGACGGGCGCGTCTCGTTCGCCCTGCGGGAGCGGGGCGGCGCGTTCCACCTCCTCGCGAAGAAGGGCCGGGACCTCACGTTCGACGGCCAGCAGGTCGGCTTCCATCGCGAGTCGAAGCCGGGGCTCCGGAGCGACTCGCTCCTCTACACCGACCGGAGCATCTACCGGCCGGGGCAGACGCTCCACTGGAAGGTCCTCGCCTACCGCGGAACCACCGCGGACGCCCGATTCCGCGTCGCGGACCGGACGCCGGTGACGATCTGGCTCGTCGACCCGAACGGCGAGCGGGTCGAGACGCGGACCGTCTCGACGAACGACTTCGGCACCGCGGCCGGGGAGATGGTCGTCCCCACGGGACGCCTCCTCGGAGCCTGGCGCCTCGAGAGCTCCCTCTCCGGGAGCACCTCCGTGCGGGTCGAGGAGTACAAGCGGCCGACGTTCGAGGCGACGTTCCTCGAGCCGAAGGAGCCGATGCGCCTCAACCGGAAGGCGTCGCTCGTCGGCGAGGCGCGGTACTACTTCGGCCTCCCCGTCACGAACGGCTCCGTGAAGTGGCGCGTCACGCGCGAGACGCTCCGACCCTGGTGGTGGGCTTTCTGGGGCTTCGGCTCCGTCGCGAAGCCGCAGGTCGTCGCCGCGGGCGAGACGACGCTCGACGCAGAGGGGACGTTCCGGGTCTCCTTCACGCCGGAAGCGGACGAGACGAAGGCGGACTCGAAGGAGACGACCTGGCGATACGTCGTCCAGGCCGACGTCCTCGACGAAGGGGGCGAGACCCGGAGCGCGACCCGCGCCGTCCGGCTCGGCTTCGTCTCCGTCGAGGCCGACGTCAAGTTCCCGTCGGGATTCGGCCGGGCCGGGGAGGCGATGTCGGCAAGGATCACGCGGACGAACCTCGACGGCGCGCCTCGCCCCGGGAACGGGACGTGGCGGCTGATCGCGCTCGCCCCGCCGGCCGAGACGCCGCTCCCGGCCGACCTCCCGCGCCGCGTCGAGCAGGCGGAGGAAGGGGAGGGAGCGTCCGTCCGGACACCCGGAGACGCGCTCCGCCCGCGCTGGGACACGGCGTTCCGGGTGGAGGCGGTCCTTCGCGACCTCCCCGACGGCGCCGAGAAGGCGCGCGGAGAGGCACGGCACGGCGCCGACGGCGTCGCCGCTCTCGACCTCGGCACCCTGCCGGCGGGGGCGTGGCGGATCCGCTACGAGACCGTCGACGACTTCGGAGCGAAGTACGAGACCTCCCGCGACGTGATCGTGGCCGGCGGGAAGGCGTCGCCGCCGGTCCCCCTCGTCCTCGCCGCGGAGTCGGGCTCGGTCGCGGTCGGCGGGACGGCGCGCCTCCTCGCGGCGTCGGGGCTCCCGGGGCAGGAGATGCTCCTCGAGCGGTTCCGCGCAGGGAAGCTCCTCTCCCGCACGACCCTGACGGCGGGAATGGACCCGGCCGTCGTCGAGTTCCCGGTGACGGAGGCCGACCGCGGCGGCTTCGGCGTGACGCTCACGGCCCTGCGCGACCACCAGTGGATGAGCCAGGCGGCCTCGGTCTTCGTCCCGTGGGACGACCGCGAGCTGAAGCTGGAGTTCGCGACGTTCCGCGACCGGATCCGACCGGGGACGCGCGAGACGTGGCGCGTGAAGGTGACGTCGCCTTCCGGTAAGCCCGTGGAGGCGGGCGCGGCCGAGCTCCTCGGGTACATGTACGACCGGAGCCTCGACGTCTTCGCTCCGCACCACCCTCCGGCGATCCTCTCCCTCTATCCCTCCCGGACGGGGACGGCCTGGACGAGGGCGACGCTCGGCGCGGCCCGGGCCCAGTGGGTCCGCGGGCAGTTCGCGCCGACGCCGTCCGGTCCGTCGTTCTCGCCCGACCGGCTGCTGGAGCTCGACCGCTACGGGATCGGCGGGCCCGGGGCCCGCAAGCGCCACGCGATGCGCGGCGGACTGGGCGCGACGATGGTGTCCGAGGCGGGCGTCGAGCGGGACGGCGCGCCGATGCCCGCGCCCGCCGCGGCCCCGCAGATGGCGAAGTCGGTCGAGATGAAGATGGAGGACGCCGGGGGGAACGAGGCGCGGGCGGAGGCCGGCGTGGCGCCGGCGGCCGAAGCGCCCGCGCTGCGGAGCAACTTCGCCGAGACGGCGTTCTGGACCCCGCAGCTCCTGACAGGGGCTGACGGCTCGGCGTCGATCGAGTTCACCGTCCCCGATTCGGTGACGTCGTGGAACGTCTGGCTCCACGCCGTGACGAAGGACCTCCGCGGCGCCTCGCTCAAGCGCGAGACGAAGAGCGTGAAGGAGCTGATGGTGAGGCCCTACGTCCCGCGCTTCCTGCGTGAAGGGGACCGGGCCGAGCTGAAGGTCGTCGTCAACAACGCGTCCGAGGGCACGCTCGCGGGGAGCCTCGTGCTCCAGGTCCTCGACCCGGAGACGAACGAGGACCTCACGGCCCGCTTCGGCCTCCCGGTCGCCGACGCGCGCCGGGCGGTCGCGGTCCCGGCCGGCGGCGGGGTGAACGAGACGTTCCACCTGATCGCGCCTCCCGGCGTCCGAACGGTCGCGTTCAAGGTGACGGCCACGTCCGGGAACCTCTCCGACGGCGAGCTCCGGCCGCTGCCGGTCCTTCCGAGCCGGATGCACCTCGTCCAGTCGCGCTTCGTCACGCTCCGCGAAGGGCAGCGGAAGGAGATGCGCTTCGAGGACCTGGCGAAGGGGGGAGACCCGACGCTCCTCAACGAGCAGATGGTCGTCACCGTCGACGCCCAGCTCTTCTACGCCGTCCTCGACGCGCTCCCGTACCTCGTGAACTACCCCTACGAGTGCACCGAGCAGACGCTCAACCGCTTCGTCTCGACCGGCATCGTCTCCTCGATGTTCGAGCAGTACCCCTCGGTCGCCGCGATGGCGAAGGAGCTCTCGAAGAGGGACGTCCGCCTCGAGACGTGGGACGCGGCCGACCCGAACCGGAAGATGACGCTCGAGGAGAGCCCGTGGCTCGTCGACGCCCGCGGAGGCCGGGACGCCGGCCACGGCCTCGCGAAGGTCCTCGACCCGCGCGTCGCGAAGGCGGAGCGGGAGGCGGCCCTCGCGAAGCTGGCGAAGGCCCAGACCTCGATCGGCGGCTTCCCCTGGTGGCCGGGCGGCCCGCCGTCCCCCTACATGACCGTCTACATCCTCCACGGCCTGGCGAAGGCGACGGAGTTCGGCGTCGAGGTCCCGAAGGAGATGGTCCAGCGGGCGTGGGGCTACGCGGCGAAGTACTACCGCGACGACCTGCGTGCCCTGATGTCGAAGGACTGCTGCTGGGAGTTCCTGACGTTCCTCAACTACGTCGCGAGCAGCTTCCCCGACGAATCCTGGTCCGAGAACGGCCTCACTCCCGCGGAGCGCAAGGAGATCCTCGCGTTCTCCTTCAAGCACTGGAAGGAGCACTCGCCCTACCTCAAGGGCTACCTCGCGCTGACGCTGAAGCGGGCGAACCGGCTGAAGGACGCCCAGCTCCTCTTCGCGAGCGTCATGGACTCGGCGAAGACGACCGAGGAGCTCGGGACCTTCTGGGCTCAGGAGGACCGCTCCTGGCTCTGGTACAACGACACGATCGAGACCCACGCGTTCGCGCTCCGGACGCTCACGGAGCTGACCCCGAAGGACTCGCGGCGCGACGGCCTCGTCCAGTGGCTCTTCCTGAACAAGAAGCTGAACCAGTGGAAGTCGACCCGGGCGACGGCCGAGGTCCTCTACTCGCTCGTCCACTACCTGAAGGCCGAAGGGGCCCTCGGGGCGCGCGAGACGATGAAGGTGGCCGTCGGCGGGCGGGAGACGACGTTCACGTTCGAGCCGGACCGCTACACCGGCAAGAAGAACCAGGTCGTGATCCCGGGGCGGGAGGTCGACCCGAAGACGACCTCGACCATCGCCGTCGAGAAGGGGGGCAAGGGCTTCGCGTTTGCCTCCGCCGCCTGGCACTTCTCGACGGAGAAGCTCCCGGAGGCCGACCGGGGAGACTTCTTCAACGTGTCGCGCCGCTACTTCCTCAGGGAGAACACCGGCAAGGAGTGGGTTCTGAAGCCGATCGCCGACGGAACGGTCCTGAAGCCGGGCGACCAGGTGGAGGTGCAGATCTCGCTCCGGACCAAGCACGCCGCCGAGTACGTCCACCTGCGCGACCCGCGCGGCGCCGGCTTCGAGCCGGAGACGACCGTCAGCCGCTACAAGTGGGACCTCGGGATCGCCTGGTACGAGGAGGTCCGCGACAGCGGGACGAACTTCTTCTTCGAGCAGCTCCCGGTGGGCGAGTACACGTTCAAGTACCGCCTCCGCGCGAACATGGCCGGGACGTTCCGGGTCGGCCCGGCGACGGTCCAGTCGATGTACGCGCCGGAGTTCAACGCCTACTCGAGCGGGGCGGTCCTTTCGGTGAAGGGAGAGTGAGTCCGAGCGAAGGCGCCGCGTGGGGCAGGGAAGGCGGGCGTGGCAGTCGGATGGCATACTGATGGCATGAAAGCAGCCATCGACAAGGCGGGCCGAATCGTGATTCCCGCCTCAGTCCGCGCGCGCGCCGGCCTGACGCCCGGCACCGAGGTGGAGATACTCGTCGACGACGTCTCCGTCCGTCTCGTGCGGAAGGTCCCCGGGCCGAAGCTCGTCCGACGCGGCCGGAGGCTCGTGGCGCAGCCGACGGTCCGGGGGCGGGCGCTCCCCACGGTCGACCTGGCGGCGCTGGTCGAGGAGGAGCGGAACCGTTGGCCCGGCTGACGGGCGTCTTCCTCGACACGAGCATCCTCCTCGGCGGAACGATCAACGTCGGGCCCACGAGCCGTCCGGCGCAGGCCGTAATGGACGCCGTTGCCGAGGGCCGGCTTCGCAGGGCGAGGACGGCGTGGCACTGCTGCCTCGAGTATTACGCCGTCGCGACTCGCCTCCCGGAGGAGCTCCGTCTGGCGCCCGCCGACGCGCTGCGGCTCCTCGAGGAGGAGATCCTCGGGCGGCTCGAAGTCGTGGAATTGCCGGCGGCCGCGCGCCTCCCGTTCCTGAGGTCGGCAGTCGCTGAACGGGTCGCCGGCGGGCGCCTCTACGACGCCCACATCGCCGAGATCGCCCGCCGCTCCGGCTCGGACACCATCGTCACCGACAACGTTCGGCACTTTCGGGGCAGGCCGGAGAGCGCCGTGCGCGTCTGCTCGGCGGCGGAGCTCACCGCCGAGCTGGAGGCGGGCTCCTGATCCCCGGAATCGGCACTGGTCGGCAGAGGGTGGTCCGAGCTCGGAGCGCCCTCGGCTGAAACCCGGGCGCTCCTCTGCCGTACCCTCGGTAATGCCCGTGGAGGAGCAAC
>JADHEF010001598.1_pt1 | contig 13115 bp, 22 predicted proteins | sample 8952391 | NCBI WGS metagenome assembly JADHEF01 (sample SAMN16124439, study PRJNA663245) | bioreactor sludge metagenome | isolation source: sludge (nitrite) | place: India:Bengaluru | collected 2019-02-28
TGATGATGAAGAAATCAAGGTGTGTCGGGATTGTTTGAAAGAAGTTAAATAATTAGCCGGGCGTATTACGGCACATAGAACCCTGCTCAATATGCATTATTGGCGGGGTTTTTCTTTTCTTATTGGTGGTGTCTTATGGATGTGATCGAAGCACAGCGAAATCTTAACCGGTATAAAGCCAATGTTACGGCATTGCAGCAGGTTCATCCGCAAGACCTAAACTTCGATGAGCTAAATACAATTACAGCACTCATTAAAAAGCAGAACAGATTAATCAATAACATTGAAGAATCACTTAAACAGGGTGAGCGCCGTGGATACAGATGATCAGGCAAGACTCGATGCATTTAAGCGTGATCTATATCGAGATATAACCAGTCGCAAAAGATTGTTTGAGGCTGAAACCGGTTTGGCGATTACAGATATTGAGTTGGCATTTGTGAATATATCTACAGTAGATCGGCCTAATGATCATTTGCTGAATGAAATCATAGTGACTGTGGGTGATCCAGATGACATGCAAATCATGTGAGGAAAGACGTGAGTGGGTTAAACAACAAACAGAACGAGCAAAACAGCGCATGCAGCTGTGCATCGAACGACTTACTGGTCGAGCTAATCAAGCAGAACAATCAACTGATTCAGATCAACAACGAGCAGAACACACAGATCAATGAGCTGTTGATTCAATTGACTGAAGATGATGATGAGCCTAAACGCTCTGGATATTTGGATGATTGATTATGAGCAGGCCGTGCCGTGAATGGGGTTGCCCCAACTTAGTTAAGTCGCGTAGTCAGAAAGGCTATTGTGATGAGCATGCATCAAAGCGCAGTGGCTGGACTCGTCGTGTAGATCGATCAGGTTCAACTACTGAACGTGGTTATGGCCACACATGGCGTAAGCTACGTGAGCGTATCTTGAAGCGTGATCAATATCTTTGTGTTGCATGCAAAGCAAAAGGCCGAATAGCTGAAGCCACAGATGTCGATCACATCAAGGCTAAAGCACACGGCGGAACAGACGACCAAGATAATCTTCAATCATTGTGCGCGCCGTGCCATAGAGAGAAGACAGCGAATGAAGGAAAACAGAATGCGTAAACAGATTACCCGTGTTGGTGTTATTGCTTCACGTTCAGCTCATCGAATTTATGATGAAAAGCTTAAGCCATTCGCTGATGACATTAAGCAACAAGAAGCCAAAGAAGTGTTTGCTTCAACCATTATGTTGCGTGCGTCTGCTGACCTGTTTCATTTGCTTGGTGATGGATATGAAGAGCAGCTGGATATGTTGGTTGAAGTAATGAAAGGGCAGGCAAAGGCAGCACGACAAGGAAAGAAATAATGACCGAAAAAACTATTGAAGAAATGGCACATGACTATGTTGTTGCTCAATTAAGTTCGGGCATTGGTGCAACCAAGAGTGATATCAAAGAGTTTATTGATATCGCTTGTGAAGTTAAAAAACAGTCAAAACAAAAGCAAAAAGAAATTGATCAAGATAATCAGCGCCGTTGCTAGTGAAAGGGAGGGGGATATGGAAAAGTTCAGAGCCTTGCTCTTAAATGACCGCCCCCTTAAGTTCATTTTTACGTGAGCGAAATTAAAAATTCAGGGTGTTGACATGGGTGGAGTAAATGCGGTAGCGGGTGCAGGTCGCAAACCCAAGGTAAAGCCAGCTGCAAGTAATGATTTTGACGGCATTATTGATATTGATGCGCCTGTGTATATGGAAAATATGAAGCATGCTGTAGTTATTTGGAAATCCATTATCCCGGAATTGCTCAAGCGAAAAACACTCACACTGACGGATATGCATAACGTAGAAATGTTTTGTATTGCATATCACAACATGCGATTAGCTCAGGAAGATATTGTTTTAAATGGAATTACGGTTGCAACAGCAATGGGGGTTTCTAAAAATCCAGCGGCCACTGTTTTAAATGAAGCCTCAAAACAAATGGCTTCATATGGGGCAATGCTTGGCCTTGATCCAGCATCACGTAATCGATTAACCGGTGGCGGCGGCAAACCTAAAAAAAATGCATTTTCAGAGGTGTTAAATATGTAGCGAGGTTACTGAATGGCTGCTTTCCCTAATGTAGACATTGCAAATAAGTGGGCCAAGCAAGTCGTTTCAGATAAAATTCCTGCATGTAAATGGGTAAAACTGGCCTGTGAAAGACATTTAAACGACCTAAAAAACAGTAAAAATAAAGATTTTCCATACAAATTTGATGCGAAATTAGCAGAAAAGAAGATCGCATTCATTGAATTATTGCCGCATACAAAAGGTGAATGGGCCCTAAAGCGACTCAAAATTACGCTGGAGCCCTGGCAGAAATTTGGTATTGCCTGCACGTTTGGTTGGGTCCGTAAAAAAGATGGCTTCCGCCGGTTCCGTGAATCGTATTGGGAGATTCCGCGTAAAAACGGAAAGTCGGCAATTGCTGCAGGTGTAGCCCTGAATATGTTCGCCAATGATGGTGAGTTCGGTTCAGAAGTTTATGCCGGTGCAACAACAGAGAAGCAGGCATGGGAAGTATTTAAGCCTGCTCGACTCATGGCAGTACGTTCGCCTGAGTTTATCGAAGCAGCTGGCATTCTGATTAATGCTGGTAGTTTGGAAATCCCCGACGATGGCTCAATTTTTGAGACGATTGTGGGTGATCCGCCAGATGGCCAGTCACCGCATTGTGCAATTGTCGATGAATACCATGAGCACCAGACGAATGCGTTGTATGACACGATGCAAACCGGTATGGGTGCACGCCGTCAGCCGCTCATGTTTGTGATTACGACAGCTGGATTCAATATTGATGGTCCATGCCATGACATGCGATTACGTGTCCAGGATATGTTGCTTGGCACTGTACCAGATGATGAGCTGTTTGGCTTTATCTGGACCATTGATGAAGGTGATGACTGGACAGATCCCAAAGTTCTGCAAAAAGCAAACCCGAATTTTGATGTGTCTGTGTATGGCGATTATCTCGAATCGCAGCAACGTAAGGCTATTAATAACCCGGCACGCCAGAATACATTTAAAACAAAGCATTTAAATATCTGGGTATCTGCTCGATCTGCTTATTTCAACATGGAGAAGTGGCACAAATGTGCTGATAAGTCACTGCAGATGAAAGACTTTGCAGATGATGAATGCTTCATGCCACTAGATCTGGCATCCAAGATTGATATCTGTGCCCGGATTAATCTGTTCTACAGAATAATTGACGGCAAAATCCATTACTACTGTGTACGCCCACAATTCTATCTTCCTTCTGAAACTGTATATGACGGTGAGGAAAAGGTAGTAATTGATCGATACCAGAAGTGGATGAATCAAGGGCTACTTGAGGTGCATGACGGTGCTGAAACGGATCTTGATTTGGTGGCATCTGATTTGATTGCAGATTCAAAAAGAGTGAATTTGAAAGAGGTGCCATTCGATAACTGGGGTGGTCGTCAGATTGCTAAAACGCTTGGTGATAATGGTCTTGAAGTTGTTGAGATCGCCAAGAACACCAAGAACTTTAGTCCACCAATGAAAGAGCTAGTAGCGGCAATTGCTGCCGGTCGTTTTCACCATGATGGAAACCCTATTTTATCCTGGATGGTCGGCAACGTGATCAGCAAACCAGATGCCAATAATAATGATTATCCACGAAAACAGAAGAATGCTTTCAAGATTGATGGCGCCATATGTTTGCTGATGGGTATTAATCGAATTATGGCTGTAGCAGGTGAGCCCGAGAAATACGAAGTTCATTTTGTGTAAAACTTATTTATTTAACTGCCTCCTTTATGGGGGTTTTTTATTTTAGGAGAGCTTTATGCCTGCTCTACAGAAATCGTTTGGCTCTTTTGAAATTAAGGCTATTAACGAAGAAAAACGAACATTTACAGGGGTTGCAAGCACACCAAATCAAGACCGTGCAAAGGACATCATGGTTCCTGATGGTGCTGAATACCAACTTCCAATGCCGCTGCTTTTTCATCATGAAATGAAGAAACCAGTCGGTCAGGTCCTAAGTGCAAAAGTGACTGAACAAGGCATTGAAGTCGAAATCCAGATTCCTGAAATCAAGGAGGAAGGAAAGCTTAAAGAGCGAGTCGATGAAGCTTATCAATCATTGAAATATGACCTTGTTAAAGGGCTTTCAGTCGGATTTATCCCTGATTGGGGAGAAGCGGAATACCTACAAAACGGAGGTATTCGATTCAATAAGTGGGAATGGTATGAGCTTAGTTTGGTAACTATTCCATGCAACCGTGATAGCGGAACAGATTTCAAAAAAGCATTTGAGGAACACAAAGCCGCGTTGGGCAAAAAACCTCAAGACGTTCCAGGTGGCGATTCATCTGAACAAAAACACGTTGTCGTAAAACTTAATAGCCCAACAAAGGGTGGAGTGAAACTCGTATGAACAAATACTTAAAACAACTGCTTGAAGCGCTGAATGCTAAGAATTTAGAGCTTCAAGGTCATATGGCCAAATCTTTGGATTCAGGTCAAACACCAGATGAAGAAACTGAAGCAGCTATCCAGGCTGTTGAAAAAGAAATTGAAGCAATTGAAAAGAATATTGCCCGTGTTAAAAAGCAAATTGAAGAAACCGAAAAAGCAAAAGCAAATGGTTTAAATCCTGTTGCTGGTCAAAATGGTGCGCAAGCTAAAGCAACTGCAGAGGGTGATCCAAACCCTGAAAACCCTGCGCCAAAAATTGAAATTGTACCCTTAGCAAAAGGTATTGGCTTTGCTCAGTTTGCTCGTGCAAAAATCTTATCGCAGTTGGCGGCCAAAGAAGGTAATTACAAGTCCGCACTTGATGTTGCGAAAGAACGTGGGTTTGGTGATGAAGTCCAAGACCTAGTAACAAAAGCAACATTAGGTACAACAACTGATTCAGGCTTTGCTGCTTCACTGGTCCATGAAAACCGCCTCGTAGGTGAATTTGTGGAAATGCTTCGCGCAGCAACTGTTTTTGATAAGTTGCAAGGTTTCCGTGCTGTACCGTTTAACTCGAAAATTCCAAGCCAATTAACAGGTGGTTCAGCTTCATGGGTTGGTGAAGGTGTTGCAAAACCTGTAACCAACGGCACTTATGGTGAAGTTGAAATCAAAGAGCATAAGCTTGCCGCAATCACTGTTTATACACAGGAATTAATGCGCCGTTCTGATCCGGCGGTCGATGTGCTGGTTCGTGATGACCTGATTGAAGCTTCAAAAACTTTAATTGATGCAACATTCCTTGACGCTACTGCTGCTTCAACTACTCGTCCAGCAGGTGTCATAAATGGTGTTGTGGGTATTGAAAGCACAGGAGTAACTGCGGCGGCTTATGAAGCAGACTTACTGAAACTTATTCAATCATTTGTTACAGCAAATTTAAGCCTTGATGGTTCATACATTCTTATGTCTGAAACTCGCGCTGCACAAATTAGCTTATTGCGTGATGCGCTTGGTAATACATACTTTAACGGCATGTCTTTACGTGGCGAACGTACGTTGATGGGTATTCCTGTAATCACATCAGAAACAGTAGGTAGCAAGATTATTCTTGTTAAAACTTCTGAAATCTTGCTTGCTCAAGATGGTGGTGTGGATGTGTCTTACTCAGATCAAGCAACGCTTGTTGATGGCGCGACTACTCACAACTTATGGCAAGAAAATAAATTTGCTGTACGTGTAGAGAAGTTTATCACTTGGGCAAAACGCCGTCCGATTGCAGCATCGGTTTTAACTTACGCTTAAATGAATAGTATTTAAGCTCAAAACAGCTCCTTAACTGGGGCTGTTTTTATATCTAAGCAACTTAAATTGTTTAGCTATAGGAACAGTCTATGAAGATTAAATATTTAAAGGTTATGCATAACGCCAATATTGGTGATGTGCTTGATGTGACAGATTTTGAAGCGAATATCCTGATTAAAATGGGAGTGGCAGAGGAATTTAAGGAACCACTAAAGAAAACTGCGACTAAAGCAAAACTTAAAACAGAAGAGCAGGAATAACGCATGGGATTTTTTGACAGACTATTTCGTAAAAAATCGCTATCGTCTGTCAATTCAGGCGGTGGATGGACTTCTTTATTTGGAGGTGGGTTTCATGCAAACTTTCAGAATGATGTTCATTATTCAAAAGAAGATTTAGCAGCGCATCCTGCGGTTTTTTCTTGTGTAAGCCTTATTTCTCAAGATATTGGGAAAATGGGAATTATGCTCAAGAAGAAGCAGGGCAATATTCTTGTTGATGTTCCAATTCCAAAGGAACTAAACATCCTTAAAAAACCCAACCATTATCAAAACTGGCAACAATTCCTAGAGTTTTGGATGGTATGCCGAAAGTTGCGTGGCAATGTTTATGCTTTTAAGGTCCGTGATCCATGGGGTGATGTGGTTCGCCTTGTTTTACTTAATCCGGATCAAACTAAGCCTTTGGTAAGTGATGACGGTCAAGTGTTCTACCAGCTCGGCATGGATACTTTAAACAGTACTGAATCAGTGATCGTTCCTGCATCTGAAATCATTCATGACCGTGAAAGCTGCTTATTCCATCCGCTTGTTGGTATTCCTGCTGTAACAGCTTATGGTTTGGCCTCAGGACTTGGATTAAATATCCTCAAGAACTCTAAAACCATTTTTGGAAACTTGAGTCGACCAAGTGGGATTTTAGTTGCACCTGGTCCTATCTCAAAAGAGAAAGCAGCGCAGGCTGGTGAATCATGGAATGCCAATTACTCAGGTCAAAATATTGGTAAAACTGCAGTACTTGGTGATGATTTAAAATATCAGCCTATTTCAATGTCTGCATCAGATACCCAAACCATTGAGCAGCTCAAAATGTCGAATGAAATTATTTGTTCGGTGTTGCATGTACCTGCATTCAAGGTTGGATATGGAACGATTCCAGCAGGTCAAAAGGTTGGTGATCTGAATGAAATTTACTTTTCCGACTGTTTGCAAAGCCCTGTTGAAGCCATTGAAAACCTACTCGATGATGCATTTGACTTAAAAGATCGAGGTCTTGAAGTATTTCTTGATGTTGATTCACTTATCCGCATGGATAAAGAAACACAGATGAATATTCAAGAGCGCGGTGTTAAATCTGCAATATTTACACCAAATGAAGCGCGGCAAGCCTTTAATTTAGCGCCTATTGTCGGTGGTGACACGGTTTATATGCAGCAACAAAACTATTCTCTGGAAGCACTATCGAAGCGTGATCAAAAAGAGGATCCATTTGGCAAGGCTGAAATACCAAAAGCAGAGCCAAAGGCACAGTACCAAGGCATTTTTAAGTCCGAAAATAGCTATGAAAAAGGCTGTTTTGTGACGCATAAAGGCAGTCTATGGCACTGTGAAAAAGATCATTCAGGTGAATTTAATCATGAGAACTTCAAATTGGCTCAAAAGAAATGGGGTGAATCATGAGCATAGTCACTATTGATCAAGTGCGTGAGCATCTGCGATATGACACTGAAGATAATGATCCAATGTTAGAAATGTACATTAAAGCCGCTGAAAATGCGGTTTTAAAGTATGTGACGGATACGTTTGAAAACAATGTTTATCCAGATGATATAAAGCACGCTGTTTTGCTGATGGTTGGCATGTTTGATCGTGAGCGTGAGCCAAGCAAGGAATCATCAATTATTGATAATTATTTGCCGCCAGCTGTACGAGCTTTGCTTTATCCGTATCGCACACCAACGGCCATATAGGTGATTTATGCAATCAGGCAAATTACCCCATCGCATCACCATTCAACATGAAATTGAAGGTGATCAAGATCAGGTCACAGGCCATGTACCTATCATCTGGACCGAGTTCACCAAAGTTTGGGGAAAACTTGAAGCTTTATCTACCAAAGATCAGCTTCAAGCCCAGGCTATCAATTCAACCATGACAGCGCGGTGCCGCATTCGATACAGCTCAACAGCAAGTCAGATTAATTCAACCATGCGCGTGTTGTTCCGAGGCAAGTATTGGAAAATTGATGGTGATCCGATTCCAGATAATGAAAGTGGCCTTGAGTGGTTGACCTTAAACCTTGCTGAAGGTGAATCTTCATGGCAGTCGAACTAAATATTGAAGGCATGGATCAGTTCAAGCGGAAGATAGAGCAGCTTTCAAATCCTAAAAAAGTTAAACAAATTGCACGTAAAGCAGGTCGACAAGCGATGAATCTTGTTCGTGATGCCGCACGTACAAATGCCAAAGCGATTGATGATCCAGAGACATCATCTAGGATTTGGAAAAATATTGTAACGCAAGGTGGTAAAAGCCGAAATTCGAATGAAGTTAAGCTCCGTGTAGGTGTGCGTGGTGGATCTGAATTTTGGCGAATGAATAAGGGGATGTTTAGAAAGTCGGATGGTAGAACTGTCCGAATGGAGAGTCCTTACTATACCTATATTCCAAATGACACCCGTAGTTGGTGGCTGGTTGAGTTCGGCACAGTTAAAACAAGAGCACAGCCATTTATGCGTACCGCATTATCCCAAAATATAGATAAAGCTACAGCTAAGTTTGTTCAAGTATTCGATGCTGAAATCACGAAAGCATTAAGCGGGGCAACATGACAGCACCTATTTTTAAATTGCTCAAAGCATCTGATGAGGTTAAGGCCTTTCTACAAACTGGCAATAAGTTGCGAGCTTATGAGTTTGGTTTGGCACCTGATGAGCCGCAGAAACCGTATCTAGTTTGGCAAGACATCTCAGGGACTCCACAGAACCATTTAGATTGCCCGGCCAATACTGATCACATCACGATTCAAATTGATATTTACACTTTAGAGCCACTGCAATTGCGAACTATTCGTGAAGCAGTACGAAAAGCTTTAGAGCTTAATAATTCATGTACTGTGACGGATCTGCGCGGCAATGAGCGTGAACCAATTACAAAGCTTTATCGAACTGGCTTTGATAGCAATTGGTTTGTAGATCGATAGTTTCCACCCTTAATTAAACCGTCCTTATTGGGCGGTTTTTTTATGCCTGAAATATGGCAACCGACTGGCTAGAACGACGGTTCGAAAAGCACGTTTTCATGTTCAATGTGTCTGCCAGTTTCTTTTTTTTGAACATGATTATATAAGAGGAAATCTTATGAACATGATGACAACACTAAATTTACGCGCCATGGTCTCAAGTGATGATGGTGAGCCAAAAACTACAAGCTATGCTGTGGCTGAGGCATTTGGGAAACGGCACTCGGATGTACTTCGAGCTATTAAGAACATGAAGTGTTCTTTACAATTTCGTGAGCGCAATTTTGCGTTTACCTTAGAAAACAAACAGATAGGCAATACAAAAAGAAATACTGGATTTTACCGAATGACAGAACGCGGATTCATGTTTCTAGTCATGGGTTTCAATGGTGAGAAAGCTGATGCTATTAAAGAAGCATTCATTAATGCATTTGAGTGGATGGCAAACCAATTAACTCAAACCTTTCAATCCAAATGGGCTAGATACAACAATATTGTCGGCTATCGCAATAATCGAAAGCAGCAAGTAAGTTGCTCGGCTAGAGACATGAACACATGGAAGCAAGAAAAACACCCGCTTGATGATGAAATAGCGCAATTAGAAAAAGAGTTGCAACCATCATTGCCATTTATGAAAAAGGATGCATGAGATGAATATGAATGATCCTGCTTACTTGATTTTTGCTTGCAGACCAATAAATGACAATGATGTAGAGGCAGATTTTATTATTGATGGTGATGTATATGTGATTGCAGCAGCATCAAAGGCCAGCGTACTTGATTTAACTGAAAAGCAGAAATCAATAGAGTCTAAATTTCAAAAACATAAGATCGTTGTGACACATCAACCTTTGTTTAACTTGATCAAAACACTAGATCACCTCGAGCAATTAGAGGCAGCAATGATTTCCGATGGCGATTTAATACATAACAAGCCAACTGGCCGAATTGTTGATGCTTTTAACTGGGAAAACAAGCATGACGGGGCAAGACAGCTCGGTCACTGCTAACAAATTATTTTCAAACCAATGCCACCACTCGGTGGCTTTTTTTATGCCTAAAAATTGAGGAGTAGCTACTCATGGCACGTATTAAATCCAACGGAACACAAGTCTACGCCGTGATTGGCGAAGCTGTTGTTCGTTTCTCTTGCCCTAAGGCATTTTCATTTGGGGAGGATTCATTCTCAAAGATTGATGCAACTTGCCTAGACTCTGACACAAAAGACTACGAGCGCGGTCTTCGTGATCCTGGTGAAGGCTCAATTCAAATTGATCTGGATGACGAAAATGCAAGTCACATGCAGTTAATTCAATTGGCTGACTCTGGTGAAAAAGTTGAATGGCATGTAGGTTCAAGCCATTCAAAAACGGCACCAACGTATGAAGCAGTTGCAGGTATTGATTTGCCAGATGATCGTATTTGGTGGTCGTTTAAAGGGTATTTAAGCCCATCAGCTCCAACGGTTGAACAAGACGCTTTGGTTGGCTATACATTTAAACTTGTTCGCACTTCAGCAGTCGTAACAACTCCACGTGCGGTGACTCCATAATGACAGAAGAAGTTAAGCAAGTTGAATTGCCTATCAAATTAGGTTTGGACGAGCTTTTAAAATTATCGCAGGAAACGGTTGTAAATCTTGTTGATAAGGAAGCTTCATTCTTTATTGGTGATAAGGAATACTCTGTCGATGTTGGTATCAAAGTCCTTTCGTACGATGAAGTTGTAAATTTGATGCGCGGCAAGGACCCCCAAAAGGTTCTTATGGCGGATTTATCCAAGGCCCGTGTTGTTGCTACTATTTTTAATAAAGAAACCAAAGAGCCTTTATTTACTGAAAAAACAGTTGGCACGGCACTTCCACAGCTCATTGATGCTTTGCACAAAGTATCCGATGAGGTTAATGACTTCACGGGAAAGCATCTGATGAAAAACTTGGCGAAGAAGAATTCTGGTGTGAACTCGTCATCAACGGAATTGGAGGGAGAACAATTGCTGAAGCCAAGCGAAGAATAGCCCATCAAGAATACCTAACATGGAAAGCCTTTCGTCAAAAGAGGGGCTCTCTTTTTGTTGGTAGGCGGATTGAGCAAGGTTTTGGTAATTTGATGGCGACTTACCTGTCTTCTAAAGGTGCTCAAAATGTAAAAGCACAGTCCTTCATGCCGCATGAGGATCAGCCACAAGAAATGTCGCTCGAAGAATACATGATGCAGAATTTTGGAGGGGAATCGACTTAGGTCGGTTTCTTTTTACTCAGTAAATTAGTATCTTGTTCTAAATTATAAATTTGGGGTAAGGCGTGGAAATAGTAATAGCAGTAATTGTTGGTGTGATTATTTGGTATGTTTTGAAAGCTAAAAAGGAAGCAAGTGAAACAAGTATAAATCCAAACCTAAACAACATTTCATACGCGTACAACATTGTTGGTGAGCAGTCCTATCAAAATAACTTAAAAAAGATAGCTGGCCCCAAAGAAGAAGAGTCGAAGTTTTTTGAATGTCAGGCAAAAGTCAGTTCAGACCCTTTTAATCAGTATGATAAGAATGCTGTTAAGGTTGAGATTAATGGCTTACTTGTGGGTTATTTAAGCAGAGGTGAGGCAACCAAATTAACAGGAAAAGTTATAAATAAAATTGTGCCAGCAGTTATAGATGGCGGCTGGAAAGATGCTGACAGCACCGGTAGTTATGGTGTAAAACTTGCAATCAATAATGTTTATGACTTGGTGTAAATAATGAAAAAAATACTATCACTTTGTTTTTTAATTATAAGTTTTAATTCCCAGGCAAAAGAGGTAACTAAGGACCAGGAAGCTAAATGTCTTGGTGTAATGGCTATGGCCGAAGCCGCAATGACTGTAAGACAAAACGGATTACCTCTTTTAAACGCACTCGAAAATAATGAAAAAATGCTAACCAATGGTGATGTTACTAAAGATGAAATTTCACTTATGAAGATAATTCTAAGGGACGCTTATAGTAAGCCCAAATACTCTACAAAAGAATACCAGAGAGAATCCATTAACGAGTATTCCTCTAAGTATTATTTAGCATGCATGGAGGCATACGAGTCTCTATAGTTTAAACATTATCACGTGACCACCTTCTGGTGGTTTTTTTACGCCTAGAGGTTTATATGAGCACAAAGCTTGGGACATTAACGCTTGATCTGGTGGCTAAGATTGGTAATTTTGTTGAGCCAATGAATCAAGCCGAGAAAAAAGCAAAGGGCACAAGCCAAACTATTGCAGACAGCTTTAATGTTTCTGCGCTTGCGGTAAATGCCCTAGGTGCGGCTTTCGCTGGTGTAACGGTGGGTGGTTTAGCAGCATTTACCAATCAAGTGATTAATACTGGAAATGAGATTAAAAAACTATCTCAGCTTTCAAACACCTCTACGTTTGACTTCCAATTTTATGCCAAAGGTGCTGAAACGGCCGGCATAAGCATGGAGTCATTTGCAGATAAAATGAAGGACATGCAAGACCGTATTGGTGATTTTCAGCAAACTGGCGGTGGTCCTTTAGCTGATTTTTTTACCAACATCGCACCTTTAGTTGGTGTAACAATTGAGCAGTTTCAAAAGCTATCCGGACCAGAAGCCCTACAGCTTTTCTATAATTCATTAGAAAAAGTAGGCGCAACTCAGAATGATATGAAATTCTATATGGAATCTATCATTTCCGATTCATCGCTCCTTATTCCTTTGCTAGAAAATGGCGGTGAGGGTTTTAAGAAGTGGGGGCAGGCGGCAAGTGACGCTGGAGCAATCATGTCTAACGAGATGATTGAAAAACTAGCATTAGCAAAAGAAAACATGCAAATGCTTAACCTTCAAGTTGAAGGTGTTCAGGTAAGCCTAATTAATGGGTTGGCTCCAGTAGTACAAACAGTAGCAAATAATCTTGATGTTGTGGCGGTTGCCATTGGTACTGTTGCTGTTGTCATGACTGCAAAAGCTACCCCAGCATTTGTTATGGGTACGATTGAAGCCACGCGCTATCAACTTGCCTTGGCACGTATGTCTGCCCAAGCCGCAGGAACCACAACAACATTGACGATTTTAGGCGGTGTTGCTCGTGGGGCACTAGGATTATTAGGTGGACCAGTAGGACT
>JADHEF010001599.1_pt1 | contig 13106 bp, 15 predicted proteins | sample 8952391 | NCBI WGS metagenome assembly JADHEF01 (sample SAMN16124439, study PRJNA663245) | bioreactor sludge metagenome | isolation source: sludge (nitrite) | place: India:Bengaluru | collected 2019-02-28
AGATCGTCAAGGCCAAGCTGATCCCGGCCAAGTGCGTGCTCGCGCTGAACCCGGACTTCTTCAGCGCCCTGCTCGCGGACCTCGACAGCCAGGTGTACGGGGGACGCGACGCCATCGTCGGCGGCGTGATCCCCGGCCTGCTCGGGTTCCGCAGCATCATCGAGGTTCCGCAGTTCAGCGCCCCCGGCTTCGTGTGCCACCCGGACGCCATTGCGGTGGCCTCCCGCAAAATCGTGCCCGCCGACACGACCCCGTATAAGGAGTTCGGCAGCATGATCGAGCCGGAAACCGGCCTCGCGCTGAACCGCGTGTGGTACACGAACGGCGCGGACGGTCAGTCGAACCTCTCCACCGAGTGCCTCTTCGGGTGCGACGTGGGCAACGCGGACGCGCTCAAGCGCCTGGTCTAACCGTCACGGACGGCGGGCGCAACCCGCCCGCCCTCCTCAAACGAAAGGAATACAGAGAATGATCAAGAACCTGTTACTCGCCGCCGTGCTCGCCCTCACCGGCGTGCTCGGCACCGTCGCCCAGCCCGCGCCGTACACCGACCAGGCGGACATCACGCCCGGCACGCTCACCGCCACCTGGGACGTGCCCGCCGCGACCTACGGGCCGCTGCTGTCGTTGCAGGGCGTTGGCCTGGCCAGCGGCGCGACGATTGCCGTCAACCACCTGATCGCCTACGGCTCGGCCTCGTACGTCACGAACGCCGTCGAGACCGCCGCGTCGGGCACGGCCTTGCTGGTTTATCCGCAGGGCTACGTCGCCCCCGCATCGGTCTGCACCAATACCACGCTTGGCACCGTCATCACTTCGACGCCCGTCAAGCCGGTTTGGTTAGTGCCCGGTGACAAACTAGTCTTCACTGTCAGCGCGACCAACATGTCCGCGTCTGCCGTCGTGATCCGGGCGGGCCTCCCCGGCAAGTGACCGAGCGCCGGGCGGCGTTAACCCTCGCCGCCCGGCGCATCCTAACCGTTGAACCGCTGAACCCTGAACCTCTCAAACCGGAGCACACCATGTGGACAGAACTGACAGCCGACACCCTTCTCTCAGCCGTGACGGGCACCGAGCAGGCCAAGCTGAACACCGTCGCGCTCAAGTCCGGCCAGCTGGACGTGCTGACGGACATCGCCTCGCAGATCGCGAAGGATTGGCGGGGCGGCCTGCGCCGCGTCACCGTCCTGGACAGCCGCGCCGGATACGTCCCCGATGAATTGCTGATCCACATCCTGGCGCATTTCCGCTACCGCGCCTACACCCGCCTGCCCGGCATGTCCGACCTGCTCGACGACCTGCGCGTCGCCGAATGGACCCGCGCCAACACGGTGCGTGACAATCTGAACAAGGTTTCCGTCGAGGCTCCCGACGCCGACCACGCCGAGACCGTCACGACTTCCGGCAAGCCCGGCCCTTCCATCGCTTACCCTGACGGGGAGAGCATCCTGGCATGAACACCGCAGCCATAGAAGAGTTCGCAGCGAAAACGGAAGTGCCCTCCTGGGCACGCACCGCCGACTGGCAGGACGTGCCCGCCGCGATCCGCCGCCGCTCGTTCTTCTCGGCCGCGCTTGAGGATGCACGCGCCCTGAGCGCCGAGCGCAAGGCCGTTGCAAACCTCCTGCAGAACGCGAGCAAGGGCGGAAAACTGTACCGGCGCGACACCGCCATCACCGAGCTGCAGGCCATGATGCAGGCACGCGGCCTCGACACCGGAAACCCCGACGCCCTGACCAATCCGGCCGCCGAGTCGCGCATCAAGCTCGTGATCGACACCAACCGCGCCCAGGCGCAGGGCTACGCCCGTTTCAAGCGCTCGTCATCCGGCGGCGCTCTGCTCGCCTTCCCGGCTCAGGAGCTGGTCCGCGTCCGCAATTCCCGCGAGCAGCGCGACTGGCAGGCCCGCTGGACGGCTGCGGGCGGCACGCTGTTCAACGGCCGCATGGTCGCGCTCAAGACCGACCCGATATGGACCGCGCTCAGCCGTTTCGGCACGCCGTACCCGCCCTTCGATTTCAACTCTGGCATGGGCGTCCGGGACATCTCGCGCCGCGAAGCGATCGCGCTCGGCGTCATGGCGGCCGACTGGCAGCCGGACGGCGATCCGGTTGAAGACTTCAACGCCAACGTCGAGGCCGACGTTTCCAACGTGCACCCCGATCTGCTCGGCTCGCTGGCCTCCCTGTTCGGCGACGCCGTGCGGCTCGCGGACGGCATCATGAGGTTCACGTCATGAGCGAGGTCAACGTCACAGTCAATGTCCCCTCCGAACTGAGCCGCGACCTGTCGCGACTCACACGCGGCCTGCGCCGCACGGTCACCGAAGGCGCGGCCATGGGCATCGAAGCCGCGCTGCGCGATCACTTTCAGGAACTGCAGGGCCGCCCCCGCAAAGACGGCCTGCAGCCCGTGGGCTTCTGGTCCGGCACGGACGGCGACAGCGTGGCCGAGCAGATCAGCGGCCACGTCATCCACGACGACGGCGCGGCCTCGGTCACCATCGACTCGCCCAAGCTGCGCCACAAGATCGACGGCGGCACCATCGCGGCCAAAGATTACGGCCACAAGTATCTGACCATCCCCGCGAATAACGAGGCGGCGCAGGCCCCGCAGGGCGCACGCTCGTTTGCCACCGACATCGAATGGGTGCCGGATGAGGACGGCGTGGTCCGCCCGGCGCTCGTCGCGGCCGGCAATTACGTACGCACGAGCCGCAGCCGCAAGACGGGCGAGGTCCGGCGCAAGATGACGCATGACGCCGAGAAGGCGAACGCGGGCATCGGCGACGTGCTGTTCTGGCTCGTGCGCCAGGTGACGCACCAGCCCATGGCCGACGCGCTGCCGTCCGACCAGACCTTGGGAGACGCCGCACGCGAGGCCGCGCTCGACGCGCTGGACGCGCTGCTCTCCACGAAAGGAGTCGCATGAGCGACGAGACCACCAACCAGCCGCTGAACAGCGGCGTGTTCCCCGACATCCAGGCGGCCGTCCGCGACCGCCTCGCATCCTTCTCCGACTTCGGCGGGCTCGCCATGATCCTGCAGTACGAGGGCAGCATCGACACCCGGATCGACGCGGCCCTCGCGACCATGGCCGAAGGCTACCGTTGCGGCGCGGCCCTGCTGATCGCCACGCCTGCGGCCGAAGAGTCCGGCAACAATCTGACCACGATCAAACTCGATCCCTTCGGCGTCACGATCACCGCCGTCGAGGACGTGACCATGAACGCGCCGCCGGATGGCACCGGCCGCCGCGCCCTGGAATGGGCCGTGCTCGCCCTGCGTGCGCTCAAGGGCTGGACCCCGCCCGGCTGCAGCTGCCCGCTGAAAGGCTGGGGCAACGCCCTGTCGCTCGGCGCGTCCAAGGGCAGCAGGATCGTCTGGAATCTCACGCTCAAGACCGCCGTGCATCTGCCGCCCCTGCGGAAGCCCGGCGAGTACGGATACACCGACACGGTACCGCCACCGGCCCGCGTCTAACGTAGGACAGGCGTCCCCGCCTGTCCCTCACCGATAAGGACAAACACCATGACCACACGCGTTATCTCCGAAGGCCCGGCCGTCGTATCGTACAACGGCTTCAACTACTACACCACGGACACGATCACCCTCACGCCGGACATCAAGCTGCGCGAGATGATCAGCTCCTATTACGGTCCGGTCGACAGCCGCGTCACCGACAAGATGTTCAACCTCACGTTCACGCCGTTCGGCATGATGAACAACAACGCCGCCGCGTACTTCCCGTTTGCCGTGTCCGACCTCGGCAAGCTCATGATGCCCGGCACCGACCTGCCCGTCGTGATCTGGACGTCGGCAGGCACGAAGATATCGATCCCGGCTGGCATCATCAACCGTTGCCCGCAGCTCCTGCTCGGCACGGACATCGGCCCGATGGGCCAGATGGGCATCGCGTGCCTCGGCGACATCACGAAGGTCGACGCGGCCGCCGACGCGCATTACACCATCTCGACGGCGGCCATCTCCGCGCACTCGCTCGACCCGGACAAGGCCCCGACCCCGGCTTACAAGGCCGTCGTCACGCTGGCCGGAACGCCCGACGTGGTGACCGAGATCGATTCGGAGAAGGGCTTCACCTTCGACTGCGGCGCGTCTCTCACGCCCCGAGGCGTGAACCGCTACGGCACCGTCAACTTCAAGCTGTCCGCGCTGAAGCCGACAATCAGCTTCTCGCCCTTCGGCATCACGGAAGCGGCCGCGCTCGCGCTCTTCAACATTCAGGGCACCGGCGCGGCGCAGCTGGGCGCGAGCAACAAGCTCGGCAAGAGCCTGGTGGTCAAGCCCGCGAACGATACCGACAAGGGCATCACCGTCACGTTCAGCGACTTCAAGGTGCAGAGTGGGTCGATGCTGTTCGGCGCTGACGATCCCCGCCACGGGCAGTACGTGTTCACGCCTGCGGTCAAAGTCACGGCGGGCGTTCCCGGCGCTCTCTACACCGTCGCGTTCCCCACCTGGGCGTAAAAATGAAAGTCACCATCGGCACAACGGTTCTTGCGGCGGGAACGGCGGGCGGCCAGCCCGCCAAGATCGTCGGCGGCAGCGGCACGAAGGCGGTGCAGGTGTCGCCTCGCGTCCGCGCCACGAAGCCCGGCCTGTTCAATCGTGGGAACCGTTCCTATGTGGACATCGTCGAGGCTGATTACAACTTTGCCACGTTCGCCCTCGCTCAAGTCGCCATACGCACGCTACGCCGGGATGCGCTCGCCGCTTCCGGCACGCTGGTGTATGGCGACGGAGCGGATGCCGACACGGTCGGTCCAGCCGAAGTACGGAACGTCGAGATTGTCGAATGGACGGGCGGCGGCATGACCATGCGCTATGAAATCGTTTGCGTGGAGGCTTAACACTATGCGTCTCGTTATTCTGCCTATTGCCCTCAGTCTTCTGTCCTCCATCTCAACCGCCCAGGTCGCGCAGATCGGCTGGGACGTGCAGCAGGACCGCGCGGTCGCGCATGACCTCTTCATCTGGCAGGGCGAGACGGTCGACCTCCTGCCGCGCCTGGTTCAGGGCACCGAGCCGGTGGCCGTGACGAACGCGCCGGTCGAGTTCCGTTACCGCGAGGCCGCGCTGCCGACCAACACCTACCGCTACGTGACCGCCACGGCAAATACCAACAGCGGCGTGCTGGCCGTGCATTGGATTCCGGACTACGACGCGGGCGCGGCCTGGTACGACTATCAGATCATCGTCGGCAGCAACGCGCTGAATCCACGCGCCTTCGGCCGGATCACGATGCGCACGACGTTCGGCTATCTGAACGCCTCGAACGCCCCCCCGGCGATCACCCTCTACCCGACGCGGGCCGATTTGCAGGGCGCAAGCAATGCCCTTGCCGGGGCCGTGCAGGCGCTCGGCGGCACCGTTGCGGGCATCGGCTCGAACGTGGTTGATCTGGCGGCGGCCGTCGCGGCGATCCCGCCGCCGTCGACCGACGCGCTGCGCCTGATCGCGACGAACGCGCTCGAATGGCTGGACGGCGAGGGCGGACGGTGGCGCGTGACGTATCAGCCGGTCACAAACATCACATGCACGATGTCGGCATTGTTCGGCGTCATGATCGGCCCCGACAATTACGACAGACCAAACCAGAATTGCTACACGGGCGCGCCCAACACGAAAATCTATGACAACTATTGGGAGATCAACTTCGACCAGAATCAAGATGGTTCATGGAGCGTCTACAACAGCTCAAGCCATGCGAACTGGTCAGCGTACAATCCCTCACTTCCTCAAGTCGCAGAGCCGTTTAATCCGGCGCATTACGGTACGGCGACGTTTGACTGGCTGATCAACGTGGAGGCCGTCACGTCGAGATGGGGCACCGTGGCAAACGTGTCCGACATCCCGTCGGTCGGAGGTCTTGCTCCGACCAACGCGCCCGCGTTACAGGACCCTGCGCTGAACGGGCTTGTCAACGGCTATGTCTATGTGCCGATCCTTGTCGGGCCGACGAACCAGTTGCCTCTGGTCGCCAATCGCACAAACGGGGTGCTCTATGTCGAGATACCTTAAGAGCGCCGTCCTGCTTGCCTTGTGTTGCGGGGTTGCGGCGGGCGGCATGTTCGGCCCCGGCGTCACGCAGAGCGCCACCGGAGTAAGCTACGGCACGAATGCGGTCGCAGCGATCTATTGCGGCCCGAGTCTGGTGTGGTCGCTCCCGTCCGGTCCCGCCGATGTGTCCGCGTCGGGAGGAACTGTCGTGGCCTATTCGGAGAACGGGACAAACTTTACGGCCCACATTTTCACTGAGAGCGGGACGCTCACCGTGACGGCGGGCGGATCGGTCGAGGTGCTGGTGATTGCAGGCGGAGGAGGCGGGTCGTGCGGCGGGGGCGGCGCGGGCGGTATGACCAACGGCGTTGTCAGCGTTTCAGCGGGGGCCATCGCCGTCACTGTCGGGGCCGGTGGACTTGGAACGGTTGGAACATATGTCGGAGACCCCGGAGTGGGACCACGCGGATACAACGGTGAGGATTCTGCTTTTCAGTCGGTCACTGCAATCGGGGGCGGTGGCGGTGGTGCCAACGCCATAGATTCATCCGGCGCTAACGGCGGTTCCGGTGGCGGTGCCGGATCAGGTGGCACCGCACCCGGCGGCGCAGGAGTCGCAGGGCAAGGAAAGGACGGCGGCGCAAATGACCCTACTCCCGAGCAGTATCCAGCAGGTGGCGGCGGCGGATGCGGGAGTGTCGGCGGGGTTCCTCCCGACTATGGAACAGGCGGGAATGGCGGAGACGGGATTCAACTGAGTATTTCCGGGTCACCGTCATGGTATGCCGCTGGCGGCGGGGGCGGCACGTATATCGACGGCGTTGGGGGTTCAGGGGGAAGCGGGATTGGCGGCAGCGGTTCCGGCGTCCCAGGCGTGAATGGCGGAGACGGGGCACCCAATACCGGCAGCGGGGGCGGCGGTGCGGTTGCGGCAGGGTTCTCTGCTTCAGGCGGCAACGGCGGCAGCGGCATCGTGATTGTGAGATACGTGACGAGACAATGATTTTCTGTTCAGGCCGCCGCCGTCGTGGCGGCGAACCGGGCAGGGTTGAAGCAAAGAAAGGAACAACATGAACAAGGAAGTGCTGAGCGGACTTGTCCGCGCCGGTCTGGCCTCGGTCGGCGGCTGGCTCGTGTCCAAGGGCTACGCCACATCCGAGGACGCGGCCGCCCTCGCCACGAACGCCACCGCGTTGACCGGCGCGGCGACGGTGATCGCCGCCGCCGCGTGGTCGTGGTGGTCGAAGCGCAACGCCAAGAAAGAGGTGGTCAAGTGAGTAAATGCGCAACCGGAAAGTGCGCCGCGCCGAAAGTGAAACCGGCCCGGTGCAAACGGACCGCCGTCCGCGACAAGCGCGCGGCGATCCGCAAGGAGATGCGGAACGCGGCCAAAGGCGTTTGTTCGTGCCTGCTCGCGTCCGCGATCACCCTCGCGCTGCTGGCCGGATGCAACACGGCGACCCCGTCCAGCAAGAGCGCCGCCAGCAAGGCGTGCGACAACGTGACCACGGTCAACAACTATATCGGCATCCTGCCGGGCGGGCTGACCAACGGCGTCGCGCTGGGCGCGGGCGGGATCACGATCAGCGTGTCGGACCTCAACGGCACCATCGCGCAGTCGGCCGACACCGAAGGCGGCGACCGCACCGACATGACGGCCAACCCGTCCATGGCGGCCGGGATCACCGGCGATGCGCCGATGGCCGCCATGATGGACGCCGTGTCGTCTTTCGCCACGCCCGCCTCGGCGGCCGACGCGGCCATAGATGCGCTGCTCAAGAAGTTCGGCTTAGGCGCGACGACCAACGCCGTGGCGGACGCCGTCGATTCAGCGTGCGCGTCCGGCACCTGTCCGGGAACCGCAACAGCGAAGTGAACGGCGCGGGGCACGCACCGGTATAACGCGTGCCCCGCGTCCCATTACACAGGAGAGCGCCATGTCAGACAGGAAAGTCACGATAGCGGTAGAGACCACCGGGAACACCGCCCCGCTCGACGATGCGGCAAAGCGCGTGGAGACGCTTTCAGGGAAGAACGAGGCGTCCGCGAAAGCCGGAGACAAGGCGAAAGAGGGCGGCATCAACGCGGCCAAGGGGTTTCGCCGCGATGGGTCAGGCCGCAGCCGCGAGCAACGGCAGCATCGGCGGGCTGGCCTCGGCGCTCGGCGGCATGGACCAGCAGCTCCCGGCGCTCGCCGGTGCCGCCGGTCCCATCGGTCTGGCCGTTGCCGCGTTCATGTCCTGGAAGAGCGCCATCGACGCGGTGCGCGATGCAAAGGCGGGGCTCGAGAAAGGGCTGCGCGACACGGCCGCCGGTAACTCCGAGGCCGCGATCAAGTCTCTGTCCAAGGCATACGAAGACCTGCAGGACGCCATAGCGGACGCGGCCGACGAGGCCCAGCGCTACACCGACGCAGAATCCTCAAAAGACGACGCCCGAACGAAAGCCGACCTGGCCGCGCTCGAGCTCGAGAAGGCGCAGCGCACGGCGAAGCTGAATCCTGACGATAAGTTCGGCGGCCGCCGCCTCGATCTGGACATGGCGGAGAAACGCGCCGCCATTGAGGACGCCGCCGCGCAGCGCAAGGCCGACCGCGAACTGGCGGCCCTGCGTGCCCAAGCAGCAGCCGCGCAGGCCGCGAAGAACGCGGCCTCCGATTACATGACGGAACAGGAGGGCGAGTTTTCAGACCTTGGCGGTCAATACGCGGCAGTAAACGCTAAGGCGCAATCTGCCAATCGATGGTGGGCCGTTACGGGCACGGCTCAGGGGCGCGTAAAAGAGGCTGCATACAAAGAAGCGCAACCAGAGCTGGCCCGTATCTCCGCAGCCATGGAGCAGGCCGCCGCCAATATGAAGGACGCGGCCGACACGATGAAGCAGGCGGACCGTGAACAGTACACTCTCAGCCAGCGGGCCGAAGTCACCCTGATCAACCGCGACACCCTTGCCACGTCGCGCAGGACGGGCGCGACAACGCGTGGCACGGACGTCGCAGTTTACAGCCGCGACATGGAGGCAGACCGCCTCGCCCGGCAGCAGCAGGCTGCGGAGCGGCAGGCCGCCACACAGTCCGAGCGCATGTCCCGCGCCGATGCCACGCGGGGCGTAACCGGGGCCGAACGTAATCTGCGCACAGCCCGCAACTCGGGGGCGGTCGGCTCCGAAGTCGCAGCGCTCAAGGCGGAACTTGACAAGGCCCTGCAGGCCCGCGCTGAAACGGACCGTGTGATTATCGAGAACGCTCGGCGCACCGCTGAGCAGGCGGCCCGCACGGCGGAGGCGGTTAAGAACCTGCCGAACAATTAGGCTGAAAGGCTCATGCAATGGCGATTACTTGGCTCATAAAGAAGGATGCCGCCGCACCGGCCACGCTCGATTCATTGGGCGTCACGTCCTGTTTGTTGTCGCTCAAGGCCAACGGCGTGGACAGCCTGGCCTTCACTGTGACGGGAGACTTCGTCGCGGCGGCCGCGTTCCCGTTCGCCTCGGCCGTCGCCCTGATCCGGCGCGACACGTCGGCCAGCCCGACAGACCGGTGCGTGTTCAAAGGCACCGTCGAGAGCATTCCCCGGCAGGCGGTGGGCGGCGGAACGGAGGATATCCAGTATGTCGCCCTCGGTCCGGCCTATGCCCTGCAACTGTGCGATTTCGCCCAGGAGTGGCATCACGCCGACGCGACCGGCGCGGACGTGACATCGTATGACCCGACCGTCGTGCTGGGAGAGGACAACGCGGGCACCCGCCTGCAGTCGGGCGGCACGATTGCGCATGTCGCGGACTATGCCATTTCTCGCGGCGTCTCCCTGCTGAAAGGCACCCTTGCGGCGGGCGTCTGGACGCCCTACGACGAGCGCACGAACATCACCTGCTGGGACGCGATTGTCAGCATGCTGCGCTACACCCCGGACTATGTGGCGTGGTTCGACTACGACACCCAATCGGAGGGCGTCTACGTTCCGACCCTCAATGTCACGGCCCCGGCCGCCATGGCATCCGTGACCAAGGCGATAACCGCGCTCGATAGCGCGGCCTTCACGCCCCGCCTGGACCTGCGCGTGCCCGGCATCCTGATCACCTACCGGTGGACGGGCGATTGGGACGGTCAGACGGTCAAGCGGCGCTCGACCGACAGCGCCGGTAACATCAGCGACCCGCGCCGCGTCTCGCTGGTCTATGAGCTGGAGGGCTCGCACGCCGCATTCATCACGCAGGATATCGAGGTAGAGAACTATCCCGAAGACTGGACCCTCGCGCCCGGCAAGGCGTTTTTGACTAAGCGTATCCCATGGCTGGCCCAGATGGCAGACACGGACTGGTCCGTGATCGCGGTCACCCGTGACGGGACAGAAGCATATCCGGCATCGCTTATAAACGGTTCCGTACCGGAGTGGACCGGCAAAGAAACTGAGCAAGAGACATTCACGGCCGAGATCATCTACGAGGTGAAGTCTGCCGTGGCCCCCTACGGCGTACTGGACCGCTGCCGCCGCAAGCTTTCCTTCACATCGCTTTCGACAGACGCCGTGACCAAGACCTACCGCCGCATGACCGAGTGGGTATCCGCAGAGCCGGTGCCTCCAGACCTCGCGGCGAACCTCTATGCGAGCTGGAACAGGCTGCACTATGACGGGCAGGTTTCGTACAGTGAACAGGAGCCCTCTGTCGATGCCCGTCCCGGCATGGTTCTTCTCGTCAGCGGCGGTCTCACCGAATGGTCCACGATGAGCGCCATCATCCAGGACGCCGTTATTGACATTGCGAACGGGTCGACAACCTTGACGGTCGGGACGTGCGGCCGCCTGGAGGCAGACAACCTAATGGCAGTCTACAGGGCAGCGAGGGGCCGACGTTATGCGTATCTCAGGCTCGGCCGGGCCAATCCATCATCGACAGACGGCAACCAGATTGCCGGGTCGTCCGGCATGCCTAATGACCGCATCGCGGACGGTGTCCCGGCTTGCGAGCGGCAGCGCTTCGCCGTCGAGGCCATGAACCCGACCACGGAAGTGTCGCACCGCATCGACCTCGCCCCCGAGCTTATCGCGCACGCCGCCCCTGCCGACGAGAGCGGCCGCACGCTTCAGCCGGTCGAACTGTCCGTTGTGACCGGGGCCTCATCGACAGCATTGACTCTTCAGAAAGCGCAAGTGCTCGCGTCCGCTCCCTACGGCTCACCCGACACCATTCCTGTCGGCGGAGGATCGGTGGAGGTCGATCAGGACGGCCCGATAGAAGACGGTACGAACGGCCTGACGTTAAAGGGCCACGCGACCATGGGCCTAACTAACGACCTGAACCTCTTCGCCTATATCGCGGCTTCAGAGGTTTGGCGCTGGGTGCATACCCTTCCATACGGTGGGCTCACGACCACCGTGACAGACAATCAGACACTGGAGACCGTGCTCACCGTGACAGGTGCCCCGACCAACGGCAGTTCCTTGGGTTCCTCGCCAAAAATATGGGGATGGTCGGGGACGGCCTATCAGTTCTTTCCTGTCCTGGTATTGGACATCACCAGCAGTTAGGAGCCGCGTGAATTTATACCCGATCATCGTCAATACCGGAGGGTACAAAACACCGTTCCTAGACGGAGACGGAAATGTCGTCTGCGTCGATCTGGACACGGCCCCCACGCCATCCCAACTACGGGTATGGGCCTCCGGAATGGTCACTGCAGAGAACTATCAGGACCTTCCCACCGACTGGATGAGGGGTTATTCCTCCGACGATGCCCGCGCCACTGTTTTCACGTTTGTACATGACTACAACGGCTATGCGTATACTTACGTGAAAGGCGTGAACAAACAGCAAGGTTCCAATCAGCTTTGTTATTGGAGCATTTCCGGTAGTCAAACGATGAAGCTCACCATCATGGAGGTGGGGGGCGTCTACAAGCTCAGGTGGCACATTATCATCAGATTCTACAGCGCCGACAACGGGTATTATTACTCCTACGCTTACCTCGATGTCCCGACCGCGTCATCCTCCCCGTATGGGGAGTACACGATCTATAAAACGACCCACTCGTCTGGCCCGGAGTTTCTGACGACCGCGCCGACGTCGATATCGGTTGCGGCTCCCTAGTTGTCTCCGCCGAGTGGGTGGGGGCGAGGTTCCGGCGGTTGCAGCCGCCGGACGATCACGGCGCGGCCGCGCCTAAACTGACCGCCTGCCAAGCTCCCGCCCCCGTGGCTGCTGCTGTTGGGCAAGCGTAGCAAAAGAGGTACGGCTATGCAAAAGCCAAAGTGCATCAAACCCCAGTACGGGATGATCATCGTGTGCGCGGACGAGCGCCATCAGAAACAGGTCTACGAGCGGCTCCAGAAGCTCTTCCCGGACCTCAAGCTCAAGGTGGTGTGCGTATGAAGATCAAAGTCCATCACACCTGCGCCGAGTTCAACTCCTACCGTGCGGCCCGCGTCAAGTCGCTGTTCAATTGCGAGAGCGGTGCCGAGTTCATTCGCGAGACGGAAATACCGTTTGAGTCTGAGGGCTGGAAGCTCGGCCTCGTGGTCGGCCCGTCCGGCTCCGGAAAGACATCCATCGGCAAGGCGCTGCCGTGCGGCATAACGGATATCCGTGCGGGCTGGCCCGCGAACAAGCCGATCATCGACTGCATCGCGCCGGACGGAGACTTCAACGCCGTCACGTCGGCCCTAGCATCGGTCGGGCTCGGCGACGTTCCCGCGTGGCTGCGCCCGTTCCACGTCCTGTCGAACGGCGAGCAGTTCAGGGCGGGCCTCGCCCGGCTGATCGCGGAGGCCCCGCCGCTGGCCGTGGTCGACGAGTTCAGCAGTGTGGTCGACCGGCAGATCGCCCGGATCGGCTCGCTTGCGTTCGGTAAGTCCTGGAGGCGCACGAACGGCCGGTGCGTGGTCCTTTCCTGCCATTATGACATCGCCACCTGGCTGCGCCCCGACTGGGTTTACGATACCTCAAAAGGCGAGCTGATCGCCGGGAGGTGTCTTCGGCGACGCCCGTCGTTCGAGCTTGAAGTCCGCAGAACAAACGGCAGCTGGTGGCCGTTGTTTGAGCCGCATCATTATCTGAAGCTGCCCCGCATGATCGCCTCCAAGTACTATG
>JADHEF010001602.1_pt1 | contig 13091 bp, 13 predicted proteins | sample 8952391 | NCBI WGS metagenome assembly JADHEF01 (sample SAMN16124439, study PRJNA663245) | bioreactor sludge metagenome | isolation source: sludge (nitrite) | place: India:Bengaluru | collected 2019-02-28
TATGCCCGCATGACCCGCCTTCACGAATTTACAGACAAATCCCTTGCACTGCCGTGAATGGTTGAGTGTGTGGAGAAAACGCGAAAGCCAGGCTTCACTTATTTGATCTAGAGTGTATATTCTTATTTGTACGCGGGACGCGTGTGTGGCCCGCAGAATGCGCAAGAGGAACTGTCGGACAGCGGCGCGAAGACCGCCATATCGAACAGCAAAAAAGAGGAACGAACATGAGTCTCGCTCGCAGAACCTTGTCAGCCGCGGAACCCCGCTGCGAATTACGACGACTGCCGGCGATGGCATTCGTTTGCGCCTGCATGCTGCTGGGCGCCTGCACCGGACGGGAGTGCATGGCGGACCTGTCCGATGAGCAACTTTTGCGGGAACTGCGTTCGGCGGCAGACAGAGGGGATGCCAACGCTCAATACCTGCTGGGCATCGCCTATCAAAAAGGGGAAGTCGTTCCTTGCGACGCGGGTCTAGCCGCCGCGTGGTACCGCAAGGCCGCCGAACAGGGTCATGCGAAAGCTCAGAGCTTCCTGGGGTTCTGTTATGCGACCGGCAACGGCGTCGACACGGATACGCAAACGGCACTCGCCTGGTGGAAAAAGGCCGCGGCACAGGGCGACGCGGAAGCGCTATACGGCATGGGTATGTCTTACGAGACCGGATGCGGCATGGCCAAGAACCCCAGGCTTGCTGCCGAATGGTACCGCAAGTCCGCCGCGCAGGGGTGTGAGAGAGCGGCGGAGGCGCTTAAGCGCGTCCATGCCGACGAGTGACGGCGGGGGCCGATACCCCTCCGTCCGGCTTCGTCACGCCGCCAGCCTCACGCTCATGCGTGAGCGCTGCCTGTGCCAGTTCCGGCAGGGTTCGCGGTACGGGCATCCGCCGCAGTAGAACCCTTGCTCGCTGGGGCAGAAGTGCTCCTTAGCGACCATGGATTCGGCCAGACCAGCGTACTCGGCGAGCCTGACGAAATCGTCTGCGGTGCGAGTGGTCACATGGCGTTCCATGACCGGGGTCTTGCTCTTGACGCAGACATCGAACCTGAACCCCGGCAGCAGGCCATGCGTGAACGCGTAGCCGCCTATGAACGCAGTCGGCTGCCAGTCCCGCCGGGCCTTGTCCTTTGGCCACCTGCGCCCCGACGTTTTCCAGTCCACCAGCTGGACCCCGCCACTCTTTTCAACCACGCAGTCGATCTCGCCGATCAGCGGCGTCTCCAGAGCCTCGCCCGAGGCCAGAACCAGGGGCGCGCAGAAGGCATCGCTGACAGTGATCACACGCTCCTCCGGATCGATGCCGGCGACGGAGCACTTGCACATGCTCCGGCCCATGGACGCAACCGTGTCCGCATCTTCGACCTCGTCGAATGCGATGTCCCGGTCCTCCAGCAGCTGCCGCTGCCACACGTCCTGGAACAGGTCCGACGCGTCTTCTGGAACCGGAACATGGCTCTGCATGCGCTCCAGCGCCGCCCATTCCATGACGCGGTGGTAGGCGCTGCCGAAGCTCAGACTCAACGGCGTGAAGGCCTTGGGCAGCTTACGGACGTGGATCTCGGCATAATTATCAACAAGAAACAATCGCCGAGGAACGACTATCGCAAAAATCACATGTGCCGTTTCGGCACCTTACCCCTGTTTCGCAATGTTTCGGTAAATTGAACGCCGAAGCACACAATTTCACAGACTGTAACAGGAAAAGCCAAATCGCGGCCTGAAAAACAAAAAACCCCGAAAACATTGGAGTTTTCGAGGTTTTCTTTACTACTAAAACTGGTGGGAGATAGTGGACTCGAACCACCGACCCCTTGCATGTCAAGCAAGGTGTCAAACCCAGTAAAGCCAAGTAATAGAGGCTATTTATCGTTTTCGGTTTGGCGTTTGTGTTTTTATTTGTGTTTTCCCCTTGCAATCCCGCCCCTAATATTCCACACTGTTAAACGTCGTAACAAACTAGTGGAAAGTGAGGCGGTTTATGGGTTTGGAAATCAGAAAACGCAAAGACGGCACGCTGATACAACACTGGTACGGCGCATACCGAGACCACACCGGGCGGCGGGTTATCGAATCGCTATCCGAACCGCTGCCGCGAAACATGCCCGCTTCTTTACTGGAAAAGGGCGACCCGGATTTTGAGGCGAGCCGGGCGCGGGCGTTAAAAGAATTGGAGGGCTTCAAAGCCGAGGCACGGACAAAGGGCCGGGCCGATCACTTAACAGAGCGGCTTATCGAAAGCAAAACCGGGCGCAAGTTGGAGTATGTGAAGCTTGCCGAGCTTCCCGCAAAATGGAGGGGGCTGGGGCGCAAGGTCAAGCCGACCGCCGAATGGCTTTCTTGGTGTGACACCGTTTTTAGCCGCTTTGCCGAGGCGGTGCCGTGCGAGTATTTGCACGAAGTCACGCCCGAGCAGGCGACCGCCTATGTCGAGACCCTGCGGGCGGGCTTCACGAACCGCACGGCGGGCGGCGCGGCTTCCCTGCTGAAATCGGCTTTTGCCCGCTTGCTGCCGCTGGGCACCTCAAATCCCTTTGACGGTGAAATTAAAAGGCGCGGCACCGAAACGGGCGGCGATACCATTCACCGCCAACCGCTAACCGCCCCGGAGCTTGTAAAGTTGTTCGAGACCGCACGCCCCGACCCCTTCCTTTATCCGCTGACCATTTGCGCCGCCCTTACCGGGATGCGGATAGGGGATGTGTGCAATCTCAAATGGCAGTCGGTTGACCTGCGGGCGGGGGTTGTAGCGGTCAAGACTTCCAAAACAGGGAAGGGTGTTGAGATCCCGATTTTCGAACCGTTGCGGAAAGAGTTTGAGGCGGCGCTTGCCGACAAGGGGGAAAGCCCCTACGTTTGGCCGGATGCCGCCCGCATGTACAAGGCCAACCGTTACGGGATAACGTATAGGGGGAAGTCTCTATTTGCGCGGGCGTTCGCTGGTAACGTGCAGACCGGGCAGGAAGCCGCCGCCCTTATGCCCGAGCGTGCAGACCTTACCGAGGTGTTCCCGGAGGCACGCAAGGCCGTACAGAGCAGTTTTGAGGGCGCTAAGCGCGACCGTATTCTTGACACTCTCAAACGTTACGCAAGGGGTCAATCTTACAGGGATATTGAAGCCGAGACCGGGCGGCAACGCGGGCAGGTGTCCGAAGATTTGCACGATGCCGAAAGGGTATCAGGGTTGACACTGCGGCGCGGTTTGACCGGGCGCAAGGGCACCACGCTAAAGAGCGGGCGTGACATTAAAACGCTGATAGCGGCAACACGTCAAAAACGCTGGGAAGGGAAGACCCGCCCGCAAGATGAAAAACGGCTATCGGCTTCCCTGCTGGGCTGGCACGCCTTACGGGGCACTTGGGCAACGCTTGCGCTTTCCGCTGGTATTCCGGTTGAAACGGTCAAGCTTGTGACAGGGCACGGCACCGCCAACACGGTTTTGAAGTTTTACTACAACCCGCAACGTGAACACCTACGGGCCGTATTGGGTGACAAACTGCCGGACGTGTTGACCGGGCGCAAAGGTGAAAAGACAGCATTGACCGAAGCCGACCCGGTGGCAACTATGGCGGCACAACTCCAGAGCATGAACAAAGCCGACCGGGCACGGCTGGCAAAACTCCTAAACGTGAAAGGCGGCAAATAATGTCCAAGGTTAAGCCGAGCATGGAAGTTTTTTATAGCGCCATCGAGGCGAACAGGGTTTTATTGTCAACATGCGAAGGTTGCGACGAGATACTGTCAAAACCAGATCCGGTGCTAATGATGGCCGAGGAATCCGCCGAAAGTGGCGACGTGGAAGGGATACTTGGGCTTCTTGATAACACGTACAGGCTTGCCTTTGTGGCAGACAATATTCAATGGTTGAAATCACAAAATAAATATGAGTACGCTCTTTTAGATGCCTATACAAGCACCCGGACAAACTATTCTGGTTTTTCATTGTCTACCATTAAAAACCTTTTCGAGATTGCGGATAGAGCCGCACTTCTTGCCGAGGGCGAGCCGTTGCCGGGGGTCGGGCCGTTTACCGTTTATCGGGGTGTTGCTGGTAATGGGGCGCAAAGGCGGTTACGCGGTCTTTCGTGGACTGCGGATAAAGAAAAGGCTATTTGGTTTGCAGAGAGATACCATAAACACGGCGTTTCTGATCCCGCCGTTTTTCAAGCCGAGATACCCGCCGCTTTGGTGTATGCCTACGACAACGGGCGCGAGGAACAGGAATTCATTTGCGACATAAAAAAGGATCACAAACTGCTTAGGGTTTGGCCGGATAAAGACACGCTAACGAGAAAAACGAAAGGCTGTAAAGGATGAAAAACAGAGCACAGATTTTAACGGCAATCAAAGCAGTCAGCGCCGCACAGAAAGCCGATCCGTTGTGTGAAGGCCAACAATACAAGGACGCGTGGCGCAAAATGGAAGAGGCGCTGTATGCGGCGGGCGTGTACGAAGAGGCGTTGCGCGGTGTAAAGGCGCTTGATTTGGATGTAAGGGCTCACACCGAAGAACCAGAACATACGTTCTATGATTGGGCTTACTGGAAAGCGTTCTGGACACCGAAAGAGGTGTTAAACGAATATCACGCAACGCGCACGTTTGAAGGGCGGCGGGCGATAGAAAAGAGGTTAGAAGATCAAGCCGCAAAAAAGGAACAAGAAAAGATAGATGAACGGCGGGCCGCAAATCAGAGGCGGGCGGCGGCTTTGATCGAAGATGAACGGAAGCGCAAGGAACAGGCGCGGCTGGAAAAAGAGCAAGAGGAACAACACAGGGCCGAACTGATAGCCGGTGCGGTGGCGCGGGCTATTGAAAAAGAAAGGAAGCAGGGCATTATGGATACTCGTAAAGTATGGGTTGATTTTGAAGACGAATACCGCCGCTTGTATGCCATAAAGAAACTGTCTTCCGGCGCGTCCGCCTTCTATTTTGACCGGGACAATGTTTTAGAGTTTACGGGATGGCCTAACGAGATACCGGAATTGAAGCCCGAAGATGTGTCTTGGATAAGTAAACCAAAAGAGTTCAAGGGTGTGTATTTTATTTACGTCAACGACGGCGCGGGGGTATGGGGTGGGAAAATGTTGCGGCGCGGATACTTGCCCAAAGAACGTTCACTGATTCCGGCTGATTCCGAAGAGGCACAGCCCGTACAGAGCGTGAGTACCCCGACACCTGCGAAGAATAAACCGTCTAAACCTAAGACGGAAGTTACCAGACCGGAAGCGGTTAAAATGCTTGGCGTTTCGTTGTCCACCGTAAAAAATTGGGATAAAGGCAAGTGCCCGTATTCCCCTACTTATCCGGGCCGTTATTCCGCTCCCGAGTTATTTAAGTGGTGGACGACGGTGCAAAGCAAAAATGAAACTAAGCGAATGATCAAACATAAGAGCAGGGGGAAGATACTGGACAACATGGCCGACCGGGCGCGGGAAGAAGATAATAAGTACAATGGACGGCGACAAGGTAATGATTGGTAACGGTTGAAACGTTGCGTTTACCAATATACCGCCCTGCGTAACTGCGGGCGGTTTTTTTTGTGCACTTGGGGGGCAACGAAGGGACAACGGCAAAAAAGGTATTTTATTCAATAAATATAGGGACGATGTGAATGTTGCCCTGTCTGAAAAAGGACAACAAAGGGTTACCTAAGGGCATGGGTGTAAAGTCGCAAAACGCGACGGAAAGGAACTACACCCATGACCGATCAAGAAATGATTGTGACATTGCTTCAATCGACACCCGAGACACGGGCAAAGGTTGCGGAATTGTTGCAGGGAAAAACGTCCGAGACCGCCCCGACCGACCGGAAACTTCTAACCCTTACCGCCGCCGCCGATGCGCTGGGGATAAGCCGTCAAACGGTTTGGCGCATGATCGGGGACGGGCGTTTACCGACAATCGAAGTCAGGGCCGGGCGGCACCGTATACCGTCCAGTGCGATCACGGTTTTCTTGACGGGAAAAGAAACGGTGGTGGCAAAATGACCCCGATTAAGTCAATTCGAGCCAAGTGTGTCGATTGTTGTTGTAACCAAGTGGCAGAGGTTCGCTTGTGTGAGTCAAAAACGTGTGCCTTGTGGCCTTATCGGATGGGACACCGCCCCGACCCTATGGAAGTGAAGGATGTAACCGCCACACTCGAAATAACGCACGGCGCGAAAGAAACGGCGGTGGCAAAATGAAGATCGGCACAACCACTCATTACACCCTATGCAGACACCGGCACTTTGAAAGCGCCGCGTGTCGTAAGTTGGCGCGGTGCTCAAAATGCAACCGCGTTCTCAGGTTTGGCGAGCGTGGTTTCTTGTGCGGGGAGTGTACCCGCAAAACGGACAAGGGGGCCGTGAAAAATGGCCGTTAAAAGACCCACACCCCAGCGCCGTTTGGAGGTTGCCTACATTGACGGCTTTTCGATAACAAGGCTTGCCGGGGCGCGGTGGGCTGAAAGCGCAAAGGTCGGATTGTCGGAGGGGCATTTCACCTTTGCAGACACGAGGGCAGCGTTCCGGGCGGTCAACACCCTTTTCAAGAATAATCCGGCATGGATAACGGACAGCGCGGCAATCGACACCGTGAAGCTTGCCGATGCTTGCGCCGCCGTTGACGGTGCCGAGGCTGGCACGCTGATTAAAGACCGGGCGGCAAACGCGGTCAACTACGCGGGAACAGTCAAGCGGTTGAAAGACGCGCATGATAAACAGAGGATCACGGACGGGCTGAAAGGTGCCCTTATCGGCGTGGAGAACTCCGAAGACGCTGGCACGGCGTTGTTGTTGGCGCGGGAAACACTCGACAGGTTGGCCGGGGAGGTCAAGCCGGACGCGGGAACGGTGTCCGCTTCAACCCCGACCGTATGGCTTGCCGACCTTCCCGACCCGGCACCCGAAGCCGATAATCCGGCGGCATTGTTCCGGGGAGGCTGGTTGCGCAAGGGCGGCGGGGCGTTTCTCATTGCACCGAGCGGGCAGGGTAAGTCAACCTGGACTATCCAAGCCGCGATATGCTGGGCAATGGGTAAGGCCGCTTTCGGTATCGAACCCTTGCGCCCGCTGAATATCGCAATCGTTCAAGCCGAGGATGACAGCGAGGAAATGGCCTTTTTCCGAAACCAGATCGGCAGGGGGTTAGAGACTGAGGCCGGGCTTGATCCAGTCCAGATCGGCGCGGCAATGTCAAAGGGCGTTATGCTTTGCGACATGACCGGGGCGGCTGGCACGGCGTTTATAGATCGGCTTGCCAACCTGCTAAAGACACACCCCGAGATTGACCTGCTAATTATTAACCCGTTTCAGTCCTATTTCGGCGGGGACGTTTCGCACAATGCCGAGCTTACCGAGTTTCTGCGGGTTGGCCTCGACCCGCTGATTAAGCCGGGGCGGGTTGGCGTGCTGTTTGTCCATCATACGAACAAGCCACCAAGCGCGAAAGACCGCAACGGCTGGGGCACCGATGCCTTTAGCGCTTACATAGGGGCAGGCGGTGCCGAGTTGACCAACTGGGCAAGAGCCATGCTTGCGCTTATGCCTGTTGAGAACATGCCGGGCGTGTTTCGGCTTGTCGCTGGCAAACGCGGTCAACGGCTGGGTTGGGTTGACGCTGCGGGCGTGAAGACTTGCACGCGGCTTATCGCACACATGGACGGGCTTGTGTTTTGGCGCAACGCGACCGATGAGGAAGCCGAGGCGGTGCAGGGCGCGGGGGTTGCCGGTTCGAAGCGTGGCGACCCGGAAGCCGATGCCGGGACACTCGCAACGCAAGCGCAAAGCAAGGCGTGGAAGCTTACCGACCTGCGGAAATACGCAATGGACTACTTCGGAAGCGGGCAGGGGCGGCGAGCTTTTGTCTTCCTGCGGGATAACGCGGCGGATTTCAAACTGGCACTCGTTCCCGCTAAATGGAAGGGCACTACCTTTATCGGAACCCGCCCGGAAGCCGAGGAGGCGGCGCGTGAATGGGACATCGCCAAACCGAAGGGGAAACAGTGAAGCTTGGCAGGTTGGCAGGTTGGGAAAACACACTGCCTGCCAAACACCCGAAACAGGTTGGCAGGTTGGCAGTATCACCCCTAAAGGGGTGTACCTGCCAGCCACCAATCTAAACCGAACCACAAAGGAGTTTCACAATGGGTAACAACAGACAGACGGCGGCGGTTAAACGCACACACATTCAAAGGCAATCAAAGCCGGGCACCACCAGTGCCGGACGGACGGCACACTCTAGCGGTCAAGCCGGACACTCTAGCAGCGGGGCAGGGGTACAAAGGGGGTCTTTAGGTACTTCCAGCTTAAAAGGACGCGGAACCTCTTGCCCCGAAGATATCGGCAAGAAAGTTGACCCCGGCACCAAGCGCCCCCCGGTCGATAAGGTCAAAAGGCGGGCTGAGAAGCGGGAACAATCCCGCGTTATCGAGACCGTTCACCCTTCTTTTGAGTCTCTACAGCGCCGGGCAGAGCTTGAACCGGATTTTCAGAAGTGGTCGGAGTACTACCTGCCAGACTTGTTTTATAAGGAATCAGGCAAGGTCCACGAAGACGCTTTCCGCAAGTGTCAAAAGTGCATTGATAACGGCGGGCGGTTCGCAACGTCCATGCCGAGGGGCACCGGAAAAAGCGCGATAGGTAAAGCGGCTTCAATCTATGCGCCTCTGACAGGCAAGCGCAAGTTTGTTGTGCCGATTGGCAGCAGTATCGACAACGCGCAAAGCTATCATGATTTTTTGGTTAACTGCCTAACCGCCAACAAGCGCATAGAGGAAGATTATCCCGAGGTCACGACGTTCTTTAACGCGCTGGACGGATCGGCGCACAAAGCCAAGTATCAGCTTTTCAGCGACAAGACGCTAACGGGCATACGGCTAAAACCGCACTTGATCGTTTTCCCGAATGTCCGCCGACCGGACGGGGCACCATACCCTTGCGCCGAGGCCGTGATTGCAATCAAGTCGATTGACGGAAGGATACGCGGCAAGGACTTTGTGACACAGAGCGGGAAGACCGCCCGACCGGATTTGGTTATCCCGGATGACATTCAAGACGAAGACACGGCGGCAAGCGACATTCTTTCAGAGAAGATGGAAAGCAAGGTTATCAGTGTCGTTATGAACCTTGCCGGAAACGACGTAAAGATAGCCTGTTATATGCCTTGCACGATTCAGCGCATAGGGGATGTTTCAAGCCGCTTTGTTGACCGCCAAAAACACCCGGATTTTCAGGGCGATAACATTCCGCTTTTCATTGAATGGCCGGATGACTTCGAAGCGGGCGGCGGTTATTGGGCTGAGTATGAAACCATTTGGAGATCGGATTTGCCAGACGAAGAGAAAAACGCACAACTTAACGCCTTTCTTCAAACCAACTGGGAAGCCATGCACGCGGGCGCGGTCGTATCATGGGAAAGCCGTATCAGGGGCGGCGAACTTTCGGCGGTTCAAACCGGCATGAACCTGTTTTTTGAAAACGGCGAAAGCTTTTTTGCCGAGTATCAAGGCAAGCCGCTACAGCAGGGCGCAACGGTCTACAGCTTGACACCCGGCTTGATTCAGTCCAGAGCCGACCCCGACCGGCAGGCGGGCACCGTTCCCGAGTGGGTTGTGTCGAAGGTTGCGGCAACGGATTGTAACCCGTCTTATGCACTCACTAGCGCGATAGTTGGGTTTGGCAATGACCAGACGGCGGCGGTTTTGTGGTATGGGCTTTACACTGATCACCCGTTACCTATTCGGCAGAACCTTACCCAGCGCGAACAGGACGCGGCTTTGTATGAGGCGTTGACCATTCACGGCCGGCAGTTGGCCGCAATGCCTTGCAGGCCGGAATGGTGGACGGTGGACGCTTCCGGCGCGGTGTTCGATACGGTGTTGCGCTTTGCTGAAAACTGCGTCCGTATCTGCGGCATTAACTGTATCGCTTCAACCGGGCGGGCTGGCAACCGCTACAACCCGAATGTGAAAAGCCGCATAGGCGCGGCGCGTGAGGAATCGGTTTTTTGCCGAGACCCGCAAAAGGGCCGGTGGGTTGCGTACAATGCCGATTACTGGAGAGAGATAGCGCAAAAGGGTTGGACGGGTTCACCCGGTGCGCCGGGTTCGTGTTCACTGTTTAAAGGGTTGCACCGTGATTTTTCGGAACAGATTTGCCGGGAACAGTTGGCGGGCAAAGCCGATATCGGCGGGCGCATGACGTGGCGGTGGTTAACGGTGCCAGGGCAACCGCACGATTACGGCGACGCGATGGCAATGGCCTATATGTTGGTAGGACATCAGGGAATCGGCAGCGGCAACGTACTACGGGCACCGCCGAAAGCTAACTATTACGTTAACCGCCCTTCGCAACACCGCTTTCGGCATATCGAGATTTAAGCGCATTTCGCGCAACCCCGCCAAACGGACAGGCCGACGGACGGCGGGCAACACAAGGCCACAAGGAAAAGACCATGTTCAAGACCCCGACTAAGAAACCATTAGAGTATCTGTTCTCAAAAGAGGCCCGGGAAGTAAACCGGCTCAAAAACGGCATTGCGACCAACAAGGCCCGTATTGCCGAACTGACAAACAAAATGCGAGCCATGAAGGCCGCAACATCGAAAGGAAGCAAATAACCATGAGTGCAAAACTGATCACGATTCAAAACTTCTATCCGGCAGGGCTGAAAAAGTCTATGACGGCGTTCAACACCGAGCTTTCAGAGATCGGCACCGAGCGGGCACGGTTGGCGGCAGATGCGGAAACGCTGAAGAAGAACGCGGCGGCTGGGGCGCTGAAAAAGCCCGAGCGGTTAGCGTCCGATGTTGCTGAGTTGCAAGGGCGGCGCGTTGCGCTTGACTGTCAGGAACTCGCTTTGATCGGCAGGAAGGCATCCTTACAAGATCAAGTTACTGAGGCGCGGAAAGTCGAGCGCGAGCGGGTTACACAGTTGGCGACCGAACGCGAGGCCGAACTCAACCGGGGCTTGGACGCTATGGGTTCGGATTCAAAATTCCGGCAGGGCTTGATTATTGGTGACTCCAAGCTAATCGCGTTCAAGGGCGCGATGCAAGACCTTTGCCAGTTTCAGCGCGTCGTTGTTGCCGAGGATGAAGAACGCGGCGCTTTCCTTTCTGCGCGGCTGGCAGGTTCGGTGCCTAAGATCGAAGATTGAAAAAAAGCCGAGCGCGGCGGCACTCATGACCGAACCCCGGACGGTCTACCGCGTACCGGGGCCGATTGCCGATTGTCCAGAAGATCGTGACACGGCGGTTAGGTTTCCTTTGCTGGCAGGGTGGCGACTGTCAAAACGATCTTCCCGCCACAACCGCAACCCCGGCGCTTTCCCGGAGCAACAGAAAATCAGGAGAGCGCCGGGGCACCCCTTTTGAGATGTTAATTATGAACCAAACCAGACCGCCGGAAATGGCACTAGAAACGCTCAGGAGCGAAGGCACGCTGTCAGACACAAACACCCTCGCAGATGAAGCGGACGCAAACGACGTGCACCACGGTACCGAAGCGCGGCACGGTTGGCGCTTACAGGCTACCGACTTCCGTTTCCACTGCTTCACTGAGGGGCAAGAGCGTTCACTTTGCGGCGGGCACCTACTCGGGCGGCTGGGGGCGACGGCGCGGATGGATGACATTCCGAAGGAAACACTTTGCCCGTTCTGCATTGCGGTGTTGCGATCAACTGGATGAATCATCCACATCAACCGTAATAAGTGACGTTCGTGAATCATGAACGTCAACCGCCCAAAGCTCTAACGGTTAGAGCCTCAACCGCTCCGTCGTTGTAACCGTTACAACGTCTCACGTGGGGAAATTCCCCACGTGCTAACCGTTAGCACAACAACCACCCCGGTGTGGTAACGGTTACCACATCTCACGTTTGGGAAATTCCCAAACAGAAAGGCGCATAGGGCGCGGTTTGAGCCGGGGGTACACTTGACTATGTAAGGACAAGGGCGGGCATGGTGGAAGGGCTGGAACCCCCACTAGGGCGCGGATTTTACGGCAAGGAGCAAACGGTCTAAGGCGCACCAATGAGGATAAGCGGAGGTGTATGCAGGTGGCGTTGAAGGAGTTTGGCGATTTGTCCAGCCGTACCATTGCCGACATGTGCGGAGTTGGAAATAAGTTTGTCTCAGAAGTTAGAAAGGTGTGTTTAGAACACACCTCAAACGAACAACAAACTACGGTCAATGGTTCTGACGGCAAAGTCTATCCTGCACACAAGCCGCCACGCGCTACAGAACAGACCACCAAGCAGGACGCGGTAGAGCGCGAAGAGGCGGAGTATCTGCAAAAGGCGCTTGCTTTTCCTGCGGCACGGGTTTACACTTTTCCTGTTCCCGAGTTGGGAACCGGGATTCAGCCCCCGACAAACACCGAAGAGGATAATTGCCCTCGCCTTTTTCGTGCGTGGTATTTCGGTACCCGGCTGAACACGGAATCGGCGGGGGTTTTTGTTCGGAGTCAAGACCATGGATAACACAAACACAGTCACAGTCCGCTTGTCACGCAACAATTACGACAGGCTTGTGAAGGTATCAGGGGCGCTAGAGTGTTCACCCGACGCGGCGTTAAATCTGCATATACTCGACATGATGGAATATCCCGGAACGCTGATTGATGATGTGTTAGGCGGGCGCTCGAATGACGAAATGACCGAGGAAGAGGCGCGGATATACGCCAACCTTCAAAAGTTGGATGATGACGGCTGGCAACCCGACGAATCTTTTGAGGATTAACCGCCGTCCAGATGATCGACAGGAACCCGCCCGGATGACCCCCGAGGCGGGTTTTTTCGTTCCCAGATCGGTACCAGAAAAACACAAACCGAACACAAACGCCCCGAGCGGAAACAGGGAAACGCGGAAAAACGGGCAAAACATAGGCTGGCGTGTATGTCGTTTGTTGTGGGCTGAAAGCCCCGTTTGTGTCTTTATTTGTGTTTTTGACCCTACACAAACGCCCCGTTTCATACTGTTAAACGGAAAAGGGCGGAAACATCATACAAAGCAAAAACCCCCGAAAACATTGGCTTTTTCGAGGGTTTTACCTATAAAAAACTGGTGGGAGATAGTGGACTCGAACCACCGACCCCTTGCATGTCAAGCAAGT
>JADHEF010001603.1_pt1 | contig 13089 bp, 14 predicted proteins | sample 8952391 | NCBI WGS metagenome assembly JADHEF01 (sample SAMN16124439, study PRJNA663245) | bioreactor sludge metagenome | isolation source: sludge (nitrite) | place: India:Bengaluru | collected 2019-02-28
GAAAATAGCTAAATTCATGAATTTTAAACAATAGTCCCACATTATTTATGATTAAATTATGATCAAAATGGTATGGCTATGACCTTTAAAAATAGAAGCATTCAATATTCAAGTATCACATGCAGTCTATTCGTTTCCAGTATATTTTTAGCAGGGTGTAATAATGATACTAAAGACAGTACCAGTATAACGCCTATCATTCAATCTGAACCGCTGGAAGTAAATGTATTGCATATTAACGACAGCCATTCACATTTGGATGAAGAAAGTACCAAATTACTGCTGGAAACCTCTGTAGGTAATCGCGAGCCAATCCAGGTTTCAAATGGCGGATTTGCACGAGTTGCGGCACTGATGAATAGCCTAGCCAGTACGGAGAAAAACCCGATAAAAATTCATTCAGGAGATGCCATCACTGGCGATTTGTACTTTACTTTAAAAGAAGGTGAAGCCGAAGCAGATCTCATGAATACGGTATGCTTCGATACGTTAACATTAGGCAATCATGAATTTGATAATACCGATGAAGGCTTAAAAAAATTTATTGGTTTCTTGAATAATAAAGGTCGCTGTAAAAATAAAACACAAGTTTTAAGTGCCAATGTCGAGTTTGGAAAAACCTCAGCACTCTACCAGACTGATCTGGTAAAACCTTATACCATTATGGACAAAGAAGGGCAAAAAATTGGCTTAATCGGTCTAACGATTGCTGATAAAACCAAGAATGCCTCTCGTCCGAATGCAGATACCATTTTTAAAGATGAATTAACCACTGCACAAAACTATATTGATCAGCTCAAGCAGCAAGGTATCAACAAAATTATTATACAGTCTCATTTAGGCTATGGCATGGATAAAGCACTGGCTGCACAATTGTCTGGTGTTGATGTCATTGTGGGTGGTGATTCACATACCTTGCTGGCAGATGCAAAGCTGAAAAACTATGGAATGAGTCCAGATGGCAACTACCCAACAACCCTAAAAAATAAAGATGGTGAACAGGTTTGTGTTGTACAAGCATGGCAATATGCCTATGTGGTTGGTCAATTAAAAGTAAATTTTGATGCCAACGGAAAAGTGCAAGCATGTACCGGCAAAGCAAATGTATTAATTGGAGATGATTTTAAGCGCAGTGCTAAAGATGCTCCAGCCCTGAATACTACTGAATTAGATGTGATTAAAAAAGATATTGAAAGCAGTAACAGCTTGCGTATTGTTCAACCTAATACTGCAGCTTTAGCTATCCTGGAACCGTATAAAGTTGCTAAAAATTTATTGGGCAAGGAAATTGTTGCGAATGCCCAAGAAAATCTATGCCTGCGTCGTGTACCCGGAACGACAAAAGATACATCACGTTCCACTTTAGGGGACATCTGTAATAAATCAGATTTTACCAACCAACATGGTGGTGATGTGCAACAACTCGTGGCTGAAGCATTTTTGCAACAAGGTAAAAAGTATTTTAATGCCGATATCTCGATCCAAAATGGCGGTGGTGTCAGGGTGGATATTCCCCAAGGTGATATTTCTGTAGAGAAAATTTATACGGTATTGCCATTTAAAAACACATTGGTGCAATTGAAGGCGACTGGGCTAGAAATTAAAAATGTACTTGAAGATGCGATGGATGCAGTCGTAAATAACAATACCGGTAGTTATCCCTACGCGGGTGGACTGCAGTGGGATGTAGATTTATCCAAAACCAAAGGTCAACGGATATCCAACTTAAAAGTTCACAATGCACAAGGAATTTATGAAGCTTTAAATCCAGACCAGACCTATCAGGTGATTACCATTAATTTTCTGGCAGATGGTCAAGATTTTTATAGCAGTTTTAAAAATATCACCGGTGAACGACGTGTAGAGGTGGGACTGGATTATGCTGAAGCCTTCTTGGATTATGCAAAAAATGAAAAAGTGTTGAAACGCTTAGCTATTGAACGCTACAGTACGCAGACTTATAAAGAATAAGCTGACTTGATTAGTCCGGGTCAGCCGAATGATGACTGACTCGGAGCATGTAGAGCCTGTAAATCATTATAGTCAAGTTCCAAATCTGGTCTTGGTCAATTTTTCCATTTTTTATCGTATGCGAGCATACTCCAAAATATTGTGCAGTTTTGTCTTTAAAATTTTTGAATATCTTCAGTCTTCTACTGTAATAGAATCCTACTCAATGAGGTTGCTTATAATTGCTTGTTGTATCATGGTGCTGATGATAGTGACTTGATTTATGCATTTCATGCTCATCAGATTTATCTTTAGGATTCTTTTGTGGCTGAAGATCCTCTTGATTTGTCTGTTCTTCAGCTCTTTTAGATTCCGATTCATCTTTAGGGTGCTGTTGCTTGGTCATTTTATTTATCCTTTTCAAAAATTATAAAATTACCGATTGTTTAACCGACCCAATTAGAATGCGCGGACGCAAAAAAAAGAGATAGTTTTATATTGTATTGGCTTTGTTGCACCAAAGTTCTCTAGATATTTACTATTAAAAAATGGCGAAGTCGTATCTATCACCGCGACTATAGCCATCGTCACAGTCGGGCAGGATGAAACACTGGAAAACGTCATCGAAAGGGCAGATCAGGCCATGTATGGGAAACAGCAGGGACGTGACAGAACCGTATTCGCATGATCAGAATGAGTCTTGAGCTCGATTTTGAATAGTCGAGTCCCCCCCAAATGACCCCATCCTTCATGATTGAGCACAATTTTCACTTGTCGCTCTACCTAAAAACCATTCAAGAACTGTTCTCGGCATTAACGTTCAGCTAGCACCTTGGATAATCTTTTGGTATGGGCAATTAATCGGTCCAGCCAGCGTTTTGCTGCCAGCAGTTTTAAGCTTCTGGCTGCACTCAGCCGGTTCAAAGTGGCATATTGCATCACTTCCTCACGTAAGGCTGTCCGATGCTCATCGCTCCACTGTTTGAGATTGGTCACTTCCTGCTTAAAATTCTCAATCTTTTCAGCATTTTCTAAAAAATCCGGATGGCTGACATAATGCTCGAGAATATTTAAAAAATCTAAAGCCACTTGATAAATCTGTGGTTGGGTTCGAATAGCCAGTGCATAGGGAACACCTTCCAGATCACTGCGTAGAACCCGAATATACACCATCATCCTTAATAAAGAGGTCAGTCGCTGTTTATCCTGTTGATATTCTGGAACGACTATTTTTTCTAAATACGCCTCTAGATACTCAATCTCTTGATCTAATTGTTGTAATTGTTTTGGGCTCAGATTGACGCCTTCCTGAAATGCACGACGTAATATCTCAAACATCTGAATCAGGATTTGATAAGTCACTTTTTCTGCAGCAATGATGGCCACACTTGGAATGTCCAGATTGGATTCATCCAGAATTTCTAGGGCACCGGACTTTTTCTGCGGTAAAAACTTACAAATGAGCTGATTAAAGGGATGGATCAAGGGCATAAAAATACATGCGCCGATTAAGCTAAATAAAGTATGAAATGCTGCCACAATGACGACTTCATCCCATTCAGCAATATATTGAACATGACGGTAGACCCAGTTAAATAAGGGAATCAACAAAAAGAAAGCAAATATCGCACTGACCACATTAAAAACCACATGCACCGCTGCAGTCCGCTTGGCATTCACCGAGCCGCCAATCACAGCCAGTACTGCGGTTGCCACTGTCCCGATATTTTGTCCAATCACCAGTAACAAGGCTTGCTGCAGATCAATCGCAGTACTGGCTAAAGCTGCTAAAGTCGCGGTAATAGCGGCACTGGAAGACTGCAGCAAGACCGTCATGATCAGTCCGATCCAGACCAGAAACAGTTTCTGCCAGAATGAATCATAGTGAAAAATGGACAAATCGACTTGTTGAGCAAGACCTGACATCGCAAGCTGTAATTGCTCAATCCCAAAGAAAATTAGGCCAAAACCTGCAAGCACAAAACCGAATAAGGCCAAACGCCCATGTGTTAATAATTTGAGCAACGCACCTACAGCAATCAGAGGTAAGGCAAAAGTGGTGATAGAAAATTTCACCCCGAGTAAAGCCACCATCCAGCCGGTACTGGTCGTTCCGATATTGGCCCCTATAATCACCCCAATCGCCTGGGAGAAACTCAATACTCCAGCTCCGACAAAACCGATAGTCGCCAGCGTCGTCGCTGTAGAAGACTGGACAATCAAGGTCAGACCAATACCAGAACATAGTGATTTCAACGGTGTTCCGGTAAATTTGGTCAGCCATAGCCGTAAGGTTTCACCAGCCATGTCCTTAAGACTGTCGGTCATTAAAATCATGCCAATCAAGAATAAACCAATACCGCCACAGAGCTGAGCAATAACTTCGAGCACAATTTTCCCAAGGTGTTTTTAGCATCAGCATACCGTCTGATCCAGGCGATGTCATTAACTACAATCCGAGGATAGGATTTGGTCATAGGGATTTTGATCACGGGTTGAGCTCAAAAGCCCGATAGCACTGCAATAAAATACAATCCAGGTAAAAAAATCACAAAATATTCATCTGCATTTTTTTAAAATGATGTCGGTCAGCTTGATCTGACCAAAATACACAGAGACATAAATTTAAATTTTATCGCTCAATTTTTATTTTAAAAATCAAAGCAATCAGGGGTATGTGGTGCGTCAAGTAATTGAATATGTAGGAGCGGACCTGTCACGGATCATTGAAATGGCTTGGGAAGATCGAACGCCTTTTGAAGCCATCCAGCGTGAGTTTGGTTTGAATGAAGCGGCGGTGATCCGCTTGATGCGGAAAAATATGAAAGCATCAAGTTTTAAAATGTGGCGTGAACGGGTCACCGGCCGAAAAACCAAACATCTGCAACTGCGTTCACCCGATGTCATTCGGGCCTATTGTTCACGGCAGTATAAACGTTTCTAAGCACTTTGTTTTGGCCGCTGTCTGGACTCACGTTTACATCGTTCAGAACAGTATCTGACTTCCTCCCAGCAGCGTTGCCATTTTTTGCGCCAAGTAAAAGGGCGCAAGCAGTGGATACATATTTTTTCAGGGAGATGCTGTTTTTTCATCGTTTATAACTCATTGATCTGGCTAAGGAGCTGCTGGGCATGGCTTATAATCTGCTGCCGATCTTTAAGTTTATCCAGCTGCTGATAGATCATGCCCATACGTGGATGATTGCGGAATATCGCTTCATGCCGGATCATGAAATACCAGTACAGGCTGTTAAACGGACAGCTGTCCGGCTCGGTACGGGTTTTGACATTGTAGCTACAGTGCTTGCAGTAATCTGACATCTTATGGATGTAATTACCCGAAGCCGCATAAGGTTTGCTGGCCATCAAGCCTCCATCGGCATGCATCACCATGCCCAGCGTGTTCGGCAGTTCTACCCATGCATAGGCATCGGCATAGACGGCCAGATACCACTCGCTGATCTGCTCCGGGTCTACACCAGTTAACAGGGCAAAATTGCCGGTCACCATCAGACGCTGGATATGATGCGCATAGGCATGCTGAAAGGTATTGCGGAAACACTCCGCCATACAGTTCATCCGGGTACGGCCGGTCCAGTAAAATTGTGGCAGTGGGGCTGAGTGCTGCAGTGCATTACGGTTGGCATATTCCGGCATGTACAGCCAGTAAATCCCGCGGACATATTCGCGCCAGCCGAGAATCTGCCGGATAAAACCTTCCACTGCATTTAACGGTGCATGACCGGCATGGTGGGCAGCTTCTGCTGCATCACAGACTTCTCTGGGCAGCAGCAGGCCGCAGTTCAAATAAGGCGAGAGCAAGCTGTGAAACAGCGTGTCTGCCCCCTGAACCATGGCATCCTGATAGTCGCCAAAATAAGGTAAACTGTGATCAATGAAATGCTGCAATGCAAGCAGGGCATTACTACGTGTGGTGGCCCAGCGGAAATCGTCAAGGCTGCCAGGGTGATTGGGAAATTCGTATTCAACCAGTTGCAGCACCTCCAGATCAATCTGATCGCGTTCAAAATGCAGTGGTGTAGGCAATGGCGGACTGCCTGACCAGGCCTTGCGATTGGCACTGTCATAGTTCCACTGTTGTCCTACAGGCTGCTGTCCCTGCATCAAATAGCTGGTCTGCTTGCGCATTTCCCGATAAAAATATTCCATACGCAGTGTCTGGTAGCGGCTGGCCCATTTCCGGAACTGCTCTGGACTACAGAAAAAACGGTTATCATTCAGGCACTGTACCGGCAGTTGCAGCTGCTGGCTCCAGTGCTGTTCAATCTGCTGCTGCAAGCGGTATTCACCGCAGTGGGTTATCACCAGTTCTGTGACGGGAAATAGCTGTTGCTGCGCCTGCACGAAATCCAGCAGGCTACGAATCGGACTAGCAGGTTGAAAGGTGTGATAACGTACACGCCAGCCTTCAGCTTTGAGCTCTTTGGCAAAATGACGCATGGCACTAAAAATCAGGGCAATTTTCTGCGGATGATGGTTGACATATGTGACTTCCTCAACAACTTCAGCCATCAGGATCACATCCCGGGTACGGTCCAGCGCCTTGAGTGTAGCAAGCTGATGATGAAGCTGGTCACCCAGAATTAAACCGAAACGCATACTGATCTCAGAACCCGTGAAAGATAGCGTAGTCTAAATATAGTGACTTCAATTTTTTGTGAAAATATCGATCAGTAAAGTGATCCTAGACAATATTGTGGACAACCGATTCCTCTAAATTCTTAAAATATTTCTGTTCAAAGGTTTCAGGACTGAACAGTCCCGTAAAAGCTATTGCTAGATCCAGATTTTGAATATTCCCCCATAAAAATACCCCCTCTGAATGAAATATAAAGAGGGGGTATCAAATTGACTCACTCAATTTTATTAGTTTGGGAACAATTTATTTCCACAAGACAAGCGAACAATTAATGAGTTGGTTCGTCCGCTTTTACGCCTTTTTGGTACAAAGTATAGATATAAATTGGAATATTTAAGTCTTCTAAGTGCTTATAGATCAGTGGGCGTACATCTTCCCAGTCTAAACTGCCAACGCCTGTTGCAAGACGTGGTAACGCTAAACTTTCAATCTTCTCTTCTTCAATCAACTCTTTTAAGTTTTTCAAAGTACGGTTGACATATTCTGTCGATGCTTTACCTGGTTTGGAACCATTATCATAAGCCGCTTCTTGTGTCATCAGGTTGACGATACGTTGACCTTCAGCATTCACCCATGTCCATTGTTCTCCCGCTTTAGGGTGATTAATATGGCAATAGTTACGGAAGTCTTTGTATAAGGCCGGCCAGTATTCACGCAGACTTAAAGCTAAACCTGTTGCAAAGTTATCATTTGGTGCAACACCGTGGGCAATTGCACGTGCATTACTCAGTAAAATATCTCCAGATACTTCATAAATCATAGATTTGACTCCTGTTTTAATGGTCTTGTTAAACTTCTCTTCTATATTCATTCTAGCTAGTCATTGCTATTTTTCTATCTAATTTAATAACCACTAAGTCTTTGCTAATTAATAAATTTTATAAAAATTTATGTTATAATTTTACAGGTAGAGCAATCCCATTTTTATTAAAAATTAGCATCAAAAAATTAATAAATTGGTTTAAAAATCAACCTATAAGTTGCTATATTCAGCTTAGCATTCTTTTCTGAAACTGGGTCTCATATCTGCTGCATTTGTTCTTAGACTTAAGTGCAATATAATTGAATCATTGGGTTTTTAAACCGAAAGAAAAAAGTTATGTTTCACTGGATGCTTACGTTTGTGCTAATTATTTTTACTAATATTCAGCCAAAAATTATAAAAAAGAATACTCGTATTAATTCTTTAAAGCAGCTCTCATCAAAAGAAATAAGCAAACACATACTGCCATAACCAAAGCAATAAGCGCATTACTCCCAAAATCACTGCTACATAGGCATGTAAGATCAAATAAGCAAAGCTAATCCAGCCACTTGCTCCATTGACCTCACTACCTTGATATTCGCACAACAGTACAAAAGCTACGGCAAATATTTCCATCATAATCATTGTATTCAAAACCCACGACCAAGGAAAATGCAGCAACCATACCCAAGCAATAAAAAGCAGAGCAACCGTGAGTAAAATCTTACTGAGCTGCCCCAATACTTGTAATTCCCTACCCGATTTATTCTGCATCTGTTTCCCTATCTAATCTTATTGAAGAAAGCTTATAGCATCATTATTTTGGGCACTGTTGCAAATAGGAATCTGAATCGATGATCTCCCTTTAAAAAAAGCTTAGAGACCAGACACCCTGTTGATTAGACACACTTCACCCTGAAAATTCCCATAATAAAATGACGAAGCCTGACCTTTATGTAGTGCATGCATGACCTCAATGCCCTTAATGGTAGCGTAAGCTGTTTTCATGGATTTAAACCCCAGCATGGCACTAATGATGCGCTTTAACTTACCATGATCGCATTCAATCACGTTATTGTGATATTTAATCTGCCTGTGCTCAAGGGTGGGCGGACATTTTCCTTCCTGTTTTAACCGTGATAAAGCACTTCCTGATGTTCACGATAGCTAATGCCATATTTACAATACCAGCGTACAGCCAAAAAAATGATTTCGCCCTGAAAATGCCGACGATGGAAGGGATTCATATGCTTAACCTGTAACTAAAAACGATTTAGCTTACCATTAGCGGCTATTTGCAACAGTGCCATCGGCAGTGTGGCAAGTGTCGGGGTATTGGCACCTGCCAAACCACCAATCGTCATCACCATCACTGAAACGGTCTGGAATAAAGATTGTGAGCTAGCCAGGATAAAACCTGACGGTGCATGGTATTTTGCAGCATAAGAGCGAAACCTAAATTTTTGGTGAATAAGCAACGAATGAGAGTTTTGGTATACAGTCGGTACAACCCAAAACTGGACTTGACCAGATTTCATTCTTGAATAAGTTTGCTGTGCCTGTTTCAGTGGGAATGTTTCATTCAACCATTTCCAAGTTGCCAAACCGGCTAACCTATATGACTTTTTAGATCTTGTGCAAAATGAGCTATCGTATTTCATACGTGTTGTTGAATACGCTGAATACCCACCTGAGCAGCATCAATTGCCCCTGCCAAATAGCCTGAATAGTGTCGTGACCATTCGCTGGCAATCCCAATAATACGGTTTGTCCCAATATGGTCATTCGGGGTATTTTCAGGTGCCATTCCATGAGAGCTAGCAGGGTTTTTCCAGTCTTCTTCGGTAGCGGTGAAAATGTCTGTTGACCAGTCTTTGATATATTCATCTTCGGGTGTTGCCGCCTCTAAACCAAACAGGCGAATCAGTTGTGCCCGACAATGTGCCATAAGCTCATGTTCACTGACTTTCTGGCGGACATTTGCAGGAATACCCAAGAAACCAAATAATGCAGCATAACCGTTAGATGTAGATGCATCGTGGATTTCACCCATAGGACCTACATGGCTACTGGCTTGACCAGACAAGCCCTGTTTTCTCCAAAATGCTTCAGGATAAACTGCTACATACTTGGCATGAGGTGCCATCCATGTAGCGGTCTTGTTCCACTGGCTCAATAGAGATGAAGGCAAGGCTGGAGAGAATAAAATCTGTTGAGCAGTGAGGCGAGGTGCTAGGGCAATCAGAACGTAATTCGCTTCAACACGCGTTTCGCTGCCGACTTGGTCTTGGCTGGTTAAATGAATACGTTCATGTTCCTGTTGGGTAATATGTGTGACCTGTTGTTGAGTCAGAATTTTTTGTGCAGGAATCTGTTGGGCTAAACCATGAATCAGGCTGCTCATTCCTCCCTCAAGGCGAATCGATTGCGTTGATTCCCATGGACTCGATAACTGTACCGGTGCTATTCCCCGTTTTTTTTCAAAGACGAACCTACCTGTATCAAACTGTTCATAAAAGGGAAGTTTGAGTTGTTGAACCAGTTGCATGAGTTCAGGGTTGAGTTCAGGCCAGATCCATGTTGCACCTAAATCAAATCCCTGCTCTGAATACACACGACCGCCTAAACGATCTCTTGCTTCTAGTACAATATAGTCTGTGATTTTGGCTTGTTCCAGTAAATAAGCAGCATATAGACCACTTAACCCTGCACCAATAATCGCAATCTTGGTCTGGATCATGACTGCTGCTCCACAAAATTTTGCGCAGAGGAAAGGTGGCCTGTTTTTACATACAGCGTTGCACCTGCTGCACTCGCGTAAAAGTGATGACTGCTTTGAATTGGTAAACGAACCCATGAACCTGCCAGAAAAGTTTCCCCGTTCATAATCAATTCACCCTGTATAACCAGAAGCTCTATACCCTTCAAGCTGTGTTCATCAAAGTTTTGATGTGGTTTAAGTTTTTCGAGATAGGTATGTTCATTATGAGATACATATAAGGGACAAATCAGACGTTGACCGATTGTTTGCCAGTTTTCAGACGCATGAGTATTGATACGTATCGTCTCGGTATGATCTTTGCTCATTTGCATGAGTTTGACAAAAATGAGTGTGCCATCTTCACTGGATGGGGTGTGTTTTGAACCGTCTGGATTGCGTAAATACCAGCCTGCTGGATAATGCTGATGGCCATTTTCAGTGAATGTTCCTGAAAGCACTAAAATTTCTTCACCTAAAGGATGCTCATGCTCTGGAAACATGGTTTGCGGTGCATAACGAACCAGACTGGTGGCACGGGCGGTTTCATTCCCCACTCGATCCAGCATGACCCGTTCAACTTCACCACGAGGTGATTTGACCCATTGATAATCGTTGGGTTTAACCACAGCCATCTGGGAAAAATCAGCATTAATCAACATGCTTTGTCTCATCCATTGTAATTTCTTTACCAATACCTGCACCACCACCAGTAACAATCACTACTTTCAAAGAAAATCTATTCATGACAATACGATCCTTTATCAAGTTGAATTTTTGCCCTGACATGTGCATGCTGTATGTCGTTCGTATAGATTGATTTTATGATTCATGTCTTATATAAACAAACGAGATAATCTTTTAATGATTGATAGAAAATCTTTAGAATGAAAACACCTGTATATCTCAATGCATTAAGGGCCTTTGAAGCCAGTGCCAGGCATCACAGTTTTTCGGCTGCTGCTGCCGAGCTGAATGTTACCCCTGCAGCAGTTGGGCAACTGGTTAAAAGTCTGGAAGATTATTTGGGTATCACCCTGTTTCAGCGAAGCACAGGGGGGAAGGCCCGCTTAATGGCAACTGAAGCAGCATTGATGGCATTGCCTGATATTCGTGCTGGGTTTGATAGGCTGACACTTGGAATGAAAAAATTACAGGCTCAAACCTCGACAGGAGTGTTAACCGTTGCCATTAGTCCAGCCTTTGCAGCGAAATGGTTACTACCAAGAATTGATAACTTTCAACAAGCCTATCCTGATATTGATATTCGACTGGATACCAATTTAAAGCCTGTGGATTTTGGTCGTCATGGAATTGATATTGCGGTGCGATATGGACAGGGGAGCTGGCCAGGATTAGTTGCAGAGAAATTAATGGATGAGGAGGTTTTTCCTGTCTGCTCACCAGCCTTTTATCAAAAATATCAGCAACAGTTACAACACGCTAAGAATTTATTAAATCTACCGTTAATCCATGATTTAACCATGGATGCCCATTCAGGTTTTACCACTTGGAATACATGGTTACAGTACAATCAGATTAGTAATCAACAGGTCCAGCGAGGGTTAAAAATCAATAATTCGGCTGCGGTATTACAGGCAGCCATAGATGGACATGGAATTGCTTTGGCGAGAAGTGTCATGGCAGCAGATGATTTAAAAACAGGACGTTTGCGGCGTTTATATCCAGAAATGAAATGCTCTTCCACATTGGCCTATCATATAGTGTATCGAGAAGAATGTCAGAATATGCCAAAACTGGTAGCATTTAAAATATGGTTGATGGGTGAAGCACTATGAATCAAACTACTTGCACTATTACAAATTGGACTGCTCCCAGTATCCTAGACATAAGGTAGCTCAGATAAAATGTGTCTAGGATACTAGTAATAGTCCAATATTATTTTTGTACCTGTTGAGGATAGTTCAAGAAATACACATCATAGTTACGGTAGTGCAATACTTGAGCATGAGGATTGCTATTTTTATAAGAGTTGGTACGAGCCAAGATCACGACCGGTTGTCCTGATTGTACTTTCTGAGCAAGATTTTTTTCAGACCAGCGATACTGTTTACGTTCAGGTTCAAACAGAAGACCATCTTTAATTTGAAATGCAGAACTGTCGAGACCAACATGTTCCCAGTCATCCACCAGATATACAGGTTTTTGTAAATTCATCAAGAATGGCACATCGTAAAAATAATAGTTGTAAAATGCGATGGTCGCATCAGGCGTTATATATTTCTGGAATGAAACTTGGGTGGCGTTGTTTTTTTGATCCAGAATTTTCACACCAAAACTGATGCTCATACATAGCACGACAACTGCAGCCAACACCAGTTTGAAATGAGAAATAAGCTGCTTTTGATAAGCAAGCATGAATAAAATAATGGAAATGATAACCGAGCCGCCGAGCCAGTACAGTTGTTCCATATTCACATTATTCAGGAACGATTTATCCTGTGCCCATACCGGTAATGTTGCAAAAGCAATACCAATAATTAGGACAAAAAATGTAGGTGACCATATCTGAAATTTATTAGCACGCTGATTTGCTAGTACACTATCAACCATAGTGGCAATTAAGATCGCTAAAGGAGCAGTTGCTGGCAAAATGTAACCTACCAGTTTTGATGGTGGAATAGAGAAAAATACCGTGACAGAGATAAACCACCATACCACCAAGATAAAAATTGGCTGACTAAGTTGCTGGGTTAAAGCTTGTTTAGAAAACTTGAACTGTGAAACAAATAACCAAGGCAAAAAGCTGAACATCAAGCAAAGCAGATAAAATGGCCATGGTTGCTGGTTGTTAAACTGATCGGAACTGAAGCGGCTAAATTGCTGGTCAATAAAGAAGTATTGCAGGAATGCCGGATACTTGAGATGAGCCAGATAAATCCATGGCATGGCAATCGTCAGGGTGAGTAGACCAAGGGAATTTCACCCTTAGCCCCTCGCAGAACCGGACATGAA
>JADHEF010001605.1_pt1 | contig 13074 bp, 11 predicted proteins | sample 8952391 | NCBI WGS metagenome assembly JADHEF01 (sample SAMN16124439, study PRJNA663245) | bioreactor sludge metagenome | isolation source: sludge (nitrite) | place: India:Bengaluru | collected 2019-02-28
GATGCTTCTGGTCCGATGGTCAGGTAAAGGGACTCGACATCCCCCCAGAAATTATTTGCGTCTATAGCGCGACGGGCCACGGCCTTGATTTGAAAATCACCAGCCTTTGAAAACCTGATAGTAATAAACAAAGATTTGATGATTATATTTTTTAAGATGATTTCTTTATCCCCATGCTTCTTTCTGCCATTGATTATAAGGAAATCTATGAATTTGAATCTAAGTTAGATAAAGCAGCATCCGCTTGTATCAATCCTCTGGGCAGGCTTAGGGTCTACATCAATAATTCAGATAGAAATAGATATGAAATCCCATGAGCAGCGAGGCAAACCACATGCCTGCCGCCGCCTGCATGGCAGATCTCATGGAAAACCGTGGAGAGAGTCTTTTCTCGTATACCAGGTTGATGTAGATGAAGAAAGGTATCACGGCCAGGCCAAGGGCATGGTGGAGGAAGATCTCTGCGACGAGGAAGCTCGTTGGCCGTTCCGGCTCCAGGAGTATGCCCATGGCCGGGGACATCAGGAGGAGGATGGCCAGGATCTGAGCGGCAAATGCCATGCGGAGCATCAAACAGTGCCTCTTGAATTCTCTTCTCCTGGCCAAGAGGAGGGCATAGATGAGGGCGACAGAGAGAGACAGCTGCAATATCAGATTTAAGGATACTACAGTCTCATGTTCAATAGGCATATTAAAGTATCAATCCTTGATTCTCTTTATCAGCCAGGCCATGTTCTCCCCCAACTTCCTCATGGTCGCCAATCCCTCTTCGTCCCCTTCCACGTCCTTTTCCTCCCGGCCCAGCCCGATGTTCCAGTAGTTGGACCCGGCTACGATCATCTGGCTGATGAAAAAGAGGTGATTGATGGAGTCAAAGACGTGAATGGCACCTGCCCGGCGCACGGCCACCACCGCAGCACCCACCTTGCGCCTGAACATATCTCCATTGGCCTTGGCCACGAATCCGGCCCGGTCGATGAGGGCTTTGGTCTCGGGAGTGAGATCGGCGAAGTAAGTAGGCGAGCCGATGATGATGCCATCCGCCTCCGCCATCTTCTCAATGCAAAGGTTGATCATATCCCCGTTCTGGGAGCAGCGGCCGTTCTTTTTCTCATAGCATGAAAAGCATGCTCTGCATCCGGAAAGAGGACCCTTAAGATGAATCAGCTCCGTCTCTATGCCCCGGCTCTCCAGTTCCCGGAGAACTGCTCCCAGCAGGACTGCGGTGTTGCCGTCCCGGCGGGGGCTGCCGTTGAATGCCACAACCTTCATGATGCCACACCTCGTTCTCTCTTATTAGTTGTATATAAATAAATATTATATAAATTCTGTCCTTCAGATCTCTACCAAGCGATAGTCCTTGTTTCCGAGGCCGATCTCGTCTCCATAATCCAGCTGGATCCGGCCCCTGGTCCCCTCCCAGAGGCCCAGAAATTTGTCCTCTCCCGGCTGGCGGTTCTTCTGCAGCAGGGTGTTGTCCGGACCGATCTGGCGGTTGACCAGATCATAGCTGGCCTGATCTATGGCCACGGGATCGGTGGAAGCCAGGATGCCTATGTCCGGCACAATCGGGGCATCGCTCCAGGGGACGCAATCGCAGTCGGGGGTGATGTTTATCAGGAAGTTGAAAAAGCCGATCCGACCCTCTTTTCCGGTCACTGCTCCCAGTGCATACTCGGTCATCCTCTCCATGAAGGGCGGAACCTCCACCAGCCAGTCGAAGTCCAGGGCGTGGGTGGGGCAGAGGCGCAGGCACTTGCCGCAGCCGGTGCACCGGCTGTAGTCTATGGCGGTGATCTTCTTTTCCACGGTGATGGCCTGATTGGGGCAGCCCTCCATGCAGGAGCGGCAGCCGCTGCAGATCTCGGCATTGAATATGGGCCTGGTGGAGTGCTGGTCGGCCTTGCCCAGGGGAGGGGCGCAGCCCATGCCCAGGTTCTTGACCGCTCCCCCGAAGCCGGCCGGCAGGTGGGCCTTGAAATGGGAGACCACGATCATGCTCTGGGCGGAGGCGATCTCGGCAGCGATCTTGACTTTTTTAAAATGCTTTCCCGGCACCTCCACCAACCGAAAGCTGTCTCCCTGAAGGCCGTCGGCGATTATCACCGGCGCTGCCGCCACGGATGGGCCGAAGCCGTGCTCCTCTGCCGTATGCAGGTGGACGACGGCATTGCATCGGCTGCCGCCGTAGAGGGTATTGGTGTCGGTGAGAAAGGGACGGGCCCCCTGATCCAATATCTTCTCCGCTATGGGCCGGACCAGCACAGGACTGACATAAGAGTCGTTGCCCAGCTCCCCAAAGTGGATCTTGATGGCGGTCAGGTCACTCTTCTTTACGACTTTAGAGAATCCGGCGGCGTCAAATAGCCTGCGGATCTTGTTTTGCTTGCTGTCCTCGGGGCTCCTGGCCCTGATACCGGCGAAGTAGACTGTGCTCTTCAATTCCTGCCACCACCAAATAGCTACATCTGATATATCTTCCTGGCAGTAGAAGAAGCTGATGGCGGGGGAAAAATTTTACAGCACAAATTCGGGCGAGAGGTTTGCATTACAGCATCTAAAAACAGCTCGTATCTGTTTTCTGAGATACATAGTTCTGGGGAAAAGGTGCTTAAAGAACGACCTGTTTATCTAAGCAGATAAATAGCTTAGCAACATCAACTCAGGGAGGGATGTACTTGAAAAAGACAAGGCGACTCTGTGATAGGTGGAATAATGAACGCAAAAGAAGATGAGATGTCAACGATTGTGAATATCGAGCTTCGCAATCTGCTGTCTTTCGGACCCGATACAGAGCCCATCGATCTAAAAAGCCTGAACGTGCTCATAGGCCCTAATGGCTCGGGGAAGTCCAACTTCATTGAGGCGTTATCCCTTCTCCGTTCTGCCCCTGTCGACATACGTGCTGTCATCCGTCGGGGCGGGGGCGTTGGTGACTGGATATGGAAAGGGAATTCAGAAGGCTTTGCCTCCATCAACGTCGTTATCAGAAATCCCCAAGGAAGCATGCCTCTCCGTCACGTTCTAGCTTTCAGGAATGAGAACCAGTCGTTCCGCCTGGTAGACGAGCGCATCGAGAACTGCAAATCATATCAAGGTTACGGAACGCCTTATTTCTACTACGATTATAGGAATGGAAATCCGGCCATCAACATCAAAACCGAAGGCCGAGACGATAAATCTGAACAACGGCAGCTAAAGCCGGAAACGGTGGATGCAGATCAATCCATACTTGCCCAACGGCGAGAACCTGAGATATATCCAGAGATCACATACCTGGCAAATGTCTATGATAAAATCAGAATATATAGGCAGTGGTACTTTGGACGTAACGCGGTTTTCCGAGAGCCACAGAAGGCAGACATGCGTAACGATCGACTGGAGGAAGACTTCTCGAACTTGGGACTGTTCCTGAACCGGTTACGCAGAATTCCGAAGGCAAAGAATATGATTCTCGAAGCGCTTCGCAACCTATACGAAGGTCTTGACGACTTCGATGTAAGCATCGAGGGTGGTGCTGTTCAGGTATTCTTTACAGAAGGGGAATTTACTATTCCTGCAACCAGGCTGTCGGATGGAACTCTGCGATACCTCTGCTTGCTGGCTGTCCTGTGCGATCCCACACCTCCACCGCTCATTTGTATTGAGGAGCCAGAACTTGGTCTTCATCCTGACATCCTACCCAAAGTAGCCGACCTGCTCAATGCTGCCTCGGAGCGGACCCAGCTAATCGTAACCACACATTCAGACATGATAGTCGATGCAATGACTGAGCGGCCGGATTCAGTCCTTATTTGTGAAAAGCACGATGGCCAGACGAAAATTAAACGTCTCAATAGCCAAAATCTGGACAAATGGCTAAGAGATTATCGTTTGGGCGAGCTATGGACCGATGGTAAGCTTGGGGGAACTAGATGGTGAGCGTAGCGATATATGTCGAAGGGGGGGGCGAAAGCAAGGAACTTAAAACGCGGTGCCGCGAAGGATTTGCCAAGCTCATTAAAAATTTGGGTTTTGCTGGACATATGCCTAAAATCGTTGCCTGTGGAGGACGCGATAACGCATTTAAAATGTTCTGCAATTCAATTACATCAGATAGAAATGATGAATTTCCAATGCTTCTTGTCGACAGCGAAGATCCGATTACCTCGGGCCCCTGGGATCATCTTAAGAGCCGCGACGATTGGGATCGTCCCGTCGATGCAGAGGATGACCAAGCTCAGATGATGGTAACGTGCATGGAGACATGGATAATGGCAGATCATGCAGCTCTGCGTAAGTTCTTTGGCAAATGTCTCCGGGAGGGTGCCCTTCTCCCCGTAGGAGATTTAGAAATGAGATCCAGGCAAGAACTTCTTGAGGCATTAAAATTCGCTACGAATGACTGCGGAAAGAATAGAGGGTACGACAAAGGAAAGCGTTCATTCCAGATTTTGGCTGAACTGGACACCAAATCACTTGAGAAGAACTTGCCCTATTTCTGCCGTTTCAAGGAGACGCTTGGCCGACACCTGAGAAACGGTGCCATCCATGAAGATAGCTAGAATGATCATGAATTTCAAAGTCTTCGTTCAGCGAGACGAAGATGGCGGCTGCATTGTAAGCTGCTCGGCCCTTCCCGGATACCACGCCCAAGGCAACAGAATAGAAGAAGCCTTGGAGAACATAAAAGAGGCCATAGCGGGCTGTCTGGAATCTCTGTCGGAAGACCAGGCTGCTGGGGGATGCTTGGGATTTCTACGGTTATGAATGACTGTTAATCATTTTCCCGATGCCCTCTGCCGCCACCAATCACAGACCGCCGCCGCCCTGGAGGCGCTCCTGCCGGCGGTGCTGGAGCGGGCCTTCCGGGGGGAGCTATGAGGCAGTTGCTACCACCATATGGCCCTGGCCCTCATGTGCTCAATTAGAGCGCCGGTAGAATATGCAATAACCTCGGGCAGATCCTGGAAGTGCTTATCATTGGACCAGAGCGGGGAGCCAAGTTGCAGCGCCAGGGCAAGAAAAGGAGTATCCTTTGGGTCTCTATCTTTCATAAGCTGAAAGGCCTCTTTTATCCGGGAAGAGTACATCTCCGATGGCACAATGTTTATCGATTCCAGGATGAATTGAAGTGCGTGCTCAAAACTGCCTGTTTGAAGGTGTTTGGCTCTTTTAGATATTATATACTCTTTATAATAATTTATTTCAGTCAAACCATCCCACGGATAATAATAAGAGCAAGCATTGGACCTGAGAAGTCTGGAGGTTATGGAGTCGTCCTTTAGGAGCGCCGAGATGAGGACATTGGTATCCACTACAAACCGTATTTCTTTCGGGTCTCGCTCCATGCTCTCTCCCTTGCTGATTCAAGTTCCTCAAGGTCGCCCTCGGTCAGAGAAAGCTCTTCTTTGCATCTCTCAAACAGGGCCCATTTAAGCTCTTCTTCCTTTACCAGGTCATCGATCTTTTTCTTTAAATATGGTCCAGGGAGCCCCTTTGGGATCTTGACTATGATTTCCTCCATTAAGATCGTGCAATCGTTGGCTTTGAAATGTATTATAGCTTTCTGAATGTTGATCTTCATCCACCCGCCGGAGACCGCAGCCGCCCTGGAGGCCCTCCTGCCGGCGGTGCTGGAGCGGGCCTTCCGGGGGGAGTTTTGCTCCATTCAGAGCAAAGCCCACTGGATAGGCCATAGCCGGGTGCCTCGAATCTCTGGCAGCATAATTATTTTGCTATATCGCCCTCCGCCAGCGACCTTGCCCCATAAGCCACCAGTACCGCAAAGAGGGCATAGGCCAGGGGCAGCCACAGTGGCAGCCCCAGGACATCCGGCTGAGCATAAGACCAGGCACCTGCCGCCACGGGAAGAGCTTCGCATACCGGCCCCAGCACCGCTCCCGCGGCCATGAGAATCAGGACCGTTCTCCGCTCTATCCTGGGCACGGCCAGGACCGCCGCTGCTCCCAGGAGCAGGGCGGCGGCGAATATGAGCAGCAGATTATGGCTTAAAGTGAGGAAGAGCACTATCTCCAGAACGATGCCCGCCAGGCAGAAAGGAAGAGCGCTCCGTTTCGGCGAAGGAACCTCTCCCAGAAGGCTTTTTGCGATCAGCCATAGGGCGGCGGGAAAGCAGGCCCAGATGACCGGGAGCCAGGGGGGAATGAGGGGCAGCCCCCCGGTCTCGGCATAGCTCCACAGACCGCCTGCGACGCAGGCTGCTTCGGTCAGGGGCCCGATCACCGCCCCGGCAACGACAGTAGCCGGCCCCGAAGGGCCCAGTCGGGCCATCAGCGCCAGCGGTGAGGGCAGGAGGCATAGCGCCAGAAGATGGGGCTCTCTCCAGAGAAGGAGGATGGCATACGACACATACACGATCAGAGCGGCTATGAGGAGGAGGGAAAAGAGAGCGGACCTGTGGTCGGGAGGCAGGGAATCTTCTGGCATCAGGAAGCTTTTACCTCGGGGGGGTTTTAAGTAGATGATGCTGGGCTGCAGCCAGTGTCTGCGGCTTCTGACCGATGCGGGCCAGCCATAAGGCTTGCTGCATGGCCGGCTACAGGTTTACTCAACCTAAAAAAAGTGTTCTAAAACAATGTTCCTTTCGGCTCGCTCACTATGCTTACTGGCCGGCCTGTAAGCTGGGCCAGGAGCCAGGGGTCTGTGGTGTAGAGATTCTCCAGCTGCGGATTGGTTAATTCGGATCTATTCAGGACTATGGGGCTGTAGTCGGTGATAATAAAGGGATAATACCATTGTGGTGCTGTTCCCGGCGGGTAAAGGGTGCCGTTTTTAAGGGCAAACCCCTTGGGTGCGTTACCCCAGTCCCACAGGCTGTTGGGATTGTCAAATGTGCTGGGCGCCCTCGTGCCATACTTCTCCAGCCATGTACTCCCAAAGTCCCCCCCCACGTCCTCAAAGCCGAGGCATAGAGCGGCCCCCAATAAAGTCGCGGATATGCAGGTTATGGCCAGCAGTATTCCCTTCATCCAATATTCCTCTTGTATCCCCCGCATTTTAATCTAATGCTCCTCCGGGCAGGAGATGCCACGGAGAAGCTCCTTCTTATCGGACTTGCTTTAGAAGCCATGGTTTGCTTTTAAGATGGCATAGGTCTTGGCATAATTGGCAGCACTTTCATCATATTCCGGCGGCAGTGGCGCCTTGGGAAGAGGTCCTCCCCAGGATGAGAGGTTCTCTGAGGAATTGGCCAGATCCTTGAGCATAGCACTCCCACTCTCACTCAGGTTCAGGAAAGAGGAATCCCGGCTGAGGTTGAGTGAGGAGTTGCCTGTAGAGTTATTGAGGGAGGAATTGGTGAGCGATCCAAAGAGATCTCTGCCATCATTGCCTCCTAAATTAACCATAGGTTTGCACTGGGCCAGAAGTACTATAGCTACCAATGCCGATATTGCCAATGCGATTCTGTTCATTTAACACCCAAGCCGGAGACTATCCCTGCATCATCTTAAATATGCTGCGCCTAGGCCATGATATAGAGAAATGATCCTTTTAAGATAATTTAATATTTTTACAAAAAATATAAAAATAGGCTGGACTGGATTTTTTAAGCTTTGAAGCGAATCAATAGACCTCGCCGAAAACCTCAAAGTATGCCTGTTCATGCTTGCAGGCCGGGCACTCGCTGGGGGCCTCATTTCCCTCATGCATATATCCGCAATTTCGGCATCTCCAGACTACCTTGTCTCCTCTCTTGAACACTGCCCCCTCATCGATGTTCTTCTTCAAGGTGAGAAATCTCTTCTCATGGCCCATCTCTGCCTTTGCTATATTTAGGAAGGTCTCGGCAATCTCAGAAAAGCCCTCCTTCTTGGCCACCTCTGCAAAAGAGGGATACATCTCTGCATATTCATGCTTCTCACCATTTGCCGACTCCTGCAAATTGGCCGCTGTGCTGGCAATGACTCCCGCCGGAAAGGATGCGGATACGGCAGCTTCTCCGCCTTCCAGAAGCTTGAAGAGGACCTTTGCATGCTCTTTTTCGTTATCAGCCGTATCAAGGAATATGGCTGCCACCTGCTCATATCCCTGCTTCTTAGCTTGAGAGGCAAAATAAGAGTATCTATTTCTGGCCTGCGACTCGCCGGCAAACGCCGTCAACAGATTCTTTTCTGTCTCGGTTCCTTTTAAGCTCTTCATTCTTTATTCTCCTGAAATAAGAAAAGGATTTGCCGACAATATCTATTAAATCTTCCCATGGCCTTCGGTCTAAAGAGGAGAGAGAGCGAAAGAGAGCCGAATCTCATTCCAATCAGCCCAATCCAAACCATTAAAAAGAGGAGATGGCGAAACTGCTCGCCATCTTGATCATGCCCGGTCTGGCAGCTATATAGTGCAGCTTTCCAATTTGCCCAATTTCTCTTATCTCCTCCCAACTACCACCATCCGGGTCACGGGCAGAGGATTGATGAGCTGATAATCCTGGCCCATTGCGCTGTCGTAGGCATTTGGCAGGGCATGCCTTCCATCTCTGGCAAATACATAGACCCTGTACATTCCTCCATCGATGGGAGCACTGGTCCAGATCCACTGATTCCTGGCCGACCAGTCCTGCACAACCTTCCAGGCATTGCCCGTTGCCGGGCCTTTCAGCCAGAACTGATAGAGGATGGGATCCTTATCTGCATCAATGGCAGAGGCAGTCCATCTTATGACTCCCCCGGCGTTCTGGGGACTCTTCTTATCCGCAGCGAGAGCAGTGAGCCGGGGCGGAGCATTGGGCGTGAGCTGATATGCGGCCCCGATTGCGCTATCATAGCCGGTTTCAGGCCTATGCCTTCCGTCCCGGACATAAACATACACGGCATAGTCTCCCGCATCATATCCAGAGCTGGTCCAGGTCCACTGGTTCTTAGCTGACCAGTCCTGCACCACCTTCCAGGAGTCTCCCGTAGCCGGCCCCTTCAGCCAGAACCTGTAGAGCATGGGATCTTTATCGGCATCGGTGGCCTTTGCCGTCCAGGTCACTGCCGTTCCAGCACTCTGGGGGCTCTTCCTGTCCGGGGTCAAAGCTGTCGCCTTGGGCGGCTGATTGGGTGATAGGGTGAAAGGCGCTCCTAGAGCACTATCGTATGAGTTATCCGGATTGTGCTTTCCGTCCCGGGCATAGACATAAACGCTGTAAGCCCCGCCATCGTAGCCGGTGCTGGCCCAGGTCCACTGGTTTTTAGCCGACCAGTCCTGCACCACCTTCCAGGCGTTCCCTGTGGATGGCCCCTTCAGCCAGAACTTAAAGTATATAGGCTCTCGATCCGGATCGGAGGCCATAGCCGTCCACCGCACCGGCGTTCCGGCGCTCTGTGGGCTTGCCCTATCCGGCTTCAGGGATAGCAGAGCAGGGGGCTGGTTGGGCCGCAGCACGGTGAAGAGTGCCCCTGCGTCATCATCCCATCCCATGGGGCTGGTATGCAGTCCGTCCATCACCTGAACCTGGATGTGGGTGACTCCAGCGTCCGCTGGCGAGGTGAACCAGATCCAGTTGGGGTCTGTGGACCAGTCCCGCACCATCCTCCATACACCCCTGGTGGCCGGTCCGTTCAGCCAGTATCTGAAATAGACCGGATTGCCCTCCGGGTCGATGGCCGAAGCCTGCCAGCGGATGGCAGCTCCAATGGGCTGGGGTCCCATCACATTGCTGGCCAGGCCGGTGATGGCCGGGGGCCGGTTGAGCATGATGATGGAATAGGCCGCAGTGGCATAGTCGTCCGATCCACCCGGACCAGCATGCTTGCCGTCTCTTACCGCCACCAGCACCTCGCTCATGCCTACGTCCCAGGGATCAGTCCTCCAGGTCCAGCGATTGCTGTTTCCCCAGCCGGTCTGGTCCATCCAGAAGCCTCGGGTGGCTGGCCCGCGCAGATAGAATTTGAACTGCAGGGGATCGCCTTCCGGATCTCTGGCCATAGCCGTCCAGCGAACCCAGCTTCCTGCATACTGTGGGGCTGGCCGGTCCGAGAACAGTATATCCACTCTCGGAGGCCGGTTTGGCCTGCCCAAGGCAAAGGAGGCCGTCTTCTTGACATCAAAGCCGTTCGGTCCGGCGTGCTTGCCGTCTCTTATCCAGACCTCTATCTGATAATTGCCCGGAGCAAAGGCGCCGGTATTCCAGATCCAGACATTTGATGCCGTCCAGCCAGTCTGAGGCTGCATCATGCCGCCGGTGGAGGGGCCCATAGCATAGAACCTGTAGAGTAGGCCGTCTCCCTCCGGATCGTCGGCTCCTGCCGTCCATCTCACCAGCGTTCCCGCCATCTGCGGGCTGGGCTTATTGGAGAACAATGTCGGATTCTTGGGCGGTAAATTGTTGATGGAGTTGCCGAAGTCCTTTCCGCCGACACTGGATGTGGATGCGGTCAATGTGACCGTATGCTTTCCACCGGGCGGCGCCTTTTGGGTCCAGCCGGTCTGCAAGACCTCACTGATCACATATGTTCCGGCAGCAAGATCGGTGAAGCTGTAAGAGCCGTCAGCGGCTGTGACTGCGGTCTTGATCACATTCCCCGCCGGCTGCTCCAGATTGATCGTCCAATCCTTTAGGCCGCTCTCTCCTGGGTCTCTATTGCCGTTGCCGTTAAGATCGTTGTACTTGACTCCTGAGATCGACTGTGATACCAGCTTATTTCCAAAGTCGTTGTTTTTGGATTCAAAGGGCGGCGACCGGAAGCCGAAGCTTACGGTGTGGCTTCCCCCTGCCGGATAGATCTGGGTCCATCCCGTCCGGGAGGTCTCGCTGACCTTGTAGCTGCCGGGGATCAATTTGTCGAACTTATAGCTGCCGTCTGGGGCTGTGGTAGTGGTCCGCGGCTGCAGGGGCTTGCCAAACCAGGTATTTCCGGTCAGGACGATATCCCATCCGCCCTCACCTTCGCCTGCATCCTTGGCACCGTTCCCGTTCTTGTCGTTATACTTCATACCGGATATGGCATTCATCCCTGCCAGACCGAAGTTGGCCTTGACCACGGTGCTGCCGGTGACGATCACTGTGACTGTGGAGGGTGTGGTGAGCACCAGGCCGCTGGGAACAGGATCATTGATGGTGTATGTTCCGGGCAGGATGTTCTTGAAGGTGTAAATCCCGCTATCATCAGTGGTGGTGTTGGCCACGACCTTGCCGTCCAGGACCAGGCTGACATCGCCTCCGGGAATGCCTGGCTCATCTTCATCCTGCGCTCCATTGCCGTTGATATCGTAGTACTTCTGCCCGGATATGGAAAGATCCCCGCTGATTCCGAAGTCCTTGCCGGACACATCGGCATCTACCAGGTTCACGCTGTAGGAGCCCTCCGCCGGGAGGCTCACCTTCCAGCCCTCCTGGGCTGCCTGGGATAGGGTGTACTGTCCAGGAGCCAGGTTCTTGAAGGCGTATGAGCCGTCCTCTGCCGTGGTGGTGGCATTGATCACCGCACCATCTCTGGAGAGCTGGATGCTCCAGCCTGCCCGGCCCGCTTCCTCTCCATCTCTGGCACCATTGCCATTGCTGTCCATGAATACGCTTCCCGATATGGACCATGAGCCATGGTTTCCGAAGTCCTTGCCGGTTACATCGGCATCGGAGAGGCTGACGGTATGAGAGCCCTCGGCGGGAGCGGTTCTCGTCCAGCCGGACTGCTCCACCTCGGACACAGTATATGTGCCGGGAGAGAGGCCCTCGAATTTATATGAGCCATCTGCGCCGGTGGCCATCTCCTTTTCCACCGCCTGATTGTCGAGTGTCGTACCGGACAGCTTTATCGTCCAGCCATCCATTCCCGGTTCGCCGTCATTGATGCCGTTGCCGTCCAGGTCGTTGTACTTCATGCCGGATACGCTGAAGGCGGAGAGCTTGCTGATGAAGTTCCTATCGGTAGCATCAGCGCCCTGCAGATCTACATCATAAGAACCGCCGGCCGGCTCGACGCTCCATCCGGACGGCGTATCCTGGGCGACCTTATAGCTTCCTGCTTTGAGCTGCTCAAAGCGGTAAGCTCCATCGGATCCGGTCAAGGCGGATAGCTCGCTGCCGTCTGGCTTAGTAAGCTTTATAGTCCAGCCGGCCAGGCCCTCTCCCTCATCCAGGATGCTGTTGCCGTTCTTGTCCTGGTAGGCCATTCCGGATATATTCAGGAGCAGCTCGCTGATGGTAAATAGAGCAGTGGTCTCTCCGTCATAGCCGTCCTCTGCAGCGTGATTGCCGTCCCTGATCTGGACCTTGACCTGGTTTTCGCCGGCATCGGCTGAAGTTGTCTTCTGGGTCCAGGAATTGGAGGCGCTCCAGTCAGAGGCCATCTGCCATTCTCCACCGGTGCCCGGGCCGCTCTGATAGAAGCGGTAGCTCAAAGAGTCGTTCTCGGCGTCGGATGCATCAGCAGTCCAGGTTATGCTGCTTCCGGGAACCTGGGGGCTGGATAGATCTGCGGTGAGCGAATTCAGAACCGGTGTCTGATTGACCGCCACCGGCTCGGTCTTGGCTGCCTCGGTCTCATTGGCAGGCTCGACTGCGGTGACATTCTCCTCCGACACCGGGATGGTCAGGTTTTCTTCCTCAGGCACAACCGTCTCTGGTGATGGAGTCAGCAATTCGGTTTCATTGGTCAAATTGGAGAGGGGCTCCCCGGCAGTCTCATTCTCCTGCTGCGATGCGGTTACGTTCTCCTCGGATACAGGAGGCGCAATGGGCATCAGTTCGGTTTCATTGAGTGGCTGCTCGAGCTCAGTCTCATTTTCAGTTTCGTTCTCCCCTGCAATGGGCGCTTGCTCTTCCTCGATCACTGGTGCGGGAGCAATTATGGTGAATTCGCGGCTTAGGTTTCCTGCCTCTCCCTGCGCCTCCTCATGATGGCTGTCTCTTGCCTGGACGGAAATTGCAAACTCACCGACCTGATCCGCGGTCCAGCTCCAGGTTGGGCTATCCGACCATTCCTGGACCACACTTCCGTCCAGGGAGAACTGGTACTGGAGCGGATCGCTCTCGGCATCATTAGCGGATGCGGTCCAGGTGACGGCAGTGCCCGTCTCCTGTGGGCTCTCTTTATCCGGCAGCAGGCTGCTCAAAGCCGGAGGCTGGTTGGGCGGCAGTACGATCTCGAAGCTGGC
>JADHEF010001600.1_pt1 | contig 13066 bp, 14 predicted proteins | sample 8952391 | NCBI WGS metagenome assembly JADHEF01 (sample SAMN16124439, study PRJNA663245) | bioreactor sludge metagenome | isolation source: sludge (nitrite) | place: India:Bengaluru | collected 2019-02-28
CGCCTCCGCCGGCTTGCCGGGGAAACGCGGGCGAGGCTGGCCCGCACGCCCCTGCCGCTTGCCGTCTTCCTGTTGTGCTTCGCGGTGTACTCGTACCGCCCGCTGATCCAGAGCAGCATGGACAACCAGCCTTTGCGGTGGGGTGCGGTGCTCCTGGCGACGCAGGGCACCCTCGATTTCTCGAATCTCGGAATCGACGCGAGTCGTGTTTATTGCTTCCGGGTGGTTCCGCCCGACGACCCCACCGTTCCTGTCTCGTTGTTCCGTCAATTGCTCCGGAAGGCGGGGTTCGAGGCGGAACCGGGAAGCATCCGTTCCCACACGCCCATCGGAACCGCGTTCCTGGGTGCGCCGTTCTTTCTGGCGGCAAGGGTGCTGGGCATGGAGCTCACCCGCGAAAACGTGGTATTCCTGGACAGTTTTGCCGCGGCCGTCCTGACCGCGCTATCGGCGTCCATGGTCGCGTGGCTGCTGCGGAGTTGGGGGGTGCCAACGGCTTTGTTTCTTGCGCTGGCCCTTGCCTTTGGAACGGCCAGTTGGTCGACGGCCAGCCGCTGCCTGTGGCAGCACACCGGGGCGCAGTTTTGTCTTCTCGCCGCGCTGTGTTTCCTCCAGGGCGATCCCAAACCGTGGTGGCGCGTCGTGGCCGGTTCCGTCATGCTGGCGTTCACCGTTTGGTGCCGCCCGTTTCTCGGCCCGGCGTGCGCCGTGATCCTTCTCTTCGAATGCCGGCGAAACTGGCGCGCCGGGTTGTGGGGACTTGGGGTTATCGGGGTCGCGGGGGCAATGTGGGTCGCGTTCAACCTTTACAGCAGCGCCAGTGCGCTGGGCACCTATGTCTCGTTGAAGGTATTCGCATCGGAACCTTTCAGGAATTACTTCCCGTACCTCATCGGCAGCCTCGTCTCGCCCAACAGGGGGATGCTCGTGTTTGCCCCGGTCCTCCTTCTCGGGTTTGCGGCGGTTCCTTGCTCCCTGTTGCGCTGGAAAACCCATCCGTACCAGGCCGTTCTTTGCGCCTGCGCGCTGTTGGGCATCCTGATGCGGGGTTTCACGCCGGGTTGGTTCGGGGGGCACAGTTACGGCTCGCGCTACATGCTGGATGCCTCGCCGTTTCTCATCCTGCTCATGGCCCCCCTGGTTCACAATCTCCTCTCCACCCGGCGGTGGAAGATCGCGATCCCGGTTCTGTTGCTCGCGGCTTCGGCGGGAGTCCAGTGGCTTGGCGTCGCCCGGGATTACGAGTCGTGGAATATCCTGATGACCATGAACACGCAGGAGAACGCGTGGGAGTGGAAGCGCTCGCAGATCCTCCATTGCATGACCCTGGGCGAATCAACGCGCGAGCCGCTCCGGGAACCGCGCTATTACTCGCTGGGGCCCGACGGGGTCATCGATGCCAAGCACCGGATCAGGGACAATCGTTTCCTGCGATACGGCGTCACCTACCAGGAGCCGTGGGGGCCGTGGATCATGCCGCCGCGCGCGGGCCTTGTGGTGAACATGCCGGCCGTTGTGCCGATCAAAATGAAGGTGGAACTGACTTCCGAGACCTTTGAGTTCAACCCGACCGTAGTCAGTTACTACTGGAACGGCGAGCGCTTTGCCGAACTCGTGATCCTTCGCGGCGACCCCGATTTCAAAAACATTCCGTGGTTCAGGGTCGACCAGCGGCTGGTGCGGGAGGGGCTGAACACGCTGGAAATCCGGCTGAACCGCGCCTACTATCCGGCCGCCGGCCCGGCGGCGGTCGGGGCGGCACTCGGCAAAATCACCATCCAGCCGGATTTGTGAACCGGGGGACAGGAACCCGGGCCGTTCCCCCAAAACCGGATCCCGCGTCCTGGCGCCAATTTCGTGCGGAGATTGGGAAGCCGCAGCATGACGGAAAGCCGGGGCCGGGAATTTTCAGCAGCGGTTCAGTTGCGTCGGGCGGGGCCGATTGGTGCGGGCCGAAACGGTGGACAACCCGGGGGGGTGCCGCGACCCGTGGGTCACCTCATTCGGGGGAGTGGACTGGTAAACCGCTCGGGTACACCGACCGCGACAGGCGCGTCGTGGTACGACGCGGCTGAAGGACGCCCCCCGCGGTGAAAAGTTAGATATTGCCCCGACAATGCGCCGCGGTTATGCCAAATTCCGGAGATGCAACTCCCGCGCGAATGAACATTCTTTCATCCGACAACCCGCAGGGTGCCCGTATCCGCGCCGAAGCCCGCGGCTCGGAGGACGGCGGGGAGTTCGTGATGTACTGGATGGCCACGGCGCTGCGCACGGAAGAGAACCCCGCGCTCGAGGTGGCCCTGACGCTGGCCGAGCAGCGCGGCCTTCCCCTGCTCGTTTACCAACCGCTGTTTGCCCAGGCGTGGCACGCAACCGATCGGTCGCACGCCTTCATCCTGGAAGGGATACCTGATCTTGCCCGTTCGCTGGCCGGCCGCGGAATCCGCCATGTGGTCCAGATCGTCAACTCCCGCACCGAGGATCCGCCGGAAGTGGTCGCGCGTCTCGCATCGCGGGCCGCCGTGGTCGTAAGCGAGGATTTTCCCTGCGGGCCATATCCGTTCTGGCGCCGCGAGGTGGCCGAGGGGGCCGCCCGCACACTGTACGTGGTGGACACCTGCTGCATCCTGCCCATGCAGCTTGTGGGCAAGGCCTATGACCGCGCGTTTGCGTTCCGCAACTCCACCGCCACACGGCGAAACCGTTGGGTGGATCAGGAGGTGGCCCGCGCCGGGCAGGTGCCCGCGTGGCAGGGTGATCCCGGATTCACGCCCGTAACCGTGCGCCACGAGGACATCCCGGCCATCGGCCATCCTTTCGGGGATGGAAATCGACCATGCCGTCGGTCGCGTTCACGATTTGAAGGGCGGGGAGCGCCCGGCGCTTGAGAGATGGGCCGACTTCCGCGACCGGCGCCTCCACGAGTACCACGAGCGGCGCAATGACGCAGCCGACAGGGACGGCGTGAGTTACCTGTCGCCGTATATCCACCACGGCATGATTGCACCCTGGCGCATCGCCCGGGAAACGCGACAACTGGGCGGCGACGGGCCAGAGAAGTTTCTCGACGAGATCATGACATGGCGCGAGCTTTCTTACTGCTTCTGCCGGTTCCGGCCGGACCACGACACCCTCAACGCCCTGCCCAAATGGGCAAGGGATTCGCTCCTCGCCCAGAGCGTGAACCGCATCTCGCGCCCGTCGCTGGACCAGATCGAGCGCGCCCAGACCGGCGACGTCCTGTTCGACCTTTGCCAGGATTCCCTGGTCCGCCACGGCGTCCTTCACAACAATGTCCGGATGACATGGGGGAAGGCCCTGGCGGCGTGGTTCGAGGATCCCGGCGAGGGACTCCAGGTGGCCCTGGACCTCAACCACCGCTACGCACTGGACGGGTGTGACCCAAACAGTTACGGGGGGATTCTCTACTGCTTCGGCCAGTTTGACGGTGCGCGCCGCCCGCCCGACCCCAGGTTGGGCCTTGTGCGTCCGCGCCCGACGGAGCCGCACCTGCGACGCCTGGGTGAGGAGCGTTTCCGGAATCTTGTCAGGCGCGCCCGCGGAGGGGTGGATTCCTGCCTCATCATCGGGGCCGGCATGAGCGGCCTGATGGCGGCGCAAGTGCTCGACGACCACGGCGTGTCGGTGACAGTCCTCGACAAGGGGAGGGGAGTTGGCGGGAGGATGGCCACGCGCCGGTTTGGGGGAGGTGTGTTCGACCACGGTGCCCAGTTCTTCACGGTGCGCGACCCCAGATTCGGGCGCCACGTTGCCCGTTGGGCGGATGCGGAGGTGGTGACGCGCTGGAGCCTGGGGTTCGCCGGGAGCAGCCGTCCGCTCGGTTTGGACGGTCACACGCGGTTCCGCGGCGTCCACGGCATGACCTCGCTTCCCAAGCACCTGGCCCGCGGTGTGCACCTGTATGTGGATGTGAAGGTCGTGAGCATCGAAAACCGGGACGGGCACTGGGTTGCCGTTTCGGAAGACGGCCGGGAATGGACGGGCGAAACCATGATCCTCACACCCCCCGTGCCCCAGTCCCTCGCACTGCTGGATGCGGGCGGCACGTCCCTTCCGGAATCGGTGAAAGCGTCGCTGTCGTCCTTGCAGTATGATCCCTGCGTGGCGCTGCTCGCGACGATGGATGGCCCCTCGGTGATTCCGGAACCGGGCGCGATCCAGTTCGCGGAAGGCCCCATCTCATGGATCGCCGACAACCGGATGAAGGGGATTTCACCGGATGTCCATGCGGTCACCGTTCATGGATCCCCGGAACTGAGCGCCCAGATTTACGAATCCCCCGACGAATCCATCGCTTCGGTTCTCCTCGAGGCGGCGCAACCGTGGCTGGGGCGGCGGTCATCCGCGTGGCAGGTCCGGCGCTGGCGATTCAGTCAGCCCCGTCAGACATGGCCGTCTCCGCTGCTTGCGGTCGGATCCCCCCGGCCGCTCATTCTTGCCGGGGACGCCTTCGGTGGCGCGCGGGTTGAGGGCGCCGCATTGTCCGGCTTGGCGGCCGCCGGCCATGTCCTGTCGCTGTCCCGGTAACCGGGGGGCCGTCACGCCCACCGGCGGGCCAGCGCAACGCCGAGACGAACCGCGACCAGCCCGGCGACCACGCTTCCCAGCAGGTTCATGGCTGCGAAAAGCCACTGCCCGTCCCGAAGCAGTTGGTCGCTTTCGTATTCATAGGTTGAGAATGTCGTGTACGCCCCCAGGAAACCCACCGCCAGCCCCAACCGGACCGCCTCGCCATTGGGTACCGTGCGCAGTGCCAGGAGTGTCATCAGGAACCCCAGGACAAAAGCACCGCTGATGTTGATCAGGAAGGTGCCGTACGGAAACGCCGTGCCGAGCAACCGCGCGCACGCCCTCGCAACGCCGTAGCGCGCCACGGCGCCCAGGGCGCCGCCCAACGCAACCCAGGCAAGCCCGATGGTCGTCCTCAAATGTCGCCCCCGGATTCGCCCGCGTCGTCGTTCCCGGCGCCGTACTTGATCACTTCCACCGGTTCGAGTGTCACAAGGCCGTCCCGCACCATGGTGTCCACGACGGGCAGAAACTCGCGGATCCGGTCCTCGGTGTCGATGATCTCAATGAGGATGGGCAAGTCGGTGGAAAGTTCCAGCAGTTTGGCCGTGCGAAGATGGCTGTTCTTGCCAAATCCCATCGGGCCGCGCAGGACGGTCGCCCCGGCCAGGTGACCCTCCCGCGCCCTCAGGACAATTGCCTCGTAAAGCGGCCGTCCCTCCCAGGTGTCGCTCTCGCCGATGAATATGCGCAAAAGATGGCCGGCTCCGCGAAAGGTCATGACCGCGGCTTCTCCTTCCGGTCCCGCCAAACCTCCACACGGGCCTTTTCCAGAGTCACGATGGCATCGGGAAGCAGGATGGGCTCAATTTCCAGGAGGAACGCATCCAGTCGCGGGCGCTCGTCGACAATTTCGACGACGACCTCGGCGTCACCCGCCAGGTGCCACATGCCCGTGTCCTGCAATATCCGGCCCCGCTGACCGAATCCCTCGATCCCCTCGAAAACGGTGGCCCCCGCCAGGCCGCGCTTGCGGGCCAGCAGCACGAGGTGCTCATAAAGAGGCTGGTGATGCGAGGGGCGGCCCTTGTCGAGGAAGATTCGCATCAGCGCGTCAGGATTGCCCGATCTCATGAATCGATCCTTGGCCGCCTCCGCCCCCGGGTCAAGGCAAACGGGGCGGCGTTCGCTTTCGGGTTGCGCGGGCGCGCGGGGGCGGTTCCAATGGCGCCCATGCCCAAGCAACAGATTGATGGAGTGCGCACCAAACCCCTCAAGGTCCACGCCGATGAGCGGGGGCGGCTGATGGAAATGCTGCGCAACGACGACGAGTTTTTCCTCAAGTTCGGCCAGGTGTATCTCACGACGGCCTACCCCGGCGTGGTGAAGGCCTGGCACTACCACCGCCTGCAGACCGACCACTTCGTGGTCGTCCGCGGAATGATGAAGGTGGTGCTCTACGATGCCCGCGACGATTCCCCGACCCGCGGGCTCGTGAACGAGTTCTTTCTCGGTGACTTTAACCCGGTGTTGCTCCAGATTCCCGCCGGAGTCTACCACGGTTTCAAGTGCATCTCGGAGCACGAGGCGCTCGTGATCAACATCCCGACCGAAACCTACAATTACTCCGATCCCGACGAGTTCCGGGTTGCGCCCCACACGGGCGAAATCCCCTACGACTGGTCGCGCCAGGACGGCTGAGACCTTCCCCCCCAACCCGACAGGAGACAACCGTGGAAGCCGAGAATCGCATCGAGGAGTGCCGGAAAAGAATCGACGAGATTGACCGTCAACTGGTGGAACTGCTGGATGTCCGCGCCGGCATCGCCAGGGAAATCGGTCACGCCAAGCTCACCACGGGGAAGCAGAAGTTCTTCGACCCGTCGCGCCAGAAGCAGGTGATCCAGAACGCCATCGCCCGCAGCAGCGGCGCGTTTCCGGCCGAAGCCCTGCGCAATGTCTTCGTGGAGATCATGTCCGGATGCCTCGCCCGCGAGAAGCCGCCGATGGTCGGTTACCTGGGGCCGGAGGCCACGTTCTCCCACATCGCGGCGCTCGGCGAGTTCGGCAACTCCGTCGAACTGCGCCCCTACCACTCCTTCCGCGACGTTTTCCTCGCCACCGACCGCGACTGGATTGACTACGGGCTGGTGCCGATCGAGAATTCCACGGGCGGCGTGATCCACGAGGTGCTGGACCTGTTCCTGGAGTACGACCTCAACATATGCAGCGAGATCTACCTCCAGGTGCACCACAACCTGATCTCAAAGAACCCCATCGAGCGGATCAAGACGGTGTACTCGAAGGCGGAGCCGTTCCAGCAGTGCCAGATCTGGATGAGCGAAAACCTCCCCAATGTGCAGCACATCGAGGTCGGGTCGACCGTGAAGGGGGTGGAACTCGCCAAGTCGCGCGATTACGCGGCGGCCATCGGCAGCGATATCGCCGCCCGCATGCACGGCGTGCCCATCGCCGCGGCGAACATCGAGGATATGAAGGACAACACCACGCGGTTCATCGTGGTTGGACGCCAGCAGCCGCCGCCCACGGGCCAGGACAAGACGAGCATCATGTTTTCCATCCAGGACCGCCCGGGAGCGCTCTTCGACCTGCTCAAGTGTTTCGCCCAGCGCGCCATCAACCTGACGAAAATCGAGAGCCGCCCGACCCGCCGCCGCGCGTGGGACCTTGTCTTCTTCATCGACATGGAAGGCCACCAGAGCGAGCAGCGGATCGCCGACGCGATGGAGGACCTGAGGAACTTCACGACCTCGATGCGGGTGATGGGCAGCTACCCGCGCGACGTCAAGGCCCACCAGCGCACCGTCGAGTAGCGGCGGGGGAGCGACCGGCACGATGCCTTACGAACAGCGGGCAACCGCGCCGCTCTGGCTGGAATTCAGCGGCCTTCCCGGCCTTCTTGCCGGGAAGGTGCGCGGTGCGGGCTGGATCGTCTTCCGGAAGATCGTGGAACTCGACTGTGCCGTGAACACGCAGCCCGACACGGTGGAAACAACCCTTGTCGAACTGGCGGAAAGGACAGGCGTGGCCCCGCCCGCCGTGCGGAAGGCCATCGGCGCCCTGCGCAAGATGAAACTGGTGGCGTGTTTCCTGCCCGAATCGGACGAGGAGACGGCGCTGCTCCGGGTGCGCGTGCCCCTGGCCACCCCGCGCCCGCCAGACGAGATCAAGGCCGCATGGCCCCGCCTGTTCCAGGAGCCGCCCCAGCACTTTCGCTACGCCGAGGAGTGGGAGCCGTCCGCCCTGGAAAGCCGCGAATCCGACCCCGCCCTGCAGGAAATCGTGGACCTTTACTTCAACGCGGTGGGCCTCAAGATGAATGCTTTCGTGCTGGACGAATTGGCCCTGATCCGCCACCGCTTTCCCATGGACCAGGTGCGGCGGACCTTTCGCCGGGCCCAGCAGAATGAGATACGCTCGCTTCATTGGGTGGTGAAGGAACTGGTGCGCGCGAAGAGGAAATATGAGGAAGAAAACCCAAAAGGCGCCTGAAGTCTGCCCCAAATGCGGGGGCAGCGGTTACATGGTCACCGAAGCCGGCGCCTCGCCGTGCCCGTGCCGCCGCACAACCGGTCTGGACGCGGCCTGTCGCGTCGCCCGGATTCCGCCGAAGTTCATGCCGAAAACCCTCGCGGGTTTTCAGGCCCGCACGCCCAGGCACAGGGATATCGTGTCCGGGGCCAGGAGTTTCCTGAAGACCTTCCGGGGCAGCGATTCGGACCATCCGGGCAAGGGGCTTCTGCTCGTGGGCAAAGAGGGCACCGGGAAAACCCACATCGCCGTCGCCATCCTCAAGGAAGTCATAGGCAAGGGATACCGCGGGCTTTACTGGAACGTTCCCGAGCTGTTCCTGGAGCTGCGCCGTCTCATGAGCAACAGTGAGGACCTGACCGAGGCGGACATTTTTGACGAGGCGGCCGCGGCCGACCTGGTTGTGCTGGATGACCTTGGCGCGGAGAAAACCAGCGAATACGTGATGGACCGCCTTTACGTGCTGATCAACGGACGCTACCAGGACGACACGCCCACGATCATCACGACGAATCGTACCCCGGAGGAACTCCGGCAGCAATTGGGGCCCCGCATTGCGTCGCGGATCTGCGAGATGTGCGTCACCCTGGAGTTCCCGGACGGCGACTTCCGCCGCCTGAATCTTCGGTGACCGAGTCCGGCGGAGAAGAAAGCGGGCAGGGGACGCCACCCGGCGGGCCGTGGATCCGCCGTCTGGATGCTTGGCTGGACTCCCGGTGGTGGAACCTGTTTGCCTGGATTCTCAGATGGAACAGACCGCGTTCCGAGGACTTCGCCTGGCTCCTTGTGGAGCGCCACGCCCGCCTGGCAGGGATTTCCGGCGGAAGTCTCCTGCGCATCTCCGCGGCGGCGCTCATCCTGGCACTCGCCCCGGCGGCATGCTTCAGGATTTGGTTTGTGACCGGCCTGATTCTGGCCGTTTGGGGAATCGGATTGCTGTTTCTGCTCTGCTCCTTTCCCGCCCGCATGTCCTGGCTGATGGGACGGAACCGGCAGGCAGTGGATATTTTCCTGACCCCGGTTCACGGCAGCGATTTTGCAGGGGCATTCAGGCGCCTTTACCGGATTGGCCTGCTCCTGGCGCTGGCGTTTTTCATCCCAGCTTGGGTCCTGATGGTGGGTCGGGCTGGTGACGCGCGGGAATCGTTGAACCTTGCACTCCGGATTTTCGCTACCGCCGCGGCCGCCGGTTGGTTCCTCGTGGGAGTTGGAACCGGATCCTGGGCCGGCTTCACCATCTTCGGCGGGTTCGTGCTATTCCCCGTGATGCTCTGGATCGCGGCCTCGGATCGTGTCTTGCTCGGTCAGGTTGTCTCCGCAAACCCGTTCGAAATCTTCATTGCATTCTTTGCCGGAATCGGCGCGTTCTTTCATCTGTTTAACAGCCGGGGTTACGCGGAAAGGGTTCTTCGCCGAACCGGGAACGGATGACAGGCAAGAGGGGATGGGGTTTGCTATTATGCAGGGACGGATTCGCGCCGCTGATGGGGTTAGAGGCCTTTTCGAGGTTTTTTCAGGGCTTTTTGTGGGTGACCGGCGCTCGGCAAGGGCCGTGATGGAAAATCCGGCGGCCGGATTGGCGGCCTCGATTTGCGTCCACGAGGAACCGGAGAACCCCCCGGACCCCAAATCCGGAACCGAGTTCTACCACATTCCGTTGCGGGACGGGATGCGCTGCGATCCCGCCGCTTTTCTGGAAACGGTCGAGATCGTGGCTTTTCACCGGGCGCTCGGCCACCGAACCTTGGTTTACTGCAACGCGGGGTGCTCGCGCAGTCCGTCGGTTTTGGCGGCGTATATGGGCTTGTACCAAGGACACGCCGTGAAGGCCATGATGGCGCGCCCCATCGTCCGATCCATCCCGGCGAAGTTCGCGTTTTTTCACGGTTGGTTGAGTTCCGACGACCTGTGTGAGGAAGACGACCTGTTTCCGGTCGAGTTTCGGCAAGACCCGCTCTTCCAGCAGTGCGCGGATGCATTCCGGCTGATGGTGTTGCGCGACCCGGACGTTTACATGAACCCCGGATTGTGGTTCAGCGTGTTCCCCGCAATCCGGGAACGGGGCCGCGTTCTTCACCTGACCGAACAAGCCCAGCAAATCTGACGGAATTCCCCGACTTCAGGAGAAACTCTCCGAGATGAAGAGTTACTTGGGATTGTTCTTACCCGGGTGGAAACCAATGCTGTCATGCATGAGTCGCTCACTCTTGCCAATTTCCGCTTGCTGAAATCCAATCTAAAAGCAACAATAGTAGTTATGCAATGGCCACAACGGCACCCGCTTGTGGTGAAGCTGGCATATTGGGAAGGCGCATGATTGCGATCATAAATTGGTTCAAAATGCCCATAGAGCCGGCTGCAATTAAAGAAAAATTTCTCTTGCGGAGAGATTCTGGGGTAGGCTGGTTTCTGTTCAGATGATGCAAATCACGCCGAAGCAACTCGTTGTGTTCCGCGAGAAACCCCCCGCCCGGGGTGGGTGCCGGAAGTGTTTGCCATCCCATTTCACGAACCGTGCGGGCAGGCTGATTTGCCCATTCCGGCTCCCCATTGAGGTGTTCTGAACCATGTCATGGCTGACCAAGTTGTTTTTCGAGGAGTCCGCGGCACAGTCCGTGCTGGTGATCGGTTTGGTCACGGCGCTGGGGTTGGCCATTGGCAGCCTGCGGGTTCGCAGTGTCACGCTGGGAATCGCCGGAGTGCTCTTCGCGGGAATCCTGTTCGGCCATTTCGGAATCCACCTCAACTCCCACGTCCTCGAGTTTGCCCGTGAGTTCGGGCTGATCCTTTTCGTTTACACGATCGGCCTTCAGGTGGGCCCGGGATTCCTCGCGTCTTTGCGCAGACAGGGACTCCCCCTCAACATCATGGCATTCTCGGTCGTTACGCTGGGCCTGATCCTGACAGTCATCATGCACAAGTTCGGCAAAGTTCCCATTGCCGCCGCGGCCGGCCTTTTTTCCGGCGCCACGACCAACACGCCGGCCCTTGCAGCCGCCCAGCAGGCCCTGAAGGACATCACCGCAACGGTTGCCAGTTCCGGAGTCACCACGGGCACCGTGGCCAGCGAGGTGGCGCGCTCGGTGGCCCACCTCAGTCCCGACCAGATCGATCAGGTCCTGAAACAGCCGGGCCTCGGATATGCCGTGGCTTATCCGTTCGGTGTGCTGGGCATCATCCTCAGCATGATCTTTTTCCGGATCATTTTCCGCGTCAACGTGACCAGTGAGGCGAAGGAGTTTCAGAAGGTGGTGGCCGGATCGACACCGAAACTCTCCACCATGAACCTGGAAATCAAGAACCCGAATCTCGAAGGGATGACCATTGAGCAGGTGCCCACGCTGGCCGATTCCGGGATTGTGATTTCCCGTGTCTTGCATGACGGCAGCGTGGAGGTCGCCCAACCGGACACTCTCCTGCATGTCGGCGATATCCTCCATGCCGTGGGACCCCGGCCGAAGCTCAAGGAGTTCCGGGTGATCGTGGGGGTCGAGGCCGATGTGGACCTCAAGGAAATCCCGAGCGACATCATCACCCAGCGCATCGTCGTGACGCAGAACAATGTTCTCGGAAAGGCGGTTCAGGATCTGGATGTGGTCAAAGCCAACGACGTGACAATCACGCGGGTGGCCCGCGCGGAAATCGAGTTTACCCCGACCGAGGATTTCCGTCTCCAGTTTGGCGACACGGTTTTGTGAAGCGGAATCCATCGCGAAGGTGGCCACGGCACTGGGCAACTCGCCCCGCCGCCTCAACCACCCGCAACTTATCCCGGTTTTCGTTGGCATCGTGCTGGGTGTGGTGCTGGGGAGCATCCCGGTTAATATCGGCATGTCGGCCCCGGTTAAATTGGGCCTGGCGGGCGGTCCGCTCCTGGTCGCCATCATTCTCAGCCGCCTCGGTCGCGTTGGCCCCTTGAATTACTTCATGCCCATCAGCGCCAACTTCATGCTCCGCGAGGTCGGCATCGCCCTTTTCCTCGCGACCGTCGGCCTCAAGTCCGGCAGCAGTTTTGTGGAAACCCTCACCCACGGCGACGGTATGTACTGGATGGGCTTGGCCGCGATTATCACGGTGGTCCCGCTCCTTGTCGTGGGGTTTGTTGCGCGCGTTTTCTTCAAGCAGAACTTTATGGCCCTTTGCGGCCTGCTTTCCGGCAGCATGACGGATCCACCGGCCCTCGCGTTTGCCTGCTCGGTGGCTGGCAGCGACGCACCCTCGGTGTCTTACGCTACGGTCTACCCCCTGGTGATGTTGTTGCGCGTGTTCTACGGTCAGGCGTTGATACTCTTCTTCGCCAGTTCGCTGTCCGGATAAAATCGGACCTGGCGAGGGGTCAGGCGGGCAGTTGATCCCTTGGGATCAGATCAACTGCCATCAGTGTGTTGATGAAGGTGGGGGAGAAGCGGCGGGCGTTCCGGGCGATTTCGTCGCGGAGTGCCTGCATGGTCAGCCGGTCCAGCGCGATGATCTCCTGCGGTTCCGGGCGCGGTTCTTCGGAGGTGCGGCCGCGGTAGATCGTGATGAACTCGTTTCCTGTCATGTCGCAGGCGTCCACTTTGCAGAGCCGCTCCAGCGAGTGGACCTTCACGCCCAGTTCCTCTTCCACCTCGCGCGTTGCCGCCGCGCCGTAATCCTCGCCCGGACCCAGGTGACCGCCGACGCACTCCCAGTGCAGCGGGAACGTGTCTTTTTTCTCGCTGCGCTGCTGGATGATGAGGCGTCCCCCGGCATCGAACACGAGCACGTGGACCGCCCGGTGCAGGAGCCCTTCGCGGTGGATCCTTCCCCGGGCCTCGGCGCCAATCTCCTCATCGAGTGCGTTCACCACGGCCAGCAATTCGTCCGGCGAGTTGTAGTCCATGCCCTGCACTACGCGGGAAGGATGCTAATACTCACCCGCGCGGCTTGACTCAGGCCTGCGGAACGGGCAATCGGTTCCCGGAGCATCGCCCCCTTCATGGACGCCGCGAATCCCATA
>JADHEF010001606.1_pt1 | contig 13062 bp, 7 predicted proteins | sample 8952391 | NCBI WGS metagenome assembly JADHEF01 (sample SAMN16124439, study PRJNA663245) | bioreactor sludge metagenome | isolation source: sludge (nitrite) | place: India:Bengaluru | collected 2019-02-28
CAAAAATATTTTTTCTTATATCGACTAATTTATTTTTATGAATCATTAGGATTGGATGTTTTATAGGGAAAATAATCATTTTTATTTATACATAAGTCGTAGGAGTCATTAATTTTAATTTTTTTATTCATAAAATCGGATTTATACAAAATTGCCTTGCTTAATTAATTAAGATTAAAAATTACACATAATTATAATTCATGATTTAGTAATCATTTTTTTTTGTTAATATTATGTTGTACAGTGAATAAAAAAAGTCCTAATAAACCAAAAGTTATAATTGCCACGGAGTTTAAAATATAAATTAAGAATGATATTAAAAAATTTGGTTAAAAAAAAATGAAAAAAGAAAACATATACAATATAAAATTTGATAATTTAAAAGGAATTAACGAAAATGAATCAAAAAAAGTTGAAAATATTATCAATAAAGAAAGAAAAAACATAAAAGGCATAATATATACAAAATCTGGCTGTTCCAATTTAATAAAAAGTGATGGAAAAATACCAAATACGGCCTCAAAATTTACTTTTTCTCTCATAGGAAATAAAAATGAAATAGGAATCTACCTAAAAGGAATTGTGGTAGAATTAAATCAATTAGGACATAATTATAAACTCAAAAATTTTGAAAATGAAAAAATTATTTTTTCTTCAAAACTTTAACTGGTTTTATTTTCCCTAATGATAATCTCCATAATATAGCTTTTTTAAGACAAGTATATTTTTCCCATCTACTATTTCTACTTGGATCTTTTAATAATAATAATTTATTATTTTTATCATAACCATCTATTTCTACATAATGCCCATAACTATTATAATAATCCATACAAGATTTAGTTTTACCATAATCAACTGGGTCTTGAGTTTGTAATTGTAATATCACAGGGTATCCTAAATCAATGAATCGGCATATTTGTTCAAAGCTAGATAAATCATATTCTAATAATACAAAATTTTCATTAAATTTACTAACACCATTAACTAAATCTTTAGGGTGTGTTCCACTAGATCCAGTATTCATTAGTTTAGCTAATGCCATTATAGGTGCATTAATATTATATCTAGTAAAAGCTATACTGATACTTGCAGGACCACAAGTTGTAATAGTTGGTTGTTCTTTCCAGCTACTACCTAATATTTTAATATTTTTACCTGCAGTTTCACCTTTTTTAACACTACTTTTACCAATATCTGATTTATTACAAGTTTTAGGACCAAATACTCCATCTTGACTATTACCTTGTTTAGCTTGTAACTTTTTAATAGCTGCAATAGTATAAGGGCCAGGAATACCATCGATTTGTCTGATGTATAGTTTTAAAGCTTTTAAGTATTGTTGTACTTCTTCTACATCTTCTTTCTTGTTTTTACATTTATATCCAACACTTGCAGTTTTACACTCCATTTTCACATCTCCTTTTAATATTCAATCTTTTTTTGATAGCTATCGCTAACAGTTATTTAATAATTTTATAAAAAAATAGTAATATGTTAATTTAAAATTTTAAATTTCTAATTCAGCTAATTCTTCTCCACATATAAATAGCTAAACTTTTTGGTCTATTATCAAAAGCTTCTCCAGGCCCATTACTATTTATTGTTAATCCATGATTATGAGCATTAATATTATGTGAATGGGTACCTACAGAACTATCCATATATGCTGTACTAGTATCAGTACCTCCTGTGAACGGAGCTGTACCAGTACCACTGGTAAATCTTTGACCCTGTTTTATAGGATGTTGGTGGTTTCCATCGACATTAGTAGTTAATGATACAGAACTAATACTACCTGTATGGGCATGGTTAGGCATATTACTTATTGTCAAATTTTTTGTATTACTGCCCACAGGAGTCATCCCAACTAAATTAGGACCTGCAGAAACTAAATAAGTGTTTTCATCAATTCTAACCCAAGTAGTACCAGGATACCGATTATTAGGATCATCTTCAAGAAGAAAACTAAAATAAGGAGACCCTGGAGGATGATCTCTCTCAATACTTTCTTGTTCTACTTCTTGTTTAATTGTTTCTTTAAGCGATTCTAGATCTAATTCTTTTAATTGATTCATTAGTTCATCAATTTCTCCTCTTTGTTTTTGTATTTCTTGTTCCATTCCAAACATATTTTACCACACCATATTATCTATACTATCATCCCATTCAGCACCACCATAAAATATATTATTTTTAGTTTTAGCAAGAGTACGATTTTTTTGGTTTTGTTTTAGAATTCTAATATTCCTTGCAGGCTCATCCATGCCTAAAACCATTGTAATGCTAGATTTCTCATAATTTATTTCTATTGATTCAACTGTTTTTATATCATTTAAGTATGCTTGATAAAAAATACATTCCACCATATCTCCAAGATTGAGATTATAAAAATCTTCAATTGTTAGTGTATAACTAAAATTCAAACCAGTATTTAAATCGGGATCATTTTTTGCAAGATAATATGCCATTTTACTTCCAACATTATCTGATAAAACTTCTAAATCCATATGTTCTCCAAAACGGAACATGTTCGAAATACTTCTAGTTGCTATGAATTTATTAATTATTGTGTCTTTATTTTCCTCTTTTTTTGCCTTGTAAACTTTAATTGTAGTGTTTATATATGATTCAATTGGTTTAAATTTAATATTTGAGACTTTGAAATAATGAGTATCTTCCCTAAAACTCAATTTAGGGTCAATATCTTGATCGGTATTTACAAAAAATATTGATTTATCTGAGAATCTTCTTTTACCATATTCTAGTTTCATTCTGAGTCCTGATTTTTCACCTACTGTTTTAAGTGAATCTAAAATAGTTTTACCAGAAGTTCCAAGACTTTCAGGATTTATTTCTAAACCTTTTCTAACACCACAAGAACTTAAAAGAATCTTACAAGCCGATTTTTTAGTTTTTTTATCATATAGTGCTTCTTTATTATGGGTATTAAGAAAAGCTATTTGTTTAATGTAAATATTGGATTTGTTTGTTCCTGTGGCTAAAACATTATAAATATTAAGATTGCCTTCACGGATAGTATTATTACTAAAAACAGGTTTAATACTGCCTAGATGATAAGTTACATTAGCAAAATCTTTTGTGAAATTTATATATGCATTGTGTCTTTTAGCTTTTTTACTATAACCTCTAACTAATTTTCCTTTAGTATTGGTATAATCATAACTAAATTGTATCCTAATATAAGCTTGGAATGGTTTATCTTTATCAAAACCTCCTGTTGTAACACTAGTCTTCTTTTTAGAGTATTTTCCACTCTTAAGTTTCTTTTTAACTTTAGTTTTGGTAACTTTCTTGCCCAATCCATATTTAAGGTAAAAAGTAGGATAATCTTTTAAATTTACATTTTCGCCATGCCATTTATGATCCCATAAAATAGCACTAGTTTTTAGTAATTTATCATTAGTGCTTTTACCTCCACTATTTTGTAAAGTTATATTTCTATCATCTTTTTTTAATTTATATTTTTTCATCTTATTTGTAGTAACTCGTTTTCCATTGCCTTTTATAGTCATTATACTTTTTAATCCTGCTTTTCTAGAGAGAATTTTTTTAGCAGTACTCATATTAGATTCAATATTGTTTTCAACAGTTTGTAAAAGGTGAGATAGAACTTCAGGATAGCTTTTATAAGATTTTCGAATATTATCTGATTCTCCATTATCAAGCACAATATCTGTTGTCAGGTATCTGTGTTTTGCATCTATTAATCGATCAGCACAATTTAGATTAATAGTTGTAAGATCATCATCAACATCAGCACTAGAGATATATCCTCCAAAATAAGGTTTACTCATATTTTTCATAATGTAAAGGTTAACTTCGTCTCGGTAATTAAAAACAAGCCCGTTTTCAGCTTTATCATCTTTATATTTTTCAGAGTAGAATAATTCCGCTGTCATTTCTGCTATTTCATAATCACCTGTTTTTTTAATGTTGAATTTAGTTAATGTAAGAGGACTAGTTCCTTCATCACAAGCATTATTTGTATCACCAGTATAATAATCTAATTTTCGTAACTCAATTCCTAATATTATCATATTTTTATTAAATGATAGTTTAAATGTATTTTTACCTTTTTTAAGTGTGATTGAGCTTTGACTTCTTTGATAATTATTGTCTTTTATTTTCATCTTATGTTTTGTGCCTTTTTTACCATTAATAGTATTTTGCCATTTACCTATCCTATTGTTTCCATTACTTGATAGTGGAACTGCCCATAATATATCAAATGTATAATTTCCTGCTTCTTGTTTAACATCATATGTGAATGAAATTGTAATATCATTACTATTTTTTGATATCCATCCTTTCATTCCAAGATATTTTGTTTCTTTAGTATTAACTAATTTAACCCCATTTTTGCCATTAGGGTAAGTTAAATAATATAAATAAGGATTATGTCTTATTATTTCTATTTTTACATAATCTTCTTTTTCATTTTCAGCTTTAGGGGTTGTGTCAAAACCTCTTTTTATATATTCCGCATCAGCCATTTATCTCACCCAAGCGATAGTTTGATCAAAAAGATTCATGTACTCAAGTAACATGTTTTCGCATGTATCATGTTCATAACATTTCTCAAAATATGGCATGAAAACAGTTTTACTATTCATAGGAATAATTTTATTAGATATGTCTGCATAATTAGGCCTTATAATTCCTATTCCTTTTCTATAGTCGACTTTTGTTTCAGGATTATAGTTATATATACTATTTGAAAGTTTAATGTAAGGGTAATTTTCATAATCAATATTGGATTCAATATTTGGATTAATATTTGTTATTTCATTATTATTCCATAACCTATCAAATTTATCCATTATTTTTATGTCCTTATTTGTGTGAAATACATCAATAAAAGGCCTACCTCTCCACATAGTCCAAATAGTGCCTCCGACATCAAGTATAATTTTATCTGGAGAATAATCAATTTTCTTAATGTTTCTTATATCATCAATTTTTAAGCGACAAATATCTTGCCATCCCTTATTGAGAATATATCGCCCAGGAGTATCTGTTGTTGGAGGTATATAATCACGGAATTCACGATATTTACTAATAGTAATATAATTATAATACCTATCAAATCTTGATTTTACAAGCCCATTATTCATCACCACTACACTAGGATTATTTTTTAATGATAATATAGAAGCATTATCTGCATTTTGCATATTAACACTATTTTTCCATTCTGTGAAAGGAGTTGTAATATATTCTCCATTGTAACCATCATAAGAATAGTAATATAAGCTTCCTTCCTCAGTAAAACGGGCAAAATAAAGATTACGGCCAGATAAGGGGCTTGGAGATACAATCATGTTTGAATACATTGATTTTTTCTGGACTGTTGAAACATTTTCAGTTATCTCAATACCCAATCTAGTTAATAACTCATTATAATACATCTGATTTGTAGGATATTTTGTTTCAAATTCAATTATATACTCTGCATCTTCTATTTCTAGATCATCAATGTTTACTTCAGCACCAGATAATCCGTCCTCAGTAAGATTAAGTATGTTATCATCTAATCTAATATGTATTTTAGAACCTGTCCAATAACCTTTATAATCTCCATCAATTGCATAATTTTCTGATTCATCTCTTTCAATATCATAATCATACTCTAAAATTCCTTGTAAAACATTAGTCTCTTCATCAGTAATATTATTAAAAACAGTAGCTACAACATCAGCTTCATTAAGAGTTATATCTTCCTCATCAATTTCAGAATCATAACCTTTATGAATAAAATTCAAATGTTGATATTCAAAAAGAGTTTCACCAGTATCTTTATTTTTTATCCTGATTATTCTTTCAACATCTGAAAAATCAACAGTAGAATTAGGAATAAGATGTTCAAAACAAATTGAAATGTCTGTAGGATCCATTAATTCTCTTGAAATTATGAATGATTCATTTTTATCTAATTGTATTTTGTTTACTCCGTCACGATTTTCAGGCTCTTCATCTTCTAAAAGACGATTATAATAAGCTAATTCAGAATTATTATAAGAAAAGCTTCCACTATTAATAATAGTGAAATTATTATCTGCTAAATTATAATTATTCAATATAATTGTTTCAGGAATATCTGGCTTGATAAATTGGGTGTTAACACGTGTGCCCCTTTGGATGCGTACAACTGGCTGTAGGTTTCTTTCAATATATTCAACTTTAACATCTGCTTCATAGATCCTAGGATTAATTTGTTTAATGTTATTAACTGAATGGATTACAACAAATCCTTTATGGTTTAAAGGGTCATCTTCAGGACAATTGGGACATGTATTAACAATCACTGGCCTATCAAGTTCGACTAAACCTTGTAATGTAACCATTTTTTGTCTTTCAAGTCTTAATCCCATTGTGATTTGTTCATCATAATTTCCTTCTTTACCTAATAACTTACGGTTTTTATACTGTTTTTTGATCAGAGTATTAGTGGTTGTATTTGTAACATCTGCATCATGACTTTGAGAAAGTTTTATGGGTCCTATGAATTTAGAAGGTTCTTCAATCCATGATCCCATATTGTTAGATAATTCAAAATTATTTTCAGGGAAAAACATTGGTATTTCAGGATCTAAGTTTTCTCCAGAGAGAGTATTCCAAGAGTCATTTTTAAATTCGAAATTGTTTCGATTTATATTTTCAAAAACAGGATTAGTGGGTGTTGGTAAATCTAAATCGTTTAAAACATGAGGAGTTATATTTTGCCATACATTTATCCAGGGTAAACCTTGAGTTATGAAGCTATCAACTTTTAGTGTTAAGATAATTGTCATATTAATAACTGTTTCAATGTTAGATCCAACACTAGGTGTGATGTTTATTTGTGATTCACTAAAATTATATTCTTCATTAATATTATTATAATAAGTATCTCCTTCATTTATTATATAATGAAATGAAGATTCCATATCGTTTAATATTTGTATTTCTGTGTTTTCTATACTAAAAACTGGTGAATATTGGAATCTTAAATTAATAGGTGCTTTTTGATAAATTTTAGCTTTAATATTGTATTTTACTTCAAATGTTCCTCCCACATTAATTTTTTCTTCAGAATCATGAGATAATATTTCAGGACTAATCAAAGAAGGAGGAGTATAATCAACAGTTAAAGGCATAGAATATAACCTATAAGTATAATTTGTTGAAGCTGTTGAAGGATTTGGAGATACTTTAGGATAATTAGAAACTTCTAAATCATTCCAACCATTATAAGAATAATAATAAGCATTAAATAGTATGGAAGCATTATTAGTCCCATATTCTCCTATTTTAGTCCTAGTGGAAGGCAATCCTAAATTAGAAGCACTACAAATATTAGTTATACTACTTATAACACTATCTTGAGTACCTTCACAATAAATATTTGAACTATTAGATGGGCCATTGGTTTGTGAACTTATTAAATGTTTAAATGATCCTGCAGTTACAAATAATCCAGAATATGGTTTTACAGGTAGTGTAAACTTTTGCTGTGAATAAAAAACATTAATTTTACTAAAACGATTGATAGCACTTTTTATATCATATTTTGCTGTTGGAACTCCTCGATTAGCCCCATTAGTAGTACTAAATTGTGCATAACTTGTTGTGTTATTATTTAATAAATTATTTAACCCCGTCCATGCTGAAGGCAAACTACTTCCATCATAATTAGTTATACTAATGGGTGCAAGTGTTATCTGAGCCATAAAATAATCCCCTCCATTAAATTATTTTATTATTTAACATTAAAGTACCAGAAATGGGAATAGTGAAATTATTAGCAACACCAATATTATTTGGAAAAATTGTATATCCCAACAAATATTCATTAGTTTGATTAACGAGAAACATACCACGAAGATTAACAGTAGTACTACCCACATCAACAGCAACCCCTGGAGTGCTTGAAGATATGTTAAATCCTCCTCCTTGTGTTCCTTGATATTGGAAATAAACATCAGAATAATCATCCATTTGAGGAATTTCATTAAAACTATTGTAATCTAAATGACCATTTTCATCTATAATTAGATCAAAATTATTTTCAATACTACTAGGTTGATTTATGTTAGTAGCTAATATTACCTTGAATTTTGTATCTGAACCATTACCATTTAAAGATTCAAGCAGGAAACTAGTATCTTTATTTATATCTACAAAAAAATTAGGGGTTGTTTTCCATTCATATAATAACATTGTCTTATTCTCCTGTATTTGGATTAATATCTTGTAATTTAAGTGCTGCTTCTTCAGCAGCATTATTAATTTTATTGTTTAAATCATCAACACCATAAACAGTAGACCCGCTAAGATCTACTTTAACAGTATAATGCTTAACTATTTTTTTCTCAACAATTTTCTCATTATCAGTATTATAATTTCTTGGAGCTGGACCCGCAGCCCTTACTGCATTACTTGCAAATAAACTACCACGGTTTTGTATTGCTGTTGCATCAACTGGCCCTACTCCTCCAACATTAGCCCATACATGAGGAATACCATTCCAAGTACCCCTAGCCATACTACAAGGTAAACCAAAAGCATTAGCGAATCCTTCAACTATTCTAAATCCATCAAAACAGTTAAAGCTCCCTGAAGAGTATATACTGGCAGGACTGCCTCCTTTACTATCATAATAAAATTGATAATTAGTACGCCCAATAGCATCCATTATAAAAGCTTTAAATACACTAGGATTGCCTTTCACTGGGAAGTTACTATTAATGAATTTCCCAACATTTAAAAATGGGTCATAAACATGCCCGAAATTAGTATTCCATTTTCCAACACTGTTTTTAATATTAGGAGTCCAATTTTGTAGTTCCCATCCAGCATAACAATTAGAATCAAAACAAGGGTAAGGGTTATCTTTTGTAAGTAAATTTATACCTTTATCTCCAGTTATATTTTCATCAGCTAATGGATTACCTGCATAACCTCTGAAAATGGGGTTTGACGGCCTTACACTAGGAATTGATGGTGAACCTGCATATCCTCCAGCTGCACCCCCTAATAATAAAACAGGGCTTCTTACTTTTCTCCAGAAACTAGCCATATTACCTTGAAGCTTATTAATATGTGCTGCTGTCCTATTTCTTATGTTGCTTGCACTACCAATAAGGGCATCTTGCATAAGATACCATGATGATTTAATATTACCTATCTGACTGGTTGTTTTAACAGCCATGTCTTTCATTTGATTATTAGTACTAGAGTTAATACCACTAAAGGTATTCCTTGTAGTATTAGCTAAGCCTACAAAAGTAGTGAGTAGTGTATTATCCATTCCAGAAAATAGGCTAGTAGTTGTGTCTGTTGTATTTTGAGCTAAACCCATTACTGCTTGAGCATTACTTTGAACATTATTTAATCCTTCAGTATCTCCAACAACTAAATTTGGAGATCCAAAACCACTAACAATACCTTGACCTAATTTACTAGCACTACTATAAGCCATAGGAATAGCATTCTGTATAAAACCAAGTGTATAATCAACTTCACCAGCAGTTAACCTTGCAACTATACCTGGAGAATTAATATCCATTGCACTTTTATAACCTCCACTAAAAGAAGCACCAAGTCTTGCACCAGCAGTCCAAAAACTACTAGCCCGACTATTAATAGCATTAAGTGCCCAATTAACCTCCGCAGCAGCAATATTTTTTAATTGTATAGCTGAAGAACGAAAACCATTAGTAAGACTAGTTCCCAATCTACGGCCAGAAGAAGTCATAAAACTATTTCGACTGTTAATAGCAGTAGTTATTTGAGAAACAATACTAATTCCTAGACTTCCACCATTACCTAAACCTGATTTGATACCTGCAGGTATTTTAGCCCCAAGACTATGGGCTGATTCCTGAATACCATTAGCAGTTCTAAGAGCAGTGTTAATTTGTTGAATAGTGCTACCAATTATTTGAATAACTCCAGAAATAGAACCATTTAAATTCAAACCAGTTAATTTTTGTAATTCATTAGCTGCGGTTTTAATGTTATTCACAGCAGTAACAATATTACCACTATTAGGATTAGAAGATGGAACATTATTTAAAGCAGTTGTTGCTTGAACCACACGAAAAATAGCATTTTTAACAGCATCAACTTTAGTTAAAGCCATTGGATCAATAACTGCTAATGTATTATAACTTGCTAAACTAACACTAGCTTGTCCAATGCCAGTACGAGCACTTTGTAATTTACTTATCAAAGAAGATAAATTAAAATTCCCCAGGCTACTATTAAAACCATTCAAACTTTTAATAGCATTAACAACATTAGAAATATTCCATTGAACACGCTGAATTTTATTAGCCACACCTTCAGGAATATTAGCTAAAGTACTATAACCTGCCAATATAACACTAGCAGTACCAATATCATACCTTGCACTTTCCATGGCTTTAATAAAATTAGTTAAAGGATTCCAATTAAATTGTTTACTACTAACTGTATTGAGTGCAACTATACTATCTGCCACATTTTTAAGACTACTTGTAACATTCTTAATTTTATTAGCAGTACCATCAGGAATATTAGCCAAAGTACTATAACCTGCCAATATAACACTTGATACTCCTATATCCAATCTTGCTTGTTCCATGGCTTTAATAAAATTAGTTAAAGGATTCCAACTAAATTGTTTACTACTAACAGTATTCAATGAACTTATCGCATCAGCAACACTTTTAAGAGAACCACTAACACTTTTAAGCTTATTAGCAACAAGTGGGTCAATATTAGCAATATTTTTAAATCCTCCAAGAATAACACTAGACCTACTAATATCATACCTAGCTTGTTCCATAGCTCTTACAAAATTAGTTAAAGGATTCCATGAAAATTGAGCAGCACTAATACTAGCCAAAGATTTAACAGCAGATACAACTTGATTACAAGCCTCATTAAATTTTCTAATCTTACCTGCAACACTAGGATCAATATCACCCATACTTGCTAACTCATTAATAATAGGAACAGCTGATTTAACCTCTTTTACAAAGGTTTTCAAAGACAAAACAAAAGTAACAAAACCTCCAGTAACAGCATTAACAATACCTACCACATTAACCAAAGTCAAAGCAGCAAATGCTCTTGAAAGTTCCCACATAGCTTCACCAATTTTCTTAATACCTCCTATATCTGCATCAAGTTTTAATGATTTAAAATCTAGTGCTTTAATAACTTCACCAATAAGTCTTACAAATGCTAATGCTTCAATAGCTAAACCTGCAACAATTGGAATCATAATAGCAACAACAGCACTAATACTTAATAGTGGCACTAACATACTACTGATAGAAGCAGAAATTGCAGATAATCCAGTAGCACCTGCCGCCACATTAGGAGCAGATTTACCAATATTACTCAAACTTCCAAGAATACCACTAGATTTTGTACTCTTACCAAGACCTCCAATACCTGTTTTGGCCATTGAAGTATTCAAAACCTCATTAGCTACAGCAACTCCTAAAATTTTATTTTTTAAACCTGTGAAAATACCTCCAAGGCCAGCAAACTTACCCATACCAAAAAGAACATCTTTAAATGAAAAAGCTATTAAACCAACACTAGATCCTAATAAAGCAATTTGAGCACCAGTATTAGATAACATACCATTAAAATCCTTCCACCACCCCATAGCTTTTCCTAACTCATACATACTAAATGTTATTGCACCAATTCCCGCAGCTACCAAACCAAGACGACCAACCAAACCAACTTGGGTAGAATCAATTCCCATAACCATTCCAAGCATCTGATTTAAATTTCCTGCACCTTTTAATGCAATTATGGCAGGTATGACTTTTGTTCCAATAGCAATCCCTATTCCCCCTAGAGCAGTAGTAACCAAACCAATTTTTATAGCTGTTTGAGCAAAATCGGGCAAATTGTTAAAACTATTCATTAGCCAACCTATAGTATCTCTTACACTATAAGCTAAGTCTGACAAACCACGAACAGCTTGATAAATATAAGGAGTGATAGGAATTAAAACACTACCTAAAAACTGTCCTCCACTAATTGTAAGGACTTTAAATGCATCATCAAGGTTAGTGATTTCTTTAGCCATTTGTGATAATTGTCTTTCATCTAAAACTTTCTGAAGAGCAGCGATAATTCCTTTTTTATCTTCTTTATTACCAGACCACCCAGCATTTTCTAAAGCTTCTTTTGTTACTCCTATTTCACTTAATCTTCTTTCCCATCCTTGACCTTGATCTATAAGATCTTTCAATGCTAAAGCTGAGTCTCTTGCAGTTCTTCCTTCTTCGGCCATTGCAGATGTGAAAACAGCAGAGGTTTCAATAAAATTAGTAGCTTCATCATTATTCAACTTATAAATACGAGCCATCTTAGAAACTTCCATAGACACAGCATTCATGTCAGTTTTACGATAAACACTTTGTAATTCTTGACTTCTAGCAATAAACTTATTAGTTTGAGCTGTAGTCCAACCCATACCTTTACCCATAGTTCTTATCTTATTATCTGCATTTATCGCAGTATTAGCTACTGTCATAATGTCTGTTGCTACTCTTGCACCTATTACAAATAGGAATGATGATGCAATTGTTTTAAGCATTCCTAGACTATTACTAAATGTTTGTGTTGCATTAGTGGCTTGTCTCATTGATTCTCTTGCATTATCTACAACATTGCTTGTTTGTTGTATTTTTTGGTTTGATTGTAGATATTGTTGTCCTGCTGCTTTTTGTGCATTTGTCAGTCCTCCAAATGCTGATTGTGCTTCGTTGATTTTTTGTTGGTATTGTGTTAATCCTCCTGTTCCTGCTTGTAAACTGTATCTTGTTTTGTCTAGTGATTGATTGAATTGCCCTGAAGATTTTGTTACACCTCCAAGCGATCCTGTTAATTTATTAGCTTCAGCTAGTAATGTTGCTATTTGAGTTTTAGCTGAATTGATTCCAGCTGTGAATTGTGATGTGTTTAACATCAATATTCCTTCTATACGATTTCCAGTTGACATGATTTTTTTTCTCCTAAAAATTTTCTTTATAAATAATGATAGGG
>JADHEF010001546.1_pt1 | contig 13061 bp, 12 predicted proteins | sample 8952391 | NCBI WGS metagenome assembly JADHEF01 (sample SAMN16124439, study PRJNA663245) | bioreactor sludge metagenome | isolation source: sludge (nitrite) | place: India:Bengaluru | collected 2019-02-28
CAGGAGAGCAACGCTTCCAGCCTGGCGAAAGAAATCGGGGTGAGCTCCCATACGGTCGACCGCTGGATTTCCGTATTGCAGGCAGGGTATGTCGGCTTTGCCCTGCAGCCCTTCCACGCCAATCTGGGCAAGCGCCTGATCAAGCGGCCGAAGCTCTATTTCTGGGATACCGGCCTGGCCTGCCACCTGACGGGCCTCCGCGACCGGGAGGCCCTGGAGGGTGGTCCGCTGCACGGCCCGCTCTTCGAAAACCTCGTGGTGGCGGAATTGCGCAAGCACGCCCTGCACGCGGGGCTGGATCAGGATTTCTGGTTCTACCGGGACGGCGGCGGAACGGAGATCGACCTGATCATCCACGATCACGATCACGGCCTGGTGCGGTGCATGGAAATCAAGACCGGCATGACGCCGAAGCCGGACTGGGCCTACCGGCTGCAGAAGGCCGCCGCGTTGATCCGGCCCGGCTTTCCCGAGGATCATGCCCTGGTCTGCGAAGTGGTGTACCAGGGGGAATCCCGCTCCGACTGGCCGAGGCCGGGCGTCGATTTCGTGAACCTGGAAGATATTTTCTGATATGGAAAAGACCAACGTCATGCGCCTCCTGGACGCGGCCGGTGTCCGCTACGAGGCGAGGGAGTACCCGGTGGACGAGGAGGACCTGTCCGCGGCCCACGCCGCGGAGGTCCTGGGACTCGACCCGGACACGGTGTTCAAGACCATCGTGCTCAGAGGAGAGCGCACCGGTCCCTTCGTCTGCGTGATTCCCGGCCCCTGCGAAGTGGACCTCAAGAAGGCGGCCAAGGCCGCGGGGGACAAGGCGGCCGCCCCCCTCCCCCTTAAAGACCTGGAACCCCTCACCGGCTACGTCCGCGGCGGCTGCTCCCCGGTCGGCATGAAGCGGAAGCTCCCGACCTACATCGACGAGACCGCCCGGGTCTTCGACCGCATCTCCGTGAGCGCCGGCAGGCGGGGCCTCCAGGTGATTCTGGCGCCCGAGGATTTGGCGCGGATCGCGGAAGCGGAGTTCGCCGACGTGGTGTGAGGAGGTCAGGAGTCATATTTTTCCTTCAGATTCTCTAGGCAGAGACTGACAAAAGGCTCACAGGTGATATAATCAAAACAAATATTTCCGCAAAGGAGTCTCTCGTATGAAGAAATCAATAGCTGTTTTTTCCAGCCTTTCGCTCCTCGCGCTGTTAGCGGCCTGTTCGCTGGATGGAGGCAAGGACAAGGGGCCTGAGGCGCCGGACGTCATGGATGCCAGCGAACTCCCCGCCACCGGAGGCACTCAGCCGACCACTGAATCTGAAGCACTGGAAATTTTCAACGGAGCTCTGCTTGCCTTCTCTTCTGCCATGGAAGACGAAACTGAAATGGAGTCGGTAAAGACCCGGCTCAGCGCCCGGGCGACCCAAAGCGATTCGGGAAACATCGACTGGTCCGGCAGCTACGGCGGCGGTACCGTCAACATGACCGGTTCCTATTCTTCTTCGATCAATTACCCCGATGCATTGGAAAACGGCACGGCGACGCCCAACACCTGGTACTCCATATCCGCCCAGTTCGGTTTTGATCTCAGCGGTACCGTCGAGAACGTGGAAGTCTCTGATTATGATTACTCATACACGCTCTCCGGCGAGGTGAAAGAAAACCTGGACGCCGATATGGATATCGATCTCATGTTCGACTCTTTGGGCGATCTTGCAGATATGCGTGGAGAAATGAGCGCCGATATTGAATACGGCGTAGCATTCTCCGTCCTCAGGAATGATGGGGTTGGAGCGAAGTTCGTCATCACCTTCGCAGCCAGCGCTTCTCAGGACCTTGGAGATGAAGGAACCGCTATCGCAGCCGGTACGCTAACGGTGTACAACGACGCAAATAACGTGGTCTATACAATCGATGTCGATCTTGACGACCTCGAAGGCCTTGATATTCCCGATGTTGGTGATCTGATGTAATTTTCTCAAGATAACCCTAAAACCCCGGCCCCGCGCCGGGGTTTTTATTGCCTGAACGGCATCACAGAGCCAACTGCAAATCATCACTTCCATCCAATTTTGACGATTAAAATGAGGAATTTTCCAAAAAATATCCGTTTACAAACCGTAAAACATTCAATTTTCCCATTTTTCATTCCTAATTTTCGATCACCTCCACCTATTTTCTTCAAAATCCCTTGATTCTGCCGCTTTCGGCGGTCTAGTATGCGCCAACGCCGCGGCGGGGCTGGAGCCCACGCGAGGAGCGGCGGGGAGGCGCGTGTGAAGAAACGGACGGCGACGGCTAGGCTCATCCTGGAGGACGGATCGGAATTCGTCGGGTGGGCCTTCGGGAGGCTCCGCTCCCAGGCGGGGGAAGTCGTGTTCACCACCGGGATGGCGGGCTACCCCCAGTCCCTGACCGACCCCAGCTTCCGCGGCCAGATCCTGGTCTCCACCTACCCGCTGGTCGGCAACTACGGCGTCCCCCTGGACAAAGCGACCGGCGGTCCGGTCCTGGACGACCGGGGCATCCCGGTCCACTTCGAGTCCGACCGCGTCCAGGTCTCGGGCTTCGTCGTCTCCGAGCTCTGCGACGAGCCGAGCCACTTCGCCTCAGAGAGCAGCCTCTCGGCGTGGCTGGACAAGAACAACGTGCCGGGCGTGGCGGGGATCGATACCCGGGCCCTCACCGAAAAGCTCCGGGAGTGCGGGGTGATGCGCGGCAAGATCCTGGTGGAGGGAACCCGGGACGTCACCTACGATTCGGGGGACATCGATCACCCGGTGGCTGAGGTCTCCCCCAAGGCCGTGACGACCTACCCCGCCGCACCGACCGGCGGAGCGCGGGCCCCGCGGATCGTACTGGTGGACTGCGGCGCCAAGGCGAACATCCTCCGCTGCCTCCTGGCCCGGAACGTCGAGGTGGTCCGGGTGCCCTGGAACCACGACCTCTCGGGCATCGACTACGACGGTCGAGGTGGTCCGGGTGCCCTGGAACCACGACCTCTCGGGCATCGACTACGACGGCCTCTTCCTCTCCAACGGCCCCGGCGACCCGAAGGCCTGCGGAAAGACGATCGCGACGGTCCGGCGGGCCATCGCGGGGACCAAGCCCGTCTTCGGCATCTGCCTGGGGAACCAGCTCATGGCCCTGGCCGCGGGGGCCGACACGTACAAGCTGCCGTACGGACACCGGGGCCAGAACCAGCCCTGCGTGGAGGTCGGCACCAAACGCTGCTACATCACGAGCCAGAACCACGGCTACGCGGTCCGTGGGGACACCCTGCCGACGGGCTGGGAGCCCTGGTTCGTCAACGGCAACGACGGCACCGTGGAGGGCGTGCGGTCCGTGAAGGGTCCCTTCTCGGCGGTCCAGTTCCACCCCGAAGGCTGCCCGGGTCCCCGGGACACGGAATTCCTCATCGACCGTTTCGTAGCCCAGGTGCGGGAGGCCGCGGGCCTGCCGCCCGACGAGGCGCCGAAGCTCCTGGCCGGGGAGACCCGGGACGGAGCGGCCGCGCGGATCGCTGAGGCGGCCAGCGCAACGGGGACCGCGAAGAAGACGAAGGGAGGCTCCAAATGAAGACGACGACCACCGCGCTGCCCTCCAAGGTGCTCGTGCTCGGCTCCGGGGGCCTCAAGATCGGCCAGGCCGGCGAGTTCGACTACTCCGGGTCCCAGGCCCTGAAGGCGCTCCGGGAAGAGGGGATCAAGACGGTCCTCATCAACCCGAACATCGCGACGATCCAGACCAGCGAGGGCATGGCCGACGCGACCTACTTCCTCCCGGTCACCCCCGAGTACGTCCGGCAGGTGATAGAGAAGGAGAAGCCCGACGGGATCCTCCTTTCCTTCGGCGGCCAGACGGCCCTCAACTGCGGCGTCGCCCTGGACCGGGACGGCACCCTCTACAAGCACGGCGTCCAGGTCCTGGGCACACCGGTCAAGGCGATCGAGGAGACCGAGGACCGCCAGCTCTTCGTGGACAAGCTCAACGAGATCGGCGCCAAGTCCCCCCGGTCCATCGCGACGGCCAGCACCGAGGCGGCGGCCGCGGCGGCTTCCGAGATCGGCTACCCCGTCATGGTCCGGGTGGCCTACGCCCTGGGCGGCTCGGGCTCCGGCATCTGCAAGAACGAGAAGGAGCTGCGCCGGCGCTGCGACCGGGCCTTCGCGACCTCCCCCCAGGTCCTGGTGGAGGAGTGGCTCGGCGGCTGGAAGGAGATCGAGTACGAGGTGGTGCGGGACAGGTACGACAACTGCATCACGGTCTGCAACATGGAGAACTTCGACCCCCTGGGCATCCACACCGGGGAGAGCATCGTCGTGGCGCCCTCCCAGACCCTCACCGACTCGGAGTACCACAAGCTGCGCCGGGTGGCCCTGGACGTGATCCGCCACCTGGGGATCGTCGGGGAGTGCAACATCCAGTACGCCCTGGATCCCCACTCCGAGGACTACCGCATCATCGAGGTGAACGCCCGGCTCTCCCGGAGCTCGGCCCTGGCGTCCAAGGCCACCGGCTACCCCCTGGCCTTCGTCGCCGCCAAGCTCGCCCTCGGCTGGTCCCTCATCGACATCGAGAACCGGATCACCCGGGCCACCAAGAGCTGCTTCGAGCCGGCCCTGGACTACTGCGTCGTCAAGGTGCCCCGCTGGGACCTGGCCAAGTTCAAGAACGTGGACGTCCGGATCGGCAGCGAGATGAAGTCCGTCGGGGAAGTCATGTCGATCGGGAGGACCTTCGAGGAAGCCCTCCAGAAGGCCCTCCGCATGATCGGCACCGGCGCGCCGGGCCGGATCGGGACCTTCCTCGGCGTCGGGGAGGCCCGGGTGCGCTCCCTCCGGGAGGAGCTCCGGGTCCGGCCCGCGGTGAAGCAGATCGATACCTTGGCGGCCGAGTACCCGGCAAAAACGAACTACCTCTACATGACCTACGCGGCGACCTCGGACGACACGGGCCCCTCCAACCGGGGCGTCATGGTCCTCGGGTCCGGCGCCTACCGCATCGGCTCGAGCGTCGAGTTCGACTGGTGCTGCGTCAACGCTGTGGAGACCGCCCGGAAGCTCGGCCGGCACACGATCATGGTCAACTGCAATCCCGAGACGGTGAGCACCGACTACGACATGTGCGACCGGCTCTACTTCGAGGAGCTCTCCCTGGAGCGGGTCCTGGACATCTACGAGCGGGAGCGGCCCGACGGGCTCATCCTCTCCATGGGCGGCCAGACGCCGAACAACCTGGCCACCAAGCTCTACGACGCCGGGGCGGTCATCTTCGGGACGACGCCCAAGTCGATCGACATGGCCGAGGACCGGCACAAGTTCTCCGCCCTCCTGGACGAGCTCTCCATCGAGCAGCCCGCCTGGAAGGAGCTCACCGACATGGCCGCCGCCCGGGCCTTCGCCGCGGAGGTGGGCTACCCTGTCCTCATCCGGCCCTCCTACGTCCTCTCCGGCGCGGCCATGAACGTGGCCTGGGACGACGAGACCCTGGAGCGCTTCCTGGGAATGGCCGCCGACGTCTCCGCCGAGCACCCGGTGGTGATCACCAAGTTCGTGGAGAACTCCAAGGAGATCGAGATAGACGCGGTGGCCAAGCGCGGGGAGATCCTCTTCCACGCCATCACCGAACACATAGAGAACGCCGGCGTCCACTCCGGCGACGCGACGGTGGTCCTCCCGGCCCAGCGGGTCTACGTGGAGACGATGCGGAAGGTGAAGAAGATCGCCTCCGAGATCGCCCTGGCCCTGAACATCACCGGACCCTTCAACATCCAGTTCCTGGCCCAGCGCAACCGGGTCCGCGTCATCGAGTGCAACCTCCGGGCCAGCCGCAGCTTCCCCTTCTGCTCCAAGGTGAGCCGGGTGAACATGATCGAGATGGCCACCCGGGCCATGCTGGACGAGCCGGTGCAGGCCGCCCCCGCGTCGGCCATCGACATCCCGTGGGTCGGCGTGAAGGCCGCCCAGTTCAGCTTCTCCCGGCTCCACGGGGCCGACCCCGTGGCGGGCGTGGAGATGGCCTCCACCGGAGAGGTCGGGTGCATCGGCTCAGACCTGGACGACGCCTTCCTCAAGGCCCTCCTCTCGGTCGGCTACCGGATTCCCAAGAAGAAGGTGCTCCTCTCCACGGGGCCTCTGGAAGACAAGGTGGAATTCCTGGACTCGGCGCGGAAACTCCGGGACATGGGCTACGAGCTCTACGCCTCCCGGGGCACGGCGAAGTTCCTCACCAACAGCGGAGTGCCGACGACGGCCCTCAACTGGCCGCTTGAGTCCAAGGAACCGAATATAGCGACGATGATCCGGAAGCGCGAGGTCGACATGGTCATCAACGTCCCCAAGAATAACCGGGAGACGGAGCTCAAGAACGACTACATCATCCGCCGGATGGCGGTGGACTTCGACGTGCCCCTCTTCACGAACATCAAGGTGGCCAAGCAGTTCACCGACGCCCTCGCCTACCAGCGGGAGCAGGGACTGGAGATCAAGGCTTGGGAGGAGTACCGATAAGGCAGGCTCGGATTTTGCGTTCCGCGGGACGGATCGGTATATTTGTTCCATCCCGCGGCCGCGGAGCCGCTCCCAGGAGCCGGTCATGAAGCTGTTCGCCCTCGCCTACGCGGCGAGCCTCGCCGTTCCCGCCGCCCTCTACCTCGTCCCCCTCGGCGGCTTCATGGGCGCCTATTCGGTTTCGGTCGTTCTCGGCCTCGCCGCGTTCACGATCTTCGCCAACCAGTTCCTCCTGGCCTCCCGCCCGGCCTTCCTGGTTTCGGCCCTCGGCCAGAAGCGGCTCTTAACCCTGCACCAGAGCCTGCCCGCGGTCGGCATCGCAGCGGCGGTCGCCCATCGGACGGTCAAGGGCATGGTCGGCATGGACCTGGAGAGTCCCCAGGCCGCCCTGGGCGGGATCACCCTCCTCGTTTTCCTCTTGGCCGTCCTCGCGGCGGCCTTCCTCATGGCCAACACGTTTTGGATGCGCTCAGGAGCGCTCAAGGCGGCGCGGACCGCCTTCCAGGCTAAGACGGGGCTCACCTACAAGCGCATGCGGGCCATCCACAACGTCACCGTCGTCGCGGTAGTCCTCGTCCTGGTCCACGCGCTCCTGGCGTCCACCTCGGACTTCGCCGTCAATCCCGCCGGAGCATCCTGGCTGGTCTTTTGGTTCGTCCTCTGCATGGGCTCCTACGCGCGCTATCGCATAGCCGGTCGGAATTCGAAGCCGGGGAGCCCGGCGGCCTGAACCGGGAAGGGTCGCAAGCTTCCCGGCGCGGCGCCGCGTCGTTTCCATCCGGTTTTTTGCCAATTCCTCCACCTGTCGGTTATAATCTCCGCCATCTGAGGAGGATCGGATGACGACGAAAGCGCGGGATATCGGCAGGCTCTTCACACCCCTGCAAGTCGGCTCCCTGGCGGATTGCGTGGAGCCCCTGAGCGCCGGTTCCGAGGCGGGCTGGGCGCTGGAGATGCTGGCCGACCGTCCGGAGCTGGAGGTCCTCCCGATCGAGCGGGACGGGGCCGTGCTGGGCGTCGTCTCCCGCCACGTCCTGGAGGGCCTGGTGGAGTCCGCCTGGAAGCGCTTCTGGCAGAAGGACCTGGACGCCTACGTCGTCCCCGCCAAGCGCACCGTGGACGCCACCGACTTCGTGGACCGCATCGTGGCCAAGGACCTGGCGGACATGGAGAAGGACGACGCGGGCTGGTACATCGTCCAGCACCGCCGCAGCTACCTGGGGATCGTCAACCTCAGGACCATGCTGGAGCACCTGAACGCCCTGCGACCGTGGAGATCCACAACTGCGGCTTCTCGCCGGTCCTCATCTTCGCGCCCCAGGAGGACCGCAAGGTAACCTGCCGGGTGGCCCGGCCGAACCTGCCGCCCCTGGGGATCGAGGAACGGATGGTCAACGACGCGCCCCAGGTGCTGCCGATAAGCCCCGGCCTCCGCCTGGTGGCCTACTCCGACGGGCTCACCGACATGTCCGACCCCTTCGGGGAGCGGTACGGCGAAGAGCGGACAGTGGAACTCCTGAGGGGATCGCACAAAGAGTCGTCGGAGGCGCTTTCAGGTCTGCTGGAGGCGGAAATCGATAAGTGGATCGGGGAATCGCACCTGGCGGACGACATCACCCTCGTGGACATCCGCTTCTCCTGAGGCCCGGCGCTCCGGCCGGGGCCAGTTCCCGGCCGCGGGGCGTGGACGCGACCGCGCCTTAATCGCGGGAGTAGAGCAGATCGACGAGGGCGGCTCCGTCGGCGGCCGAGCGGGCGGACTTCCGGAACTCGGGATCGTGCAGGAGCCGGGCGAGCTTGGAGAGGAGCTTCAGGTGGTTGCCGGTGTCGCCCCGGGGCCCCGCCATGAGGAACACGAGGTCCACCGGCTTCTCGTCCATGGCGGCGAAATCGACCGGGGCCGAGAGGCGCAGCACCGCGAGGCAGGTTTCGGGGATGCTGTCGCACAGGGCGTGGGGAATCGCGACGCCCTCCCCGATGCCCGTGGAGGAGAGCTTCTCCCGGGAGCGGATCTCCTCCAGGAGCTTCCCCGGATCGGGCACAGCGCCCCCGTCCGCCAGGACGTCGACCGCGCGGGAGAGGACCTCGTCCTTGGTCTTCGCGTCGACGCCGACCGCCGCGCACTGGATCTTCAGGATCTCCTTGAAGCTGATCATCGCGCTGCCTCCTCTGCCCGCTTCTCGTCCGAGATCGAGACGCTGGACCAATCGATCGGGACGGTGAACATGACGCCGAGTCCGGGGACCGACAGATCGCCGATGGACCCCTGCAGGATGGGAAGGAGACGGCGCAGCGGCTCGTCCCCGGAAATCATCGACAGGATGGTCTTGTTCCGCGGGGCGGCGCCCGCCATGACGTCCTTGAAGGACGCGAACAGCGGGACCTCGTAGGCCAGGAACGCATGTGGATCACCATGGACCGCTACGGCGCCGACTGGAGCATGGTGGACCGGGGGTGGCAGACCCACGTCCTCGGCAAGGGCCGCCAGTTCAAGACCGCCCGCGAGGCCGTGGAGACCTACCGGAAGGAGATTCCGGGGATCATCGACCAGGACCTCAAGGAATTCGTGATCGCCGATGCCGGCAAGCCCGTCGGGACGATCGAGGACGGGGATTCGGTGGTGTACTTCAACTTCCGCGGCGACCGAGCCCTGGAGATGACCGCCGCCTTCGAGCAGGACGACTTCGACAAGTTCGACCGGGTCCGCCGGCCCAAGGTCTGCTACGCGGGCATGATGGAGTACGACGGGGACCTCCACGTCCCGGCCCGCTACCTGGTGAGCCCCCCCTCCATCGACCGGACCATGGGAGAGTACCTGGCCGCCACGGGCGTGAAGTCCCTGGCCATCTCGGAGACCCAGAAGTACGGGCACGTGACCTACTTCTTCAACGGCAACCGGACCGGCAAGTTCGACGAGAAGCTCGAAGACTACGTGGAGATCAAGAGCGACGTTCTCCCCTTCGAGCAGCGGCCCTGGATGAAGTGCGCCGAGATCACCGACGAGGTGCTCAAGGCCATCGCCGGAGGCAAGTACGACTTCATCCGCCTCAACTTCCCCAACGGCGACATGGTGGGCCACACCGGCGTGTACCAGGCCGTCGTCTGCTCCATGGAGGCGATGGACCTCCAGCTCGGCCGCATCGCCAAGGCCGTGGAGAAGGCCGGCGGCGTCCTGGTCCTCTCCGCCGACCACGGCAACTCGGACGACATGTTCGAGCACGACAAGAAGACGGGGGCGGCGATCCGCAAGGAAGACGGAACCTACAAGGCCAAGACGAGCCACAGCCTCAACCCGGTTCCGTGCATCGTCTACGACCCCGAGTGCAAGGGCGAGTACGCGTACGCCGCCGGAGAGGGCAGCCTCGCCGATGGCCTGGGGATCAGCTCCCTGGCCGCGACGAGCATCCAGCTCCTGGGCTACCAGCCGCCCGCCGACTACGACCCCTCCGTCCTCAAGATGAAGTGAGCCTCCGGGGAGGAGCCGACATCGGCCCCTCCCCGCCGTCCCCGTGCTACAATGGCGCCCATGGATGAGCGCCGAACCTACACCACCGGACTATCGGGCCTCGACGAAGTGCTCCACGGACTCCACCCCGGCGACAACCTCGTCTGGGACGTGGAGGACGTGGAGGAGTACGCCCGCTTCGTCGAGCCCTACGCCGCAGCCGCCCGCGCTGCGGGACTCAGGATCGTCTACTTCCGCTTCGCCGACCATCGGCCCCTCCTGGAGGCAGGAGACGGGGTGGACCTGATCCAGCTGAAGGCATCCCGGGGCTTCGAGCACTTCGTGTCCGACCTCGTGGACGCGGTGGAGGCCACCGCCGCCGACGCCTGGTACGTCTTCGACTGCCTCTCGGGCCTGGCCCGGGACTGGTACGCGGACCGGATGATGGCAAACTTCTTCCTGGTGGTCTGCCCCTACATCCTCCGCCTGGAGTCCCTGGCCTACTTCGCCCTCTACAAGCACAGCCACTCCAACCACGCCACCGACACGATCTACGCCACCGCCCAGATCATCATCGAAACCTGGACCAGGGAGGGGACCACCTACATCCAGCCCCAGAAGGTGGAGGACCGCAGGTCCCCCACCATGTACATGCTCCACGAGAAGCGGGACGACGCCTTCGTCCCCGTGACCAACAGCGCCCGGACCGCGGACGTGGTCGCCTCGGTGAAGCGGCCCCTCCTCAACTTCACGATCCAGCGCTTCGGCCCCTGGACGGCGAGCTACCACGAGGCCGAGGCCCTAATCGCGGCGATGGCCCGGGGGGAGGCCAAGGAGGAGGACGGACGGCGCCTCTTCGAGCGGCTCCTGCACATGGTCATCACCCGCCAGACGAGCTTCCTCCCCCTGGCCCGGAAGTACTTCGACCTGCCCTTCCTCATCGACGTGCTCAAACGCCTCATCGGGTCGGGCCTCATCGGCGGGAAGGCCCGGGGCATCCTCCTGGCCCAACGCATACTCAGGGAGACCGATCCCGAGTGGGCGGAGATCCTGGAGGTCCACGACTCGTTCTTCATCGGGTCCGACGTCTTCTACACCTACGTCATCCAGAACGACTGCTGGTGGCTCAGACGGAAGCAGGGCGCGATAGAGGAAATCCTGGAGCGGGCCGCGGTCGCCCGGGAGCGCATCCTGGGGGGGAAGTTCCTGGACTACATCGTGGTGCAGTTCCAGGAGATGCTGGAGTACTTCGGCCAGGCGCCGATCATCGTCCGATCAAGCTCCATCCAGGAGGACAGCTACGGCAACGCCTTCTCAGGGAAGTACGAGAGCGTCTTCTGCGCCAACCAGGGCACGCCCCAGGAGCGCCTGGGGGCCTTCCTGGACGCGGTGCGCCGGGTCTACGCCAGTTCCCTCTCCGAGGACGCCCTCCTCTACCGGCTCCACCACGGGCTCCTGCACGAGGACGAGCAGATGGCGCTCCTGGTGCAGCGCGTATCCGGCGACGCCTGGGGGGACTGGTTCTATCCCCCCGCGGCGGGGGTGGGTTTCTCCTACAACCCCTTCGCCTGGGATTCGTCGATAGATCCCCGGTCCGGGATGCTCCGCCTGGCCTTCGGGCTCGGGACCCGGGCGGTGGACCGAGTTGACGACGACTACACCCGGATCGTGGCCCTCAACGAACCCCTCAAGCGTCCCGAAAAGCACCCCGGCGACGAGGCCAAGTACGTCCAGCGCAAGGTGGACCTCATCGATACGGCGAACAACCGGTTCTCCACCGAAGGGATCCGGGCGGCCCTCGGCAGGCTGCCCCCGGCGGTGCGGGACCTCTTCGCCAGCGTGGACCGGGACGCGGCGGAGCGGGCCCGGGAGCTCGGCCTGGAGGAGAGCGCGGCCCTCCGGCTGGACTTCAAGGGCTTGTTCGAGACCACCGACTTCTGCGCCCGCATGCGGTCCGGATCAACCTGGTCCAGTGCCGGCCCTTCAAGGTGAAGCTCCTGGGCTCCGGGGACATCGGCGTCCTGCCGACGGCGATCGCCGAGGACCGGGTCTTCCTCCGCAGCGACGGCCCCATCGTCGGACGCAGCCTCGCCGCGCCGGTGGACCGGCTCGTCTACGTCTCCAGCGAGGCCTACACGAACCTGACCGAACAGGACCGCTACGCCGTCGCCCGGCTCATCGGCCGGCTGGCCCACCTGCCGAGCGGCAAGAAGGAGCCGGTGGTCATGCTCGTCGGCCCGGGCCGCTGGGGCACCTCCACTCCCGCCATGGGCGTCCCGGTGTCCTTCAACGACATCAAGGGAGTGACGGTCCTCGTGGAGCTGGCCCTCATGCACGCGGGCCTCGTGCCCGACGTGTCCCTGGGTACCCACTTCTTCAACGACCTGGTGGAGATGGACATGCTCTATTTCGCGGTCTTCCCGGACCGGACCGAGTGTTGCCTGAGCGAGGACTTCCTCGCCAAGGCGACCCGGTCGCTGCGCCTGGTGGAGCCGGATTGCGAGCTCTGGAGGCGGGCGGTGACGGTGATGGAGAGCGCGAAGGAGGAGACGGGCATGGAGCTCAGGCTCTACGCCGACGCCGCCTCCCAGCGCGCCCTCTGCTACATAGGCTAGCTAAATTACGCCGTGGGCGATCATCGCCTCGGCGACCCGGAGGAAGCCCGCGATGTTCGCGCCGGCGACGAGGTTGCCCTTGGCGCCGAACTGGTCCGAGGCGGACCGGCACTGGTCGTAGATGCTGTCCATGATCCCGTGGAGCTTGGAGTCGACCTCGTCGAAGCTCCAGCGCAGTCGCATGGAATTCTGGGACATCTCCAGGGCGCTGGTGGCCACGCCGCCGGCGTTCGCCGCCTTGGCCGGACCGAAGGACACGCCCGCGGCGAGGAAGTTCTTCACGGCCTCGGGGGTGGAGGGCATGTTGGCGCCCTCGGCGACCGCGATGCACCCGTTCTTCACGAGGGCCGCGGCGGCGTCCCCGTCCAGCTCGTTCTGGGTCGCGCTCGGCAGGGCGACGTCGCACTTCACGGACCAGATGCCCGCGCAGCCGTCGACGTACCGGGCCTTCGGCCGGTCGCCCAGGTACTCCTTGATGCGTCCCCGCTCCACTTCCTTGAT
>JADHEF010001607.1_pt1 | contig 13059 bp, 16 predicted proteins | sample 8952391 | NCBI WGS metagenome assembly JADHEF01 (sample SAMN16124439, study PRJNA663245) | bioreactor sludge metagenome | isolation source: sludge (nitrite) | place: India:Bengaluru | collected 2019-02-28
CTATATTTTCTATTTTTTCATTGCTTTTGTTAATTTTTGGTAAACAACATTTTTTGTATTTTTTTCCACTTCCACAAGGGCAAGGATTGTTTCTTCCTATTTTTTGATTCATAGTATCACTTGATACTATTTTTTTATTTTATTATTATTTATATTCTCTTTTTCATGTTTTTTTATAAATTTTAAACCTTTCTTTTTTATCTCATTAATTAGCTCATTATGTTTATATTAAAAATTGTTAATAATTTTAGAAAATTTTATAATAAAAAATAGATAAAATTGATTATAAATAAATTTATTTATAAAAATTTATTAAATTTAAAATTAAGTATAATTAAAACAAAAGTTATATATTGTGAAACTAATAATAATGTTAAAAAATGCATTCATACTAACTTTAGCCTACATGAAAAATAATGTTATATAAAGTTAACGGTAAAATTATATATACATATTACAACATAATAATTTTAAAAATAGATATCTTTAAATCCATAGTAAAATTATTAAGGTTTTGGTGTTTTTTATTAAAGAATATACAGTTAATGAAGCTATGGAAATACTTAAAAACTTAGATTCTAATTCTATAGAAGAAGATATGTTTAGAAATACTAAACATGTTAATTACTCTAATAATAAAAGACATGAAGATCCTAATGAAATTTATAATCTTCTTATTAATCATGAAAATGAGGGGATATTAAAAAGTAATTATAATACTTTTAAAATTTTTTATAGTCACCCTAGAAAAAAATCAAAAGATTTGTGTATTGTTATTGCAATAAACGATAATAGGGGAATCAAACTTATTACTACTTTTAATCAACCCAAAGAAAGAAGAGTGAGAACTTATGAACAATGATGGAATATTAGTTGAACATTCTTATGATCCTGATGCAGATGCCTTATTTATTAATAAAGTTAAGGATTATGATTATGATGAATCTGTTGAATTAACCAATGATGTCATACTAGACTTTGATGTTGAAGGAGAAGCATCAGCTGTAGAAATTTTAAATGCTTCAAAAGTTTTTAATGTTTCAAAATTCAGTCTTAATAATATAGGCCCTATATCTATGAAAATTGGTGTTAATGAAAAATTAATTTGCCTTGAATTATCTATTGGTGTTTTAATCCATAATAAAGAATCATTAAAATCTATTAATCATTCAGCTGTAAATGATATTGATGCTCCTATAATGCAGACAGAATTAGCTACTGCTTAATTCATCAAATAATTTTTAAACATACTCTTTTTTATTGCATTGCTTGATCTATTTCTTTTTTTGCATCGTTTAATATTTCATTTTCAGAAGCTCTTACACCATACTCAAGATAATTAGCTGTTCCCCTTTTTGGATGTTTAAAATCAGTTCTACGATGTTGAATTTCTGCATAATCAAAACATTTCTTTGATCTGGAAGTATATCCAAAATTCGCACTAAAACTATCACCTAAAACACGAGCATGATAAAAGAAACCAGCTTCTAGTTTTCCTTTATCTAATGGAACATAAGGAGTAGTGACTATTTTTATTTTTTGACCACTACGATTAGCCCAGCTGGTTAATCTTACTCTTATTTGTTGATTTATGTTAGTTAATTTTTGTGATAGTTCATCTTTAAAGTTTAATTTTATCATAAGATTTCATCTCCAAAGATGTCTTCTATTTCTTGATTATTTTCATGCTTAGGTTCAATGATGCCTTTTTCTTTTCTTTTTTGTTTAGCTAATTCTTCTTTTTCATCAGCTATTATTTCATATTCTTTAGATAAAAATTCATAAAGAGTATAGGTATCCATTTTCCAAAAATCATTTAGACTTATACACATTTTTGAGCGACGATTTAACAAAAAAAGATAATCTAATAATATTGATTCAGCTACTTCATAATAAGGACGAATATTAATATTTTCTTCTTTTTTTTCTTTTTTAGGATTGAAATGATGAAAATTGTTTTAATTGATCTACTTGAGAATCAATAATTTCCTCCAATTGTTTATTTATAATTTTTTCAGATTTACCTGACATATAAAGAGCATAAATTGTTCCAAGATGCATAGCTATGGCTTGATCTCTGACATCATAATTATTTTTAAATTCACCTGGATTAAAATTATCAATTAATTTAATGCATAAATTATCATAAGCATCAATAATAATATCATTAGCTTGATCTTGATTTTTAATCATTTTATTGGTTAATTCTTTTAATTCTTTTTGTTTTTCTCTTATAGTTTTTCTTGATTTTTTTTGTTCAGTTTTAAGTTTAATTATTTTATCTACTGTTTCTTGAGTTAAACCATTAGTTTTCTCGTTTTTAGTTTCTTTAAGAGAGTTTATAATATCAATATTGTCGTCATAATCTTGGATAATTTCTTCAATTTCTTCTTTTAAATTGTTTATTTCTTCAAGATCTGGTTTTAAGTCTTCTTGTATTTTATCCATTGTTTTTTGATAATCTTTTAATTCTTGTGTGGGGCATCTTTTAAAATATCTATTTTCTCCACAGAAATTTATAGATATTTGGCTTAAGTTCATCATTTTATAAAGTCTCCTTTATTGTGAATATATAATAAAATGAAATCATTAAAAAGGATATTTTAATGATTACTTACAATAGTTAGTTCTTCAGTACTTATGTGTAAATCTTGTAAAGCACAATCTATAATTGATTCAATTGGATTGATATTTCCATCTGTAGTGACTTTGGATTCTAATGTTAGTGTTTTTTCTTCATCACCAGATAATTCTGGGTCAACATTTGTTAGCTGTAATCTTGGAATGTAGAATACTGCTTGTGATTTAACACTTTCACTTGATACTTTTTCTATTTCTTTACCTTCAATAACAACAAGTATTTGTTTATAGCAGGGTACATAATTAGGAATATTTCCATCAGGATATCCAGTATACCATTCATGTAGTAATTTTTTACTGTTTTCATTCCATAATATTTGTGTACTTCCAGTATCTTCTTTTTTACCTGCTACTGGTTTTTGTTTTTCAGGAGATCCTCCATGGCAAGGGTTAGCTTTAGTATCATTACCAAATTTAAAACTATGTTTAATGAAACATGCTAATTCATTGCTTGATATATCTTCCTCTGCTATATATGAATCTAAAAGATTATCTTCATCTAAATCGGCAAGGTAAATTTTAGTTTTACCATATAATAATCTAGTTAAATTGTTTGCTCTGGTTCTTGCAGGATTAGGTTGTCCAATTATAGGGGCTGCACTTGCAAAAGTTAATTTAGAACTACATCCTTTTTCATCAATTGTTAATTCTAATTCATTTAGCATACAATTGTCATAAACATATGCATCATTGTTTGTTTTAGCATATCCATTTACTAGAGTGCATAACGGTTCTGGTTGTGGAATAAGTCCATTACGGAAAATATGGAATCTTTTAGCAATTGTGGCACCATTAACAACAGGTACGGGTGTGTCATAAGAACCGAACATCATATAAAGTGCATCGGCTAATCCTTCTTCTAGTAACATTTGTTGTTCAAAATTAGGTTTAGTGTCAGCAGTAGTACGATCTTCTTCTATTTCAGTAGTATCTGTTCCTGTATGTGCCTCCCACATATTACTATCAAATTCTGGTTTACCTTCAAAAGCAGTTCCAGGAGTCATTATTAGAGGTTTAACTGGATGATCTACATCATAAGGTTTTATTCCCCATCCCCAATAATGATAAGTTAAATTAAATGTTTGACTTGCCATTATGATTCCTCCTCATTATTATTTTTTGGTGGTCTTCCCACACTTTTTTTCAGTTTAAAATTACCATTATTACCAATCATACTAACTAATCTTCCATATTCGTCGTCAGATTTAATTTTAGGATTATCAGTGTTAATAGTAATTATTTCACCTTCTTTAAAAGGTTCATTTGGTTTTTTTATTCCATAAATAGCTAATTCTGCACATTTTATATGTGGATTAGCTCCTATGAATTCAAAATCTGTTTTCATTAAAATTTCCTCCATTTATATTATATATTATATTTAAGTTCAAAAGTCACAGTAATAAAACGAGCTAAGAATTCCCAAGGACTATCTTTTTCTTCTTTTACTTCAAGAGTCTGAATATCACTAGTTCCCTTATATTTAAAAGAACTTATATTGTCATTTAAACTTAAAATAAAGAATTTATCTTTGAAAGGTTCAAGTATATCTTCTTCAAAACTCCAAACTTTTCTAAGTGCAACTCTCGAATCTTCTTCATCCATATATAAACTAATTTCTATATTTCTAGTGTTTTCAATAAAACAAGATTCATCTTTACCATTTATCCCCTTAGCCTCAACAATAATACAGGGCACATCATTATTAGGGTTGACTTCACTTCTATGATAAAATATTGGGATATCTCGCCATTCAACAGATGAATTAATTATATGGTCAGATATACTTTGTAATATCTCTTCAATTACAGCCATTTTATCATCTCAAAGTAAAAGAAACACCAAAAGGTTTGATGGTATTATCAATATTATTCTGTTCATATTTTTTAATAGAATCTTCAATTTCAGATAATAGTTGCTGAGAATAATTTTTTGAATAATTTTTTTCACTTTTAGAATTATTTTCACTTTGCCACCTAATACGATATAAAAAAGCAGCAACACATTTAGGCAAAAGATATTCTAACTCTTCAGGAATATCTTCAGATAAACTAAATTTTAATAAGTTTTTTAAATGATTTTCAGCTTCAACTAATTGTTCATCAATATCTTCAAGAGTGAAAGCTGATTTCTTATTTTTAAAAACAATATCTGAAATATTTAAAACCTGAATTTCTTGATTTAAATTTATTGTTATGCTATTAATATTAGTCAAAACTTTAGATGTTACATCAATCTTATTATTTTTAAAAATTAAAAAAGAAAGTGTTGAAGTATTATTATTCCCTTTAACTATTTTTAAAGATGTTTCATTATTTTTTGTATTTTCTAAAGGTAAATTTAATACTGGAGATTCACCATATTGATCTTCACATAAACCAATCTTAATTTTATCATAATCTATGTTTTCATCAGTCCCTATTTTAAGTTCAAATGTATTACTCTTATCATATTTACAATTAGATATTTTAATTATAATAAAATCATCACTAAGAAGTTCTGAAAATACTAAACTTTTACCATGAACAGTTTTTGGAGTTTCTTTTAACTCAACTTTATCATAAGGACATATAATCTTATTTTCATCAGTTAAATCTCCAATATCTTTAGTTAATTTCTTGAAATCATAAGGATATTCCCTATCAATATGTAAATTTCCATGTAAAAATTTAGTAACTTCATAATATGTATCCATTGAATTTTCCATTTGAAAAAACTCCTTTATGGAACAAAATATTTATTCAGAACTATTAATTTTAGCTAAAAATATTATAAATTTATTTTGAGATATTGCATTATCATTTAATGTTACAGTTACTTTACCATCTTCACCAATAATAATTTCCTTGATAAATTGATCCTGATTACCATTTGGAACAATACCAATAACATTAGCTCCAATTAATTCATCATTTGGAGTACTTGATCCTGATGCATTGCCTGTGCTGATATTAACTTCAGTAGAAATAATTTCAGAAGAAGAATTATTTTCTATTCTTTCATCAAGGTCTTTTAATATATCCCATAAATATTTAGGAATAACTTTTCTAGCTTTAAACACTCTTTTAAATTGATGTTTAAGTGTCATTGTCTTAATCCTCCATTAAATAAAAAAAATATTAACAAAAAAGACTATTTAAAGTCCAGTTTGTTTTAAAATAGCTTTAGGATGTTTAACAGCTACTCCCATCTCACACATAATTTCAATAATATGCTTTCTAGGATATTCTTGCTGATCAAATATGTTAACATTAACCATATCATTACCTTTAGCTTTTGCAAGATCAGGATCAACATTCTTATAAATAGTAATAGGTTTAATATTCTTATCAATACCAAATAAAGTTCCTTCTTCAAGATTATTCTTTGCATTATTGAAATTAGATCCTTCAACATCTTTAGGATTAAAACTTCCATCAATAGCTGTATAGAATTTTTTAGTTTGATAATATTGTTCTTTATGAGTGTACATGTCGGTTAGGTTATAATCCCAACCTACTTGGTCAAAAGATTTTTGCATATCTATAATATCTTCAGCTATTGCACTACTATTATCCCATGATCCATCATTTAATGTAATTGATGGTGCAGTTGCAAATGTGTCCATATTCTCTAGTATATCATAGTTGATTTTACGACTTATACCATAAGCTGCTCTATCATATGCCCTTAATATTTCATCAATAAATCCATTTTCACGAGTAACTCTTTTACTGAATTCTAATTTGTATCCGAATTCATATGTATCTCCAATTTGTTTAGTTATTGGTGATACTTCAATTTTACTCATTTTACCTAATTCACTCATAACAAGAGGAGTGCTCATTTTTCCAGATTGAATATCATCTTCAGCTGATTCATCATCACGGAAATATTGGAAAGTACTTGCTCCTTTTAAATCCACAACTGGAAAAATATTTAAGAAATATAATTGTGGATTCATTTTAGCTATAATTGTTTTTTCAATAAATTCTCTTCTTAATGCTGCTTTTGGGCTTATTGTTATAACTCCCATATTAAATCATCTCCATAATCTTCATAAAATCTTATTTTTTATTCAAAGTTTCCATAGAAACCATAAATTACAATAACATTTCCTCCTGCATTGCTTACAGCAGCAGATAATGTCCTAGTATTATTTTTATTTGTATCATCATACAAATCAACAGTATTAGCTAAACTCCCTGGTTTAATAGATTGACCAGGATAAATAGCCCCATTACTTGGAGCTAAAGCTTCAGATTTAACAAAACTTCCATAAAGCCTAACAGTAGCTACTCTCGGTTTATAATCTCCAAAATTTGCACTTCTTGGAGGTCTTGTACCATTCCATTTTGGATTGTCAATTATTTCTCCTAATAATTCAGTTTCTCCACCAGTTGCTTTTTTACACATTTGATTATTTGTAATATCAATAACTACTTTATCATGTTTATGTATTTTTTTAGCTGGATCAAAATTCCATGAAGTATCTGTACCATTTGCCAATTCTGCATCATTATCGACTGTTAAATCTCCTTCATTAAGATAGATTGGAATTTCAATTTCTCCAGGATTGAAATCAAGTTTTTCCATCATTACCATTATAATCATCCTCCTAAATTATTATAATATTATTATTCTGGTTTTTCGCCAAATGCGGCTTCATAATCTTTTGCAAAATCATCATCAGAGTATTCATCATCAGAACCTCCAGTTCCTCCAGTTATATTAGCAGTGATTCCATTTCCTTTATTGGAGGGTAGGTTGTTTACTATTAATTTACTATCCATTTCAAGATCTGCTAAAGATTTATTCTCGTAGTGTTTTTTAGCTTCTTCTCTATCTGCTTCAGGTAGAGAGTTTACAATAACTCCTATTAGCTCTTCTTTTTTAGCTTGATTTTGAGCTTTAATAGGTGCAATTGAGTTTTCTATTTCTTCTAATTTCTCTTTAGTTTCTTTATTTTCTTCTTTTAATTTTTTGATAGTTTCAGAATCTTCTATGCCCTTAGATTCCTTAGGTTCCTTAGGTTCCTTAGGTTCTTTAGGTTCTTTAGGTTCTTTAGGCTCTTTTTTGCCTAATTCTTCAATTTTAGCTTCTAAGTCTTTAATTTTAGTATCATTCTCTTTATTTTCTTTTAAAGCTTTTTTAAGCTCTTTATATTCTTCTTCAGTAATTTCTATTTTCTTATCTTTTCCCATTATATCACCAGGTAAACTATTTACTATAATATCACATACTCCAGCTCCTTTTTGCCGAGGATTATTCGCCAAAACTAATCCAGAGTAATTAAATTCTTTAGCATTATAATCATTATTATTGTCTGAATCTCCAGCTGTGACATCTGTTTCTGTACTAAAACCTTCATTGATATCAAGACCATTTTTAAAACTTTTATGCATTTGTCGCATTCTTGGAAGGTACTCGTCATCAAATACTTCTATATCTGCATATCCCTTGTTCTCTTCAAAATGAGTATCAACAACTTGAGCAAAAGGTTTTCCTTTTACATTAGGATTTCGTTTTCTTTGATGATTACTCATAGTGTCATCATATACCATTTTCCCTTTTAAACCAGGCATAGCTTTTTCAATACCCTCTTTTGTATATTTTATACTATTTACTGGTAAATCTGGAGCAGGTAATTTTTCATCAGTTTGAACTAATATTCTAAATTTGTTTTCATCATTGCTGTTTAGCATGATGAATGGTTTTTGTTTTTTAAATATAATCAACTCCTAAAAAAAGTGTTTTAATTTAAATTTTATAAAAAAAATAATAATATAATAAAAAAAAATAAATAAAATATAAAAATAACATTCATATCATTGCAGGTACGATAATAGGAATAGTGGGATTTACATTAATCCAATTACCTGTGGTGAAATCTAAAAAAGACAAAACATCAAAAGAAACTTCACTATAATCTCCATCTGGTAAAAAATAACAAACACAAAAAGGATGCAATGGAGGAGGTATAAATTCTAATATATTATATGGACTTCCAAGATCCATACTTAAACAACTATGACAACGTCTTTTCCAATCCCTACTAACCCACCTCACATTTTCAACCCCATATTCAAGATAAGTATTATATCTTGCTTGATTTAAAGCACGACTCATCTCAGTATGAGCTATCATTTTAGCACGATGATTAGCAGGAATTTTCCTACCATTTTTAGTTTCAAGATCAGTTAAACCAGATTTCTCTATATTTTTAGCTATTTCATCAACAGTTAACTGATTATCAATACCCTCTTTTATAATCTTTTTAATAGTATTATGTAAATCATCTGTAACATTCTGTATAAGATTAACATTATTATTTATAAGATTAGTTATAGCATGATTATCAACAACTTGATAAACCTTTTCTCTTTTAATATCATTACTGGAATCATTTTTACCTTTTTCATAAAATTTAATAGTAGAATTAGTTATACTCTTATAATAATCATTAATAACATTATCAACCTTTATTTTAGCATTATTCAAAAAGAAAGGATTAATTAAATCTTTTATTTTAGCTTTTGAAATAGCTTCACTATAATGAAGTAGTTGTAATGTTAAAATCAATAATAATAATTCTTCAAAATCAATCAGATCTTGATTATTAACATTTGGAAAATCATCAACATTGTAATAATTTTCAGGATTAGAATCATTGAGAAGCACACTATTAACTACTTCTCCTATTTTATTATCTGGAATATCTACATATTGCACTCCAGAATCATGCAAAAATTTAACACTAATATTAGGCATATTAAACCCTTTCTTTAATAAGATTATTTTTCACTAAAATATTAGTAGCATTATTGATACTATTAATTATTTGTTCTTGTTGATTTTTATTTTCAATTAAACCTTTTCCATTATCTTTAATAATTTTAGTATCATAAATTTCAAAAAAGTCTTCAAAATATATTTGTTTTCTTATATTGGATTCTTCATCACTCATACTAGGGTAAGTGTTTTCTAAAATTTGAGCTATCTCTGCTTTAGTTTTATTATTCTCAACATCAACCTCATTATAATTAATATGTATCTTACCTACACTCTCATTATAATTACTAGCTATAAGATGCCTATCAATAATATAATTATCAACATAGAATCCTGCACGTGATTGTACAAAATTAACAACACTTCCTTCTCCAGTATTTCCCATTTGCATTTGAGCTGTTGATTTATTTGTAGTTGCACTATTAAAACGACTATCGGCTGTTAATATAGCTTCTCTTATTTCTTGTTTAAAAATATTAATTAGTGGAGTAGGGTCAAACATTCGACTTTCACCAATCAAATAAGGCTCTGATTCATGAGTATGAGCAATAGTATCTTTAGTTTCACGATTAGAAAACCCTTCAGCGAAAATTTCCAATGCAGAACTCACTTTTGCTTGCTGAATTTCAGGAGCATCTGACTCATTAAAAGGCCTAAAAGGATTCTCACTAGTACCTACCTTAATCCCCAAAGTTAAAAGAGCCATTTCAAAAGCTTGAGGTAATTTATTTTTAGTTTCTTTAAGATTACCCACATCATCAATAGCTTTCATTACAAGACTTTGACCATCTGGAAACAATTTAGGATGAATAATTTCCCAAGGCTCAAAATTAAACTCCTTTTCCTCGCCATCAGGATTAGCTACATCATCGAAACTAGCATTCTTCCAATCTTTCGGAACATTATAAACCATCCCCTTTTGTTTATATCCTAATAATTCACCAGAACCATCATGAACACTAACAAAATTATAAGTATTTTCATCATAAGCCATGAAGTCACAATTAGTAAGATTAGGTCCTTCCCATGTTTCACGAATAAATGATTTTCCATCAACAAGGTTTCTATAGTTCATTCCATTAGTTAAATCTTCAATTTTTATTTCTTTTAGTTTGTTTTCAACAGATTCAACAGCATCTTCATTCACGCCTTTTTCATAAACTACCCTATATCCCCCATTTGCAAGTACTAGTGTGGATAATACACTGCTACTTAAGGTTGGATCAATAGCCATAGCTCTTCTACAATTAGCAATAGTTGGCTTGAATATTGATAAATCAACAAGATCTTTCAAATCATCAACATTTTTATTATTATTTAAAGAAACACCAATTGAACCTACTCCTTTGTCTATTTCACTTGCAAAAGGAATATTACTAGTAGAATTAGTGATTGTATTTTTAAAAGAATTAATGCTGTTCTTTATCTTTTTATTTAATAAACTCATGAACTCACCCCAATATAGCTAACTGGTTCAACTTTCTCACCATCATCAAGATTAAATAATTCTTTAAATGCACCACTTAGTGCATCGACAGGATCATCATGCACTCCTTTAGTTGGAAAACTACATATAAGGTTTAAAAATTGAGTATTCCAAGAAGAAACCTTCATTTTAAGATTACCACTTTTTATAAAACTAACCATTGTTTTAGCTCGATCAATCTTTGATAATTTAGAAGAAACACCTTCATAATCATATCCTGGGAACTTACGAGCTAAAGTGTTATGAACATAAATCTTAGCTTGCCCTCCACCTTCTTGCTCTACACGAAGTATAACCTTTGAAGTATCTAATCTAGCTTGATCCACTATATTTTCTTCTGTCTCATATGGATCTTCACGAAACATTCTCATGTCATCAAGATATACTACTCCTGATTTTCCAAGTAATAGTAATGCACCAGCAGTCCAATCAGCCCCACCTTGTTTATTCGGATCCTCTTCAAGAGTAGCAGCCATATCCCAAAAACGAACTGCTTTAATAATAGTTTCATGTTTTGGGATAAAATCATAAGTACAATCAAGAAACCACTTTCTTTTAAACATTAATCCTTCAGGTAGAGCTTCCCAATCACCATACTTCCATTGCCTATAAAGTATAGGGTCAGAATCTTCAATATCTTTAAAAATAGATTCATAAGCTATCTGATCAAGGTAAGGATTATCAGTATATTTACTATCAATAAAATTAGAATTATTATCAATAAAATTCTCTTTAAAATACTCATGAGACAAACCACCAGGATTACCAGTATACCAAATCCTCAACGGAATGAAACTAGTAAATTTCTTCCTATTTGAACCTTTAATCCTAGTAATCTTATTAACACTAAACTGTACAGCTTCATCAAAAATAAGATGATGGAATTCTGAGCCTTGATAATTTTCTGCATCTTTTTCATGTTGGACATGTCCAAACATGATTTTAGCACCAGATGGAAAAGTAAAAGTATTTTTTTGACCATCCCAATGAGGAGCTATACCTTCTTTTTTAAGTAATGGATTATCTTTGAGCCATGATAAGGCCCTGTCCATTATAGCTCCAGGAACACTAAGATCTGAAAAAGTTAACCTAAAAATACCTGCTTTATACTCTGGAAACTCAACATATTGTAAAGCACCAATCAAACAAGCTTCTGATTTACCTCCACCTCTAGCCCCACCAAAAAGGACAGAGCCTTTTGAAAATAATAAAAGTAATTGAGAAAGATAAGGAACAACAGGAATATAAGGATTAAGAATTATAGTGTCATAGAAATTTTCAATGTCATCTTGACTTAATACATTCCATAAAGCCTGAATCCTAGTATCCGTTTCAAGCTGTTTTTCCCATATGTCGATTTTCCAATCTAATAATTCATCAATAGAATTAAATATGGGAGTAGTTTCAACAGCTTCACGAAGAGTCTTTTGAACCTCTTGTTTAATATCTGGTTGTTCTTCAAGAATCAGACTCATCTGTGGTTGAATTTTCTCGAGGACAGTTATACTCATTATTTCCCTCTATTCGTTTCAACCTTTCTTTTTTAGAATCCAAACCAAAAATAAAAGTAGGAGAGTCAGGTTCATCTTTTAAAATATCAGAACGAACCTTAGTAGCTTTAATAACAAGATTAGCAACAAGAGCATTAGCCCTCAAAACATCAAACTCCGAAACAATAACTCCTCCTTGAGGACCATACTCAACCTGAATCTTTGAAGGATCTAAATCTATCTTATCAGCTAAAACAATAATATTATCTAAAGCATTAATATCAGAAACTCCTTTTTTTATAACTTCATCAATAGCTTCTTTATTAGCTACTTCTTTATCAACAACTTCATCAACTTTCTTCTTTTTTTCTTTAGTCTTTTGTTGTTTATGATACTCTTGAGCAGTCTTAGACCTAATCTTCTTAACAAAATTATTAATAGCAGTATGAGAAATACTCTCACCATATTCATTCTTCAAATAATCAGAAATACTTCTAGGACTCAAACCCTCCTTTATCATATCCAATATTTCATTATAATAATGTGACTTTTCAACCTTAGACTTTCGAGCCATAAATACCATCATCACATTATTAAATTGTAAAGTAAAAACTGTAAATTTGTAAAGGTTTGTAAAGGTATAATTTACCCCCTTAAGGGGGTGAAAGTGTAAAG
>JADHEF010001608.1_pt1 | contig 13057 bp, 19 predicted proteins | sample 8952391 | NCBI WGS metagenome assembly JADHEF01 (sample SAMN16124439, study PRJNA663245) | bioreactor sludge metagenome | isolation source: sludge (nitrite) | place: India:Bengaluru | collected 2019-02-28
AAGCCAAGGCCGATGTCGTCCGCGCCAGATTCGACGATCAGGCCGCACGTGCCCGTATCGCACGGCTGATCGGCGAGCCGGTCACGTCGGGGGCGGAGTCAAACTAGTCGGTGCGACCGGAAAAAGGAACCCTTATGAAAAAAGTCATCTTTCTTGTGCTCCTCGCGGCCATCGCAGGGGGCGGTTGGTATGTGTATCAGAAGAAACATCCGAAAACCGTGGAGGCGGCCTACCGCACCGCCCCCATCAAACGCGACGCCGTTGTCCAAGAGATCCGCGCCACCGGGATCGTCCAACCCATCAAAGAGGTCGAGGTCGGCACGCAGGTCAACGGACGTATTTTGCAGCTTTATGTCGATTTCAACTCGGCCGTCACCACCAACCAGATCGTGGCGCTCATCGACCCCGCCGTCTACGAGGCCAATCATGCCAAAGACGGCGCACAGCTCAAATCCAACCAGGCCAACGTCGAACTGTACACCGTCAAACTCGCCCTCGCTGAAAAAGACCTGTCCCGCAAGACCGAACTGGCGAACCGCAACATGTTGTCCAAGGCCGACCTCGATGCTGTGCGGGCGGAACGCGACTCCCTTCTCGCCCAACTGAGAATCTCACAGGCCGCCGTCGAGCAGTCGACAGCCGTTGTTAAACTCTCAAAAACAAACCTCGACTACTGCACAATCCGCTCTCCCGTCAACGGCGTGGTGATCGCCCGCAACGTGGATGAAGGCCAGACCGTGGTCTCCTCCATGAACGCGCAAAAACTTTTTCTGATCGCGACGGACCTGAAGCGTATCCAAGTCGAGGCCAGTATTCCGGAAGCCGATGTCGGTCTGATCCGCACCAACCAGCCCGTCTCTTTCACCGTGGACGCCTATCGCGACACCTTCAACGGCGTTGTGAAACAGATTCGCCTCGCAGCATCCACTGTGCAGAATGTGGTCACCTACCCCGTGATCGTTGAAGCCGACAATCCGGATCAGAAACTCTTCCCGGGCATGACCGCCAACCTCTCTGTCGAGGTGGCCCGTAAAGAAAATGCGCAAGTGATACCGGCAGCCGCCTTGCGCTTCGCGCCGACGAACCTCGTCACCGAAATCCGCGGACCGAAGATCTGGATGCTGAACACGAATCAGACACCCCAAGCGGTTAGCGTCAAGCTCGGCATATCGGATGGAACCAGCACGGCCATCGAAGAGCCCGCCGACCTGGAAGGGCGAGAGGTTATCATCGGCTTTAAGTCCAACGGGCACGCAACCGCCGGCAGTCCCAAGAACCCCTTCATGCCCACCCCCATCGGAGGAGGCGATAAAGAAAAAGCGCACAACGTCCGCCATGCCATGCGATAGGGGAAGAAGATGCTCATCACCATCCAGAACATGTTCAAGACCTACAGCATGGGCGACAGTGCCGTCCACGCGCTAGACGGCGTGTCGCTTACCATCGCGGCCGGCGAGTTCGTTGCGGTCATGGGCGCGTCAGGCTCCGGTAAAAGCACCCTGCTTAACATTCTCGGCTGCCTCGATACGCCGACCACAGGCACCTACCTTTTGGACGGCGTGGAAGTTAGCCGCATGAGCCGCACGCAACTGGCCCACATCCGTAACCAAAAACTTGGATTCGTCTTCCAAAACTTCAACTTGCTCTCGCGCACCAGCGCCATTGAGAACGTCGAACTGCCGACTTTCTATAACAGAGGTTCTTCAAGTGGCGTGCGCCGTAAACGCGCTGCCGAAATGCTCGAGCGTGTCGGCCTCGGTAACCGGACGAACCACACGTCCGCCCAACTTTCGGGCGGACAGCAGCAGCGCGTAGCCATCGCGCGGGCTCTGATGAACAACCCTCCCGTCATCCTCGCCGACGAGCCCACCGGTAACCTCGACTCCCGCTCGAGCTTGGAGATCATGGGACTCTTCAAGAAACTGAACAACGACGGCATCACCATCGTGATGGTCACCCACGAAGAAGACATTGCCGCTTATGCAAAGCGCCGGATCCTGATGCGCGACGGCCAAGTTGTCACAACCCTGCTGACCGAAGAGACCAAGTCATGAACCTGTGGATGATCCTCAAAGTGGCGCTCCGCGCCATCTTCCGCAACAAGACGCGATCCCTGCTGACCGCGCTCGGCATCATCGTAGGCATCGCCGCCGTGATCGCCGTGGTGGCCATCGGCCAAGGTGCCACCACGATGATGATGAAGGAAATCAACAGCATCGGCAACAACCTGATCATGATTTTTCCCGGCAGCCGTAACCAAGGCGGCGTCCACGCCGGCTCAGGCGCCAGCCAGACCCTTACCGCCGAGGACGGGACCTTCATCGCCCATGATCTCGCGCATCTCGTTGAGGCGGTCTCGCCCATGGTTCGCACCGGCGGCCAAGTGATTTATCAGGAGAACAACTGGTCCACCCAAATCCAGGGCGTTTCCATTGAATACCCCGAAGTGCGGAGTTGGGTGGTCGAAAACGGCGCTTTCTTCACTACGACCGACCAGCGTTCTGCAACCCGCGTCTGCGTGATCGGCGGCACCGTTGCCGACAATCTTTTCCTCGACGATGATCCGGTCGGCAAAAGCATCCGCATACGGAACATGCCCTTCCGCGTGCTAGGAGTCATGGCGCGCAAAGGAAGCAACACCATGGGGAGCGATCAGGACGACGTGATCCTCGCCCCCTACACCACCGTCAAGCGCGTGCTGCAAAATTCGATCTTCAACAATGTCAACATGCTGATGGTCAGCCTCCATAACCTTGGTGACATCCCCGCTGCCAAGGATGAGATCGGCGCGCTCCTGCGCCAACGCCACAAACTCAGCCCCAACACCGACGATGACTTCAGCCTCATCGACATGACTGAGATCACCAAAACGATCGGCAGCATGACCCGGCTGATGACCATCCTGCTCACGACCGTGGCGTCCATCTCGCTGCTGGTGGGCGGTATCGGCATTATGAACATCATGCTCGTCTCGGTCACGGAACGTACCCGCGAGATCGGCCTGCGCATGGCCATCGGTGCCACGCCCAGCGACATCCTGTTGCAGTTCATCGCGGAGGCCATGGTGCTCTCGACCAGCGGCGGGCTGCTCGGCGTCCTGCTCGGCACGTTCGGCGCGCGCCTGGTCGGCAAGTTTCAGCAGTGGCCGATCCTCATCACCGAATCCTCCGTACTAGTCGCCTTTCTCTTCAGCGCGGCGGTCGGCATGTTCTTCGGTTTCTACCCGGCCCTGCGCGCCTCGCGCCTCAATCCTATCGACTGCCTGCGCTACGAATAAAGAGCGCTGCGCTTGCGCGCGTTATTTCACGCGCGCGTCTACGCGGGCTGTGCGCAAATATTTTTCCGTGCCGAACGGGAAGTCAGATGGCACAAAACTCTGCACACGCGGGTTGCACAGACTGTAAGCCTTCTGAAAATGCAGGAAAATCCACGGGCAATCCTCGCGCACCAGTTCCTGGGCTTGCGCCCAGTATCGGTTACGCTCCACCTCTTCCGTTGCCGCACAAGCCGCGTCGTACAGCCGGTCATACGCCGGATTCACATAGTTGGTTCGATTCGGACCAGGCGATACGTTCTTGCTGTAAAAGAGTTGCAGGAAATTTTCCGCGTCCGGATAATCTCCTACCCAACCGATGCGGAACATTTGGCTCTGCCGACTCGCCACGCGTCGCAAAAACGTCGGCCAGTTGTGGTACTGCGGCTTTAGCTCGATCCCCACGCGCGCGAAGAAAGACACCATCAACTCGGTGGATTCGCGGATGTCCTGCGACGTCCTCCCCAAATCCAGCGTCAGTTCCAGCCGCTTTCCGGTCTTGGGATCGAGCCCGTCCGGATACCCGGCTTCACGCAACAACACCTGGGCCTTCACAAAATCAGACGCATACGGGAACCGCGTCTCCAACCGTCCAGCAGTCCCCGGAGGAACAGGCCCGTCGCAGACAACAGCGCGATTATTATAGAAGCGCACCCAAGCCGCACTGTCGAGGGCGCAGTTCAAAGCCTGCCGCAATGCGCGGTTGGTGCCCAACACCGGATCATCCATGTTGATGCCGACATACGCCACTTCCAAAGTCGGCATCGCATAAAGCGTAATACCGCGCTGGCGCAAAGGCTCCGACAGGCCGCCTGATCCATCAATCACTACATCCCAGTTGTCGCGGGCGATCTCGCCCAAGAAATCCAGTTCTCCAGACAAGAAGCAGAGCCATTGCGTAGAAACATCGTCAATTACGCGGTACACCACGCGGTCAAACGGAACCGTCGTGTCACCCTGCCGCATCGCCGCAGGACCTTTGCTCCAACCACGCCATTCGGGATCACGCTTATAGGTCATCTGATGGTTGCGGCGCCACTCCGTCAGCCGGTACGGTCCCGTGCCCACGGCATGGCTTCCGAAATCGTCCCCATACCGTTCGACCGCTTCGCGCGGCAACACACCCGTGTAACACATCGCCAGATACCAGACAAACTGATGCATCGGCCGCGTGAGTTCAATGCACAAGGTCCGCTCATCCATCACCTTTAGGCCGCTCACCGGAAACGCGTAATCACAGGCATGACCCGTGGCAGAGGCGTCTGCGAAGGCCCGCATACCCTTGATCGCGTCCTCCACCAGCCATGATCCGGGCGAAGCCACGCGCCGGTCCCCCAACCGCTTGAGTGAGAACACCACGTCCTCGGCCCTCACAGGCCGGCCTTGCGGTTCTCCCGACGCATCCTTACCAAAACAAGCATCCGGGTGAAAACGCGCGTCCGGGTGTACCCGGAACACATAGACAAGCCCGTTCGACTGTACCTCGGGCATAGACTCTGCCAATCCGGGAATCAGTCGATAGGGCCTTTCGCGATAATCAAACTCAAGTAATGTCTCATACACCAACTGTACCGCACGTCCGGCATACAGAGAGGACGCGTTTGCAGGGTCCAAACTGGACACGCGGTCCATGCTGCGTCGAAACACGGTCTCAGCCTGCACCTGAACAACCCATACCGTGACGACAACTACAAGTATTCCCCATCTGTTCATCCCGACCGCCAGCTCCTGGTTCCTGCCTACGCCTTGACCGCCACAGCCGGATGCAGATAAACCGGCAACGGCTCAAACACGCACGAGTCGGGGGAGGTCAGCGCAAGCCTTCCGAGTTCCGCAGCCATCGGGAACACCGCGCGCGGGACCAACCGTTCCGCCGCGAAGATGTTTCCCAGCACCCCGCTTAACCGCACCCAGTCGGACGAGACGACCCGTGTGCCTTCAGGGACCGCCGCGGCCAGTTCTTCTGCAGGAATCAGCAGAAAGTCATCAGCCTTATGCGTCGGGAGATTCCCGTTTAAGAGCCGCACTCGATGCCCCTCGGCATCAACACGGTACGTGACGACCCACAGCCGGTTACGGCGCGCGTCGCCGACCACTGTCACACATTCGGAACCGATCACTTGACCCAATGCCAGTGCCGCCGCGCTGGAGACACCACAAACCGGTTTGCCGCCCGACAAAGCCATACCCTGTAAAGCAGATAGGCCTGCTCGGATGCCGGAAAAGGATCCGGGCCCTAACCCACATACGAAACGGTCAAAGGAGGAAATGGACAGCCCACGTGCCGTCAGCGTTTTTGCCAATTCTGCAATCCATTCCGGCGAACGCGTCGGTTCTGTCTCCCAAACCCGTTCGCACACCAGCACCTCTTCTTCAAACACCGCCATGCTGGGATGGCTTGTAGAACGATCAACAACCAAACATCGCATAGTTCATCGCTTCCTGATAAGGCTTCTCGACTTCATTACTTTGTGGAACAACAGGCCTGATGGTCGCCGGAGGCCTGTAAAGGCGCACGTTCCTGCGGACGGATTGTCTTTCTGTCCACACGGAAAAGTATAACCGAAGCATCCACCGTTCTCAATGCCCATCCAGCACGGGGAATAGCAAAGACAGAAAGTGATGCGGGATGGGAATCGAGAGATTCGGTCGAATCGATGGAATCGATGGGACTGTGACATAACGACTTCCGGGTCAGTTTAGTGCGTTACGAACCCATTAATAACAATAAAAAACAAGTTGTTTCACAACGAAACAAATATTTAAGGATTGGTGAATTGCGGTGTTTTTGAGGTTTTAGTATGCAAAAACACCGTATTTTGTCGTTTTATGGCACGATCCGATTACATGATTTAGGGTCTTTAGCCACAGTGTAGCCACAGGGTTATGAGCATGGCTAGTGCCGGCGATGGTGGGAAAAGAGTTAGCTGGGTAAAACCGGCCGAAGCCGGTTTTTTGCGCGGGCTCTTGCTGGCGCGTCGCGGCATGAAATCCGCCGTTTCGGTTGCCTGTACGTCCATGATTGCCTCGGTGACTTGCCAGTCTAAAAGCGTCATGACACTTTTGCGGGTTTTAAACCGCTGCCCCCATCCGGAGAGTTTTCACGGCTTGCCATCAACGTCTTCTTGACGGCTTGTGAGAGGTAGTAGACGATGTAGTTGGATCGGTTGCGCTGCTCCTCTGCGGCGCACGCGTCGACTGCCAGTAATAAAGATTTAGGCATCGCGATGGTGACCGTCGTGTTGTCCGGCGAGCGGTCCTTCGTTTTTGGCGCTGTTTGCTTGGCCATAGATAACCCCTTTCGATTGCGAATTATAGCAAACCGTATGGCGCTGTCATACAGAATATGAATAAAAAATCAAAGTGAATCATTTTGCTGTTGCCTTGCACAGTACGCCGTGTTACTCTGTCATAATGAAAGTGAAGAAATCCGTTGAAACGGGGGTGCCGGTGAAAGAGGCCTCGATGGACGTCGTTCATGCAGGTCATGATGTGATACGCATCAGCATCACGTTGCCGATCTCCCTGCTCAATGACATTGAGCAGATCGCTGGCGAGTCGCACCGTAACCGGTGCGACCAGATCCGGTTTTTTTTGGCTTCAGTCGTAAGACGGCGTGTTAATCATAGTCAAGGGGCACTATAAATGACCGTCATACTTCAGATGGAACCTTTGTGGGGCACGGCGGAGACCGTGACCGCTTTGTATGGGCTGCCGCGTGCGCGTCTCCTCGCCTTGGCGAAGGAGGGAAGTATCCGCGCCCGCAAGCTGGACCCCAATAGCCGGGGCTCGACCGTCGTGTTTCGCACGGCGGATGTCAAAGAGTGGTTGGAAAACGATGCCCCGACGCCACGTGCCGAGTTATTCGAGCCGGTGCGCGGGGTAACCGCAGCACGGGCGACCGCATAGGTCTGCCCGAAGAAACAGAGGGACTCATGAAAAAATGCGTGCGTTGTGGAGTCTATACCGATGAGGCGGAACACGCGTTGTCGGGGTTGGTCCTGTGTTTCGTGTGCAGGGAGAACTTTGGAAGGCCGCAATACCGGGTGCGGCAGATCTCGACGGGCTGTTATCTCGAGGTGTGCGTCTGCCCCGACGGCAGAAACGTGTCTCTGGTCACGCGGTGGATCACCGACAAGAATGCGGTGGGGATGTACCCCCGCGATGTGGCCGAGGCCTTGGGCAAGTGCATTATTCACGTCACAGGAGACCGGGGTTTGGAAGTCGAGCCGGTCGAGAACTGATTTCCCGCAAATGCGGGAAAGCCGGGGCGGGGGCTCGGACTAATCACACCGAGCTAACGTAAGCCCGCCCCGGCAACCTTTTCCCAAAAGTCGAAAACTGAATACTGAACGGGATGAAGGTGAAGACTGAGGGATGAATTGAGGTCTGAGGACAACAATGGAGAGTTGTCACGCGAAGGAGTTCGACCGCACATGAGAGCCGTCATTGAGATATTCCGTTTCATTTTCCTGCTGGTGTCGGCGGCGGTGCGGACCTGGTGGGTGTTTCGGGGTGAGACCGGGGTTGAGGCGGATGATCCGGATAAAGAGCGCGGCTCGTAGGCCGCGCGAGGCCTGATGACTGAGGACTGAGGACGGCATTTGAGAGATGTTCTCGCGAAGGCGCGAGGGAGTTCGGGAAAGGATGAAGGCGGAAGGATGAAGAATGAAATTGAGGACGGAGATCAGAGGCCAGAGGTCGGAGGTGACGAAAATGCGAATGTTGAACATTCAACGTCGAACACCGAACATCGAACGAAAGGAACTGAGGGCGTTTACGGTGAAGGCGCATTGGGGGCTGCTGATCCGGTCGGGAGTCAAGACGTGCGAAAACCGGAGTTTCCGTGTCCCGCCGGGGTTCTATCTCGTCCATGCCTCAAACAGCCTGAGCTTTTCTGAGTGGTGCGCGGGGAGTTTGTGGGTCGCGGATCGGTTCGGGGCCGACGTGAAGTATCCCGGTTTCGATGAGTGCCGCGCCTGGTGCGGTCAGATCCTGTGCGGCGTCAGCGTCGTTTCGGCGCTGACCGCATCCACGAGCCCGTGGTATCTGGGCGATGTCGCCTGGGATTTGGAAAGGCCGGTGCCTTGCGCGAGGGGCGTCGCGGCTAAGGGTGCGCTCGGCGTGTGGGCTGTGAGCGGGGAAGTGAGGAAGCGATACTTTTACGGGGTGCAGGCGTTGCGCGTATAAACAGCAAGTGTTAGGCGCAAACGACGGCGTGACTGCTCGTGATCGAACTACTGCTTTACGTTCACTTGGACGAACCAGCCCTTACCTTTGTGGTTTTCCACCATTTTGACACAGTTGGTGACGCCGAAAGTGACTGCGGCTGCATGGAACACTGACAAGACGCGATCTTGTAGACCTTGGTCATTCTCAAGTCTCTCAACCTTCATGCCCTTTGCAAGCGCTTCGTCATAGTTAATGGGATGTCCATGTGTTTTATGAGCGTGCGCGTCACCAAGCCACGCCGCAATCGACTCCGCCTTCTGATTCGCGTCAGCATCACTCTTGAACATGTTATGTTGCATCCAAGTGCGGACTTTCTCCTTTGCGAGAGCAATCGTGTCCTGACAGATATTAAATATGCCTGGAGGATATTCTTTCATCTTACTTACCCACAGCGGTGCCACTTGAGGTGTGGCTGTTACTTCTGATTTTGCCTTAGCAAACTCATCCAGCAGCGCTTGGGCAGGGGCAGTGAAGGGTCCGTGCTGTGTAGGGAACGTGATCTGGGGGTCTATTGGCCCGATGGCGGACTGTTTGCCCATGACTACCACATCAGCTGCGCACGCTATCATCGTTGCCGCCGACATAGCATTCTGCGGGATTATCACCCGAATGTGCGAGTATTTTGCCCGAAGATAATTAACTATTTGCTCGGCTGCTTCCAGAGAGCCTCCGGGGCTATGGAGGATCAGGTCAAGTTCGCTTCCCTTCAGGCCATTGAGTGCTGCCATGAACCCTTGGATGTCTTCGGTCGCAACAGACAAAGTAACAGGAGGAACGCCACCCTTACCGCTCGCATACGCTGACGCGTAGACAATGGTGTCACGCTTTGTGTGTTTGTAGAGGGAGGCTAGGTATTTCTTCCGTAAGACATCCTGTCCGGAGTTTTTGTAACTGAGAATCTCATTTTGAATGTCAGATCGATTTGGCATGGCTTGTCCCCCAACAAGAAACTTCAACCGACGGGTTCAAGCTGGCCTCGTCGTTTGCGTGATAGGCGTTTTCGACGGCAGCTAGTATCTGAGGATCCATCGATGCTTCCATCAATGTGAGAAGATCCGCCTGTTCCTTTGCTAGATCAGATCCAAATATGTCATCGATATCCATCTTCATGATTCTCCTGTTTGAACGAACCTGTTATGACTCCCAGAGAAGTCTAACGAGAAGCATATCAACTTAACTTCTCTTAAACTTAACACACAAACGTGGCACATTGCAAGGCCAGTTCGAGGAATACAATTTCGATCTGCCGGCGGAGCCGCGGCTGTCGGGATATTCCAGAGATCCCGGCACGAGAAGCTATCGCGGCGAACGACGGTCTGGAAGGCCGCCCCCCCCCGTGAGCGCGGCGGGATTTTTTGTTAAAATAAAAGATAGCATGGCTGGAAGAAATCATTAGTTCTTTGGTGCATGATTGCGCGAGTTGGTTGAGAGCGCGAGACTTACACAGACGGCCAGGCCCGTATGGAAATTATTAGGTTTTTTCCACTATCCTGAAGGTTCATGACGTTAAATCAAAGCGAGACAAGTTGCTTTAAGATCTCGATTTTGGCTCGGAACTGTGAAAAAACATCCTCGGCAGAAGAGGCAGAAATTGCAGACGAAAAACACTTCCAATCCGCAGACCTCCAAGCACGGCCACACCAGACCCCGTCCCCCTGATCAAACGCGACCATAATGAATCCCCCGAAATCCTTGCGGACCGCGAAGGGAAAGGCCTTCATAACCTCTTTCAAAGTTTCCATATCAAAAAAACATATCACTTCTCAGAAACACGAACAACTTTGAATTTTCACGGTCGCCACTCCCCTGCCGACCACCTTGACCGGGCTGGATGACGGCTACCGCCAAGTGATCGGCGGATTTCTGGAGAAAAAAGGCAACGTGAGAAGTGCGCGAACGCTTAGTTTATGCGTCGCGCAAAATCAGTTTTCGAAGTTCGGCGATGACGGCGGCGATTGGTTTTCCGGTGTGATCTGAAATGGCTTTGAGCGTGGCGTATGCCGCGTCGCGCTCGCGCATCTGATTTGGTGTCAGATCCTGCGCGATGTTCGCGGGCGCGACATAGGCATCCTGTAAGGGTATATTGACTGTCTGCACGATCATTCCGGGTGCTGAACGTGAACGAAACACACGCCAAAGGGATGGAAGAAAGAAACATTCCCGAAGACTTGATTGGCACTTAATATGCGGGGGGGGGTAAAAATGTCAATTCAGAATTTGGACATGCAGAATTTAGACATTCAAAATTTGGGCTGGAATATGTGTTTTGACAGGGGACCCGGACTGACGGGACGGCAGGACGGGCTGGAAGACCGCGACCGCCAAGGGAGCGGCGGGCTTGAGGGAATGGGCTTGCTGCGCTTGCGCATCCGCTGCGCCCAGTGCGGGCTGGCTCTGGAGGTGTTTCGCGTGGGAACTGGAAAGCCCGGTGCCGTGAGGAAAGGGAGTGAGCGTCCGCAAACAACTTGTTCAAGTCCCACTATTCGGCATCGCGTGCCGCATCAAGGTGCTTGTCGAGCAACTTCTGACCATCTCCATAATGACGCTCATCGCGTTTGATCACGATTCCCTCACCCGGCCCTAATGATGTTTCCGTACGAATGTCTTTAATCGGCACCTTCCGTCCATCGACTTCAATCGTGTAGTGTTCGTCCACGATTGTGCCTGGCGGCTTATAATCCGAAACAACGCACCCTGCCATAACCACAGCCATGGCCAGCAAGACAATCAGCAACAGGAGTTGTCGGTTTGCAGTGTGTCTCATCACTTGTTTCTTGTATTCCCCAAAGTCAGCGCTCACCAACCACCTGAGCCGAAGGCGAACGGTGTTTGGCTGCCGAGTTAGGAACCTTTCGTGTGTTCTTTTCGCAGGCATACAACAACACAGACTAAACCCGCTGCAAGACAAATCACCTGGATAAAGAGCCACTCGCGAATGTTCGAAGTTGACATGTATTTACCCGCAGGAATGCTAATCGAATAGCTCCCATCAAGTGGGGTCCCATAATAACTGTCATGCATCTTCGGGCGAATTTGCACCCCGTCTTCGCTTTTCAGTGACAAATGGGTGAAATCCTCGGAATATGACCGCCAAATGACACGGACGCCATCCAGAAGCGCTATGGTTAATAATATGATCGCCAGATTTTTTAGAACTTTCATTTTCACATCCTAACGTCAGCGCTCACCAACCACCTGAGCCGAAGGCGAACGGTTGTCGGGTGGGCGTGTTGTTGGGCTATTTCATTTTCATTCTGGCTTTGAGTTCTTTCCTCTCATCCGGTGTCGCGTGGATGTAGAGGTTGATGCCGTCTCGTAACAAAGTGGTGCTTTGTACCGCATCAGGCCCTGCCTTTTCCGCTAGTGACAACGCTTTGTCAATTGCCTGCGTTGCTTTATCAAATTGCCCATTGAACGTGTAGCGCGTGGCCAGTTGCTCATAAACCCAGTGCTCTTCGGGTTTAAGCGCAAGAATTTTTTCAGTCACTCGAATGGACTCTGCATAGTTACCTCGGTCTTCGTAAGCCCGCGAAAGATTCACCAAGGCCATCAAGTCATTGGGGTGCGCTTCTGCCTGCCTTAGAAATCGTTTCAGCGATTCATCTGAGCCACATCCCACAAGTACCATCGTCACGATCACAGATAATACAAATCTCAAACGCCTATTCATCCTGCTCCTCTTGTCTCTTGTGGCCAACGGCAGCACCCACTGGTTCCCTGATCCCCTCCGGTGGACCTTGCCTTTCTCGTCATGCTGGGCTCCTGGCACCCCCACTTCTTTCGTGGTCAGTGTAGGTCTTCCCGCATAACCTTGTCAAGAGCACGGCCGTTGCGCTTGTGGTTCGGCGGCTGTTGGAATATTCCAGGGGACCCGGCGCGAGACGTTATCGCGGCGAGCGACGGGCTGGATGGCCGCGACCGCCAAGGGCGCGGCGGGATTTTTGGGCAAAAAAGAGGGCACGGAGTGCCGTGCCCGTATGGGATTATCCGAGGATCTCGCCGATGGTTTTGGGCCGGTAGTAAAGATCCAGTTCCGCGCCGTTCGCGAGTAGTTCGGGTATTGAGATATAGCCGAGTTCGCGGTAACCCATGCCGAGGTCGGCGATGCCGAAGGCCTGGACCTGGCCCGCGTGGTCGGTGTCGGCGTCCTTCTCCACGATCCACCAGTCGCAAGCGCCGACGAAGAAATGCAGGTGCGCGATTGTTTCGCGGCCTTGGTCGGCGGTCTCGTAGGTCTTGGGCATTTGTTCCCATGTGGCGTATATGCGGTCGATGATCTCAATGAAGGCGTCGCCTTCCTCGCCAAGCATGGCGTCCGTGATGACCTCGTACTGTTCGGGGCTGGTGAGCATTTTGAGGATGTCGAGTTCGTGGGGCTTCTCGGGTGGCGTGTAGCGTTTGCGTTTCATGGTGGCCTTTCTGCCCGCGTACGATGCCCACGGGCGGGCGCGGGGTTCATTCCTGAACGGCTTTGTCGAGCTGGTCGCCGACTTTGCCGAGCAGGTGCTTGGC
>JADHEF010001610.1_pt1 | contig 13046 bp, 18 predicted proteins | sample 8952391 | NCBI WGS metagenome assembly JADHEF01 (sample SAMN16124439, study PRJNA663245) | bioreactor sludge metagenome | isolation source: sludge (nitrite) | place: India:Bengaluru | collected 2019-02-28
GCATGGTCATCGGCATGTATCTGCCGATCTTCAAACTGGCATCGGTGGTCGGCTGAGGCATGGCATTTCTCGATCAACACCCCGGCCTCGGTTACCCCGCGGCCGCCGGGCTGGGCCTGCTGCTGGGCAGCTTCCTCAACGTGGTGATCCTGCGCTTGCCCAAGCGCATGGAATGGCAGTGGAAACGCGACGCCCGCGAAATCCTGGAAGAGCCCGACCTCTACGAGCCGGCGCCGCCCGGCATCGTGGTGGAGCCCTCGCACTGCCCGCACTGCAAGCACAAGCTGAGCTGGTACGAGAACATCCCGGTATTCAGCTGGCTGGTCTTGCGCGGCAAGTGCCGGCACTGCGGCACGCCGATTTCCATCCAGTACCCGCTGGTCGAACTGCTGACCAGCCTGTTGGTGGTGGCCAGCGTGTGGCGGTTCGGCTTCGGCTGGCAGGGTTTCGGCGGCATCGTGCTCAGCTGTTTCCTCGTGGCGCTGGCGGGCATCGACCTGCGCACCCGCCTGCTGCCGGACTCGCTGACCTTGCCGCTGATGTGGCTGGGCCTGATTGCCAGCACGGACGGCCTGTACCTGCCGGCCAAGCAAGCGCTGATCGGCGCCGCGTTGGGCTATGCCTCGCTGTGGTCGGTATGGTGGCTGTTCAAGCAGCTCACCGGCAAGGAAGGCATGGGCCACGGCGACTTCAAGCTGCTGGCGGCGCTGGGCGCGTGGTGCGGCTGGCACGGCATCCTGCCCATCGTGCTGATCTCCTCGCTGGTGGGCGCGGTGATCGGCTCGATCTGGCTGGCCGCCAAGGGCCGCGACCGCGCCACGCCGATCCCGTTCGGCCCGTATCTGGCCATTGCCGGCTGGGTGGTGTTTTTCTGGGGCGGGCAGATGGTGGACGCCTATCTGCGCTTTGCCGGCCTGCGCCAGTAGGCCCCACTTTCAGGCAAGGGACGGAAGGCCTGCCGCACTGCGGGATCGCTTGCACGGCCAGAGCAAAGCCGGCGGGCACCCACTCTCTTCGCATACCGCCACAGGATGTGAACCAGTCATCTTGGCGCGCCCGGCCCACTGCCCGCATCAGCCACTCTCCGGCAACGGCAGCACCGGGTAGCCTGCCTCACGCCATGCATCCAGCCCGCCGGTGAGAGGCAGCACGTCGCGGTAATGCCGCTCGCGCAGTTGGCCGGCCAGCCATGCCGCCGACACCTCGTTGGGACAGCCGCAATAAATGACGATCTTCTCGTCCGGCCCGTGCTTGCCGAGGATGTCGTCCAGTTGGCGCTCGTCGGCGAATTCCGCACCGGGGATGACATACGGATCCAGCCCGCGATAGCCCGCTGCCCGGATGTCGAGGATCACCGGCTTCCTGCCCGCTTCGACGAGCGCATGCAATTCGTCCACGCCGATGCGCTGGCGCGCCAATTGCCGTGCCAGGCGCAGCCGCCGCCAGGCACGCCACGCGATGTAAAGCCCCAGCAAGGTCGCCAGCACCAGCCCCGCCCTGAGGCCGAGAGCCGCGAGCAGATCCAGCACTCCATCCACCTGTCGGGCAAACAGCACGCCAAGCAACAACCCCGTGCCCGACCACAACAGGGCACCCAGCGCCGCCGACCGCAGGAAGCGCGGATACGCCACGCCCAGCGCGCCACTCATCGGCACCGCCACCATCGACAGGCCGGGGATGAAACGCGCCACCGCCAGCACCCGCACGCCCCACTGCCCGTACAGGCGCTCGGTGCGCTTCATGCAGCTGTCCTGCGACAACGACAGGCGGCACAAGGACTGCAAGGTGCGGTGGCCATAGCGCCGCCCTGCCCGGTACCAGACGGTATCGCCGATCAGGCAGGCGCACACCGACAAGGCCAGCGTGACGGCAAACCCGCCCGCATCCGCATGTCCTGATGCCCGCATTGCCAACGTGGCCCCAATCAACACCAGCGTGGGCATCGCAGGCACCGGCAAACCCAGTGAAAGCAGCAGCACGTTGAAGAAGACCAGTGCATTGCCGTAGTGATCGACCAGCGCGTGCATGGAGTTCCGGCGGGACGTTGGCAGGGCGCACAGCATGTGCCGGCCGCCGGCATTGTGCAGCCCTGCTTGGCGGCACGTCCTGTTCCATTTGCGGCATGTGGCCGGGAGGTGCGGCGGCATCAACCATCGGCGGCCAGGCATCCAGAACCGGCGCACAAACGAAAAGGCCCAGTCGCAAGACTGGGCCTTTTCGGGATATGGCAGCCCCGGAAGGATTCGAACCTCCGAATGCCTGAGTCAGAGTCAGGTGCCTTACCGCTTGGCGACGGGGCTATGGTGCAAATTGTAACTGAAAAAACGGACTTGTTTGCAAGCCGTTTGCGAGGAATCCGCACAAGATGGTGCGGATTCCCCGGTGCCCCGCGTTCCCGATTAACGCTTCGAGAACTGGCTGGCGCGACGTGCCTTGTGCAGGCCGACCTTCTTGCGCTCGACCTCGCGCGCGTCGCGGGTCACGAAGCCGGCCTTGCGCAGCTCGATCTTCAGCGTTTCGTCGTACTCGACCAGCGCGCGGGCGATGCCCAGACGGATCGCACCGGCCTGGCCGGTGGTGCCGCCGCCGGCGGCAGTGACGAACACGTCGAAGCTCTCGGTGTTCTTGGTCAGCTCGAGCGGCTGGCGCACGATCATGCGCGCGGTCTCGCGGCCGAAGAACTCGTCCAGCGGACGGCCGTTGACGGTGATGTTGCCACTGCCCTTGCGCAGGAACACGCGGGCGGTGGAGGACTTGCGACGGCCGGTGCCGTAATTCTGAGTGATAGCCATGACTTAGATATCCAGGACCTGCGGCTGCTGGGCGGCATGCGGATGGTTCGGGCCTGCGTAGACCTTGAGCTTGCGATACATCGCGCGGCCCAGCGGGTTCTTCGGCAACATGCCCTTGACGGCGATCTCGATGACGCGCTCCGGGTGGCGCTCCAGCGCCTCGGCCAGCGACTCGGTCTTCAGGTTGCCGATGTAGCCGGTGAAGCGGTGGTACAGCTTGTCGGTCAGCTTCTTGCCGGTGACCGCGATCTTCTCGGCGTTGATCACCACGAGGTAATCGCCGGTATCGACGTGCGGGGTATAGACGGGCTTGTGCTTGCCACGCAGGCGGCTGGCCAGCTCGGTCGACAGGCGACCCAGGGTCTTGCCGGTGGCGTCGACGACGTACCAGTCGCGCTGGACGGTCTCGGACTTGGCGGTGAAAGTCTTCATGACGTAACTCTTGGGGTGATCTGGTCGGGCGGATTCCGGCCGGTTTGCCCGGCGGAACTTTGCCTCGCGTTTTGCCCTGGCCGCAGCCAAGAGGCGGAATCATAGTCCGGTACCGCCCCGGCTGCAAGTTCGAGCCACGCCGCCGGCGAATGGGCACAATGCCGCCATGAGCCTGCGCACCCTGACTCCGCTTGACCGCCTGCTGGCCGATGCCGAAAACGGGCTGGCCACCTTGTTCGCCAAACCCGCCGCCGAACGCCCCTATCCGGCCACCGCGACTCCCGACGTGGAACTGTCCGTGGACGAGCGCCGTCACGCGGCCGGCCTGATGCGCATCAACCACGTCGGCGAAGTCTGCGCGCAGGGCCTGTATTTCGGCCAGGCCGCCGTGGCCCGCGACGAGGACACCCGCGCGCGCCTGCTCGCCGCCGCGCGGGAGGAAACCGACCACCTCGCCTGGTGCGACGAGCGCCTGCGCGAGCTGGACAGCCGCCCCAGCCTGTTCAATCCGCTGTGGTACGCCGGCAGCCATGCGATCGGCGCGCTCGCCGGGCTGCGCGGCGATGGCTGGAACCTCGGCTTCGTCGTCGAGACCGAGCACCAGGTCGAGGCGCATCTGGACGAGCACCTCGAATCCCTGCCACCGGCCGACCTGCGCAGCCGCGCGATCCTGCAGGTGATGAAGGCCGACGAAGCCCGCCATGCAGACAATGCCGAGCAGGCCGGCGCACGCGTGCTGCCGCCGCCGATTCCTGCGCTGATGGCCGCCGCATCCAAGCTGATGAAGACCGTAGCCTACCGGCTCTGAGACCGGCCCGCCCGGCGGCGCTCGCCATCACCGGCGCCGCATCCGGAACGCGAACCGACCGCCCCCCGAACCCACCGACCGGGTACGCGCGGAGAAACTCGGCCGTCCGCAACCCCATACGCACGGGGGGGGCAGAACGCCGGCTTCAGGTCGATCACGCCAGCCACGATCAAGCCGATGCAGGTCAGGCGCGCTCGCCGAACAGCGCCATGCCCAGCACGGCCACGCCCAGCGCGCCGATGCACACTGCATCCGCCGTGCCGACCGGAATCTGCCGCACCATCCGCATCAGGCAGGCTGGCCGATGCACCGGCCATCACGGCCAGTGACGACGGCCACAGCAGGGCAAACAAAGCCCTTGCTGTACTCGAGCGGCAGCGCGAACACGATCTCGAACACGCCGGCCAGCAGCAGACAGAACCAGGACATGCGCCACCTCCGGATTCGTGGCGGGCAAACGCATCGCCGCACGCACATGCGGGCACGTGCACGGCGGGCGATGCCGAAACGAAAACGGCCCGGCGCTTGTGCACCGGGCCGCCGTCGGCAATGTGCTGCGAACCAGGCCGCAGGGCGGGACATCCCGCCGATGTTTCAGATGGCCGCCATCCTGCCGGATGCCACCCGAACCGCCATCGATCTCATTCGACCAGATTGCGGCCGTGGAACAATTCCTCGATCTCGCGCTTGAGCAGCGCCTCGATGCGCATGCGCTCCTTGAACGACAGGTTGCGAGCCTTTTCCTCGAACAAGTACGTATCGAGGTCGAAGTCCTTCAGATGCATCTTCGTGTGGAAGATGTTTTCCTGATACACGTTCACGTCGATCATCTCGTAGCGCGAACGGATGTTCTTGGCCAGGAAGTCCTGGATCGAATTGATGCGGTGGTCGATGTAGTGCTTCTTGCCCTTGATGTCGCGGGTGAAGCCGCGCACGCGGTAGTCCATCACCACGATGTCCGACTCGAAGCTTTCGATCAGGTAGTTCAGCGCCTTCAGCGGCGAAATCACGCCGCAGGTGGCCACGTCGATGTCCGCGCGGAACGTGGCGATGCCGTTCTGCGGGTGCGTCTCCGGGTAGGTATGGACGGTGATGTGGCTCTTGTCCATGTGCGCCACCACGGCATCGGAGATGACCTCCTTGCCGGCCTGCTTCTTGTCGATGACCGGCTCCTCGGAGATGAGGATGGTCACCGAGGCGCCCTGCGGGTCGTAGTCCTGGCGGGCCACGTTCAGGATGTTGGCACCGATGATCTCGGCCACGTCGGTCAATATCTGGGTCAGACGGTTGGCGTTGTACGCCTCGTCAATGTAGGCGATGTAACGCTGGCGCTCGTCCTCGGAGACGGCATAGCAGACATCGTAGATATTGAAGCTCAGCGCCTTGGTGAGGTTGTTGAAACCCTGCAGCCGGAGGCGAGGCAGTGGTTTGACCACGTCAGTCATTCCTGTAGGTTCGCGGGTAGCCAAAGGCGGCAATTATGGGGCAAAGCCCCGGCCAACGGAACGGACGGCGCAGAACCGTTTGCCGCAACCCCGGCCCGCCATTAAGCTTTGCGGACACCATCACATCCTGCCATGACGCCAGCCTTCCCCATCGCTGCCCTCGCTACGCGCGCGGCCGTCGGCCCGGCACCGCTAGACGGTGCCGCCATCGAACGCTTTCTCGCGCACTGCCACCGCCGCCGCTACCCGGCCCGGGCCGACATCTTCCGGCCCGGCGACCCGGCCGGCACCCTGTATTACGTGGTCAACGGCTCGGTGAGCATCATCGCCGAGGAGGACGAGCAGCGCGAACTGGTGCTGGGCTACTACGGCGCAGGCGAGTTGGTCGGCGAAATGGGCCTGTTCATCGAGTCGGACCGGCGCGAAGTGATCCTGCGCACCCGCACCCAGTGCGAACTGGCCGAGATCGGCTACGAAAAGCTGCACCAGCTGCTGGCCGGGCCATTGGCCGCCGATGCCCCGCGCCTGCTCTACGCCATCGGCGTGCAGCTGACGCGCCGCCTGCTGGATACCAGCCGCAAGGCCAGTCGCCTGGCCTTCCTCGACGTATCCGACCGCATCATCCGCACGCTGCACGACCTGGCCCAGGCACCGGAGGCGATGACCCACCCGCAAGGCACGCAACTGCGCATCTCCCGCCAGGAGCTGGCCCGGCTGGTCGGCTGCTCGCGTGAAATGGCCGGCCGCGTACTGAAAAAACTGCAGGCCGACGGCGTACTGCACGCCCGCGGCAAGACCATCGTGCTGTACGGCACCCGATGAGCCCCGAACTGGCCTGCCCCAAGTGCGGGGCATCCATGGAAACGCTGGCCCTGCCGGAAGCCGACGCCCACCGCTGCCGCAGCTGCGGCGGCCTGTGGTTCGGCATGCGCGGCGAAGAACTGCTCAAGGACCACGCCGAAGAGATCGACACCGGCAGCCCGGCCGAGGGCGCGCGCACCGACGCCATCGACCGCATCGCTTGCCCGGTGTGCGGTCCGCACTGGGCGCTGCTGCGGATGCTCGACCCGCAGCAGCCGCACATCCGCTTCGAAAGCTGCATGAACTGCCACGGCCGCTTCTACGACGCGGGCGAATTCATCGATTACGCCGAACACGACTTCAGGGATTTCCTGCGCGACCTGCGCGTCACGCGCCGCGATTGACGGCGGGACCGCACTAACCGCCCGCCCGGCATCTCAATCCGCCACCGGTTCCCCACCCCGCCCGGGGCAACCCCAGTTGAGGATCGGCGTGCCCTTGGGCAGCACGCGGCGGAAAAGCTCCACCTTGGCCGGCTTGGGGTTGACCACCACCGGTACGGCGGCGGCCTGCAGCAGCGGCAGGTCGGCCGTGGAGTCCGAATACGCCACCGCGATGCGGCCATAGCCGCGCTCGCGCAGCATTCGCATCTTTTCCTCGTGGTGGCAATGGCGCATGGCGATCACCGCGCCCAGCCGCGGCCCGACCTGACTGCCGATGACCGTGACATCCTGCTCGGCGACGAATGCCAGGATTGCCCGTGCCAGCTCCGGCGGCGCGCCGGTGGCCACCACCACACGGTCGCCGGTGGCGCGGTGGCGCGAGAAAACGGCCAGCGCCGCAGGCAACAGCCGCTTGCGGATTTCGTCCTCGTGCGTCGCCACATAGAGGTCGATCAGGCGGTTGAAATCGCCGGGGCGGCGCATGCCGAACGTGGCGATCCACACATAGCCGGAAATGCCGTGCCGGCGCGTGCGCAAGCATGCCACCAGCGGCCCGAGCACCGGCGTGGCCAGCAGCGCGGCCAGCAAGCGCAACGGATTGCGCCCGAGCAGCCAGCCGAACAGATGGCTGCCCGAATCGCCGTCGTACAAGGTATGGTCGAAGTCGAACACGACCAGCGGCGCATCGTCGGCCGGAGCCGGGTAGCGCGGCTCAGCCATGGTCGAAGAACATCGCGCGCAGGCCTTCGCCCGGCTCGGACAGGCGCATGAAGGCTTCGCCGACGAGGAAGGCATTCACGCCAGCGGCGCGCATGCGCGCCACGTCCGCCGGGCCGAGGATGCCGCTCTCGGTGACCAGCACGCGATCGCGCGGCACCGCCTCCTTCATCGCCAGCGTGTTGTCCAGCGACACCTCGAACGTGCGCAGATTGCGGTTGTTGATGCCCAGCAGCGGTGCCGGCACCTGCAACGCGCGTTCGAGCTCGTCGATGTCGTGCACCTCCACCAGCACGTCCATGCCCAGTTCCATCGCCAGCCCGGACAAGTCGGCCAGCTGCATGTCGCCCAGCGCGGACACGATCATCAGCATGCAGTCGGCGCCGAGCACGCGCGCCTCGTACACCTGGTACGGGTCGATGGTGAAATCCTTGCGCAGCACCGGCAGCGTGCAAGCGCCACGCGCCGCTTGCAGGTAGGCGTCTGCGCCCTGGAAGAAATCCACGTCGGTCAGTACCGACAGACAAGCCGCGCCGCCGAACTCGTAACTGACCGCGATCTCGGCCGGGCGGAAATCCGGGCGGATCAGCCCCTTTGACGGGCTGGCTTTCTTGACCTCGGCAATCACCGCCGGGTCGCCGTCGGCGATGCGCTCGCGCAGGGCGGCGGCAAAACCGCGCACCGGCGAAGCATCGGCGATGCGCGCCTTGAGCTCGTCCAGCGGCACGCGGCCGCGCCGTTCGGCGACTTCTTCGGCCTTGCGGGCCAGGATGGTGTGCAGGATGTCGGTCATCGTGACGGCAAATGCGCGCCATGCGGCGCCAAGGCAGTCATTTTCGCACGTCGCGGGGGAACCACGGGCAAGCCGCCGGGCTCAGCTTCCACAGGCACGCTCGCCCCGTGCCACCCGCACCCTGAACTCTTCGTACCAGGCTGCACGACCATGGCGCGGGCCACGGCATGCTCGGCGTGCCGCTTGCAGGCGGCGATGGCGGCTTCGTCGCGCCAGCACGAGACGGTGATGCCGAAGCCGGCGGCATCGCGGACCGACTCGGCCCCCAGGCGGCCCGATTGCCGCGTGGCCAGCTCGGCCATGCATGCGGCAGTTTCGGCACGGGCCATGCCATCATCGCCACGACGCGGCGAGCTGGACACGACCGCGTAATGCGGCGGCTCCGGCAGCGCGGCGAAAGCCGACGCACTCATCCTTGCGCGCCAGCCAATTCCCTGCTCAACGCGACGTAGGCATTCAGCCGTTCCAGTGCACGGCCACTGGCGATGGCCTCGCGCGCCAGGCCGATGCCGTCGGCGATGCTGCCGGCCACGCCAGCCACGTACAGCGCCGCGCCGGCATTCATCGCGACGATTTCGCGCGCCGGGCCGGGGCGGTTGTCGAGCACGCCGAGCAGCATGGCCTTCGACTCGGCGGCATCGGCCACGCGCAGGTTGCGGCTGGCAGCCATCGCGATGCCGAAATCTTCCGGGTGGATCTCGTACTCGCGCACCTGCCCGTCGCGCAGTTCGCCCACCAGCGTGGCGCCGCCGAGCGATATCTCGTCCATGCCGTCGCGCCCCCACACCACCAGCGCGCGCTCGGCACCGAGCCGGTGCAGCACGCGCGCCTGGATGCCCACCAGATCCGGGTGGAACACGCCCATCAGGATGTTCGGTGCGCCGGCCGGGTTGGTCAGCGGGCCGAGGATGTTGAAGATGGTGCGCACGCCCATCTCGCGGCGCACCGGCGCCACCGCCTTCATCGCCGGATGATGGATCGGCGCATACATGAAGCCGATGCCGAGGCGGTCGATGGCCTGCGCCACCTGCTCCGGTTGCAGCTCGATCGCAGCCCCCAGCGATTCGATCACGTCGGCCGCGCCGGAACTTGAGGACACGCTGCGGTTGCCGTGCTTGGCCACGCGCGCGCCGGCGGCGGCGGCCACGAACATCGAGCAGGTGGAAATGTTGAACGTGCGCGAGCCGTCGCCGCCGGTACCGACGATGTCCACCAGCCGCGCGCGATCGGCCACCGGCACGGGCCGCGCGAACTCGCGCATCACCTCGGCAGCGCCGGCGATCTCGCCGATGGTTTCCTTCTTCACCCGCAGGCCGGTGAGGATGGCCGCGGTCATCACCGGCGACACCTCGCCGCGCATGATATGGCGCATCAGTTCCACCATCTCGTCGTGGAATATCTCGCGGTGTTCGATGGTGCGTTGCAGGGCTTCCTGCGCGGTGATGGGCATTGCTGTGTCTCCGCAAATCAACTCAGAACCAGATAGTCGCTGCCCTGATGGATGCCGGCATGCGCGCCGGGCAGCAGGCGCAGATGGCCGCCGCCGCTGGCCTCCACCGGCAGGCAGTCGTCCACCGCGAACAACGCATCGCGATGCGGCTTCATCCAGCCCGCACCGGCACGCGCAAGACCCTTGCGCTTGGCCTCGGCGTCATCCTGCGCCACCACCAGCAGGTAACGGTGCGCTTCGCCGAACACGCCTGCCTCGTAGCCGCCGAGGTTGACGAAGAACAGCTTGGGCTCGCCGACGGCCGCGGGCTGGTCGAGCAGACGTACCTGCCAGCCTTCCACACCGTCCACTTCCAGCCAGGAATCGATGTGCAGTCCGGCCGCCGCACCGAACCATTGCGCGCGCAGCTGCTCATGCGTATCCGCAAGGGTCCGGCCGAACGCGAAGGCCACGTCGTGCAGCTCGGTACGGCCACGCGGGTGGCGGCCGCCGAGCATCACCACGAACAGGCGCTCCTCGCCCTCGCTCATGCGCCCGGCCTCGCACTCAAGGCCAGGCGCACACCGAAACCGACGAACATCACCCCGGCCAGCCGATCCAGCCAGTGCATGCCGCGCCGGACCAGATCGCTGCGGCGCGCGCGGTCGGCCAGCAGCGCATAGCCGGCATTGACCGGGATCGCGTTCACCGTGAAAAACGCGCCCAGCGCGGCAAAGGCCAGCGCCTTGTCCTGCACCTCCGGCGCGATGAACTGCGGCAAGAACGCGAGGAAGAACAACACCACCTTCGGGTTCAGCACGTTGGTCAGGAAGCCGCCTGCAAACACCCGTCGCAGCGACGGCGGCACGGCGGCAGGCGCACCGCCATCGGCCAGTTCCACCACGCCGGCCGGTGCCCGCAGCAGACGCACGCCGACCCACAACAGGTAGCCCGCACCGACCCACTTGACCAGATCGAACAGCCACGCCGAGGTGGCCAGCAAAACGCCCAGCCCGAGCGCGGCCAGCGTCACGTGCACGAAACAGCCTGCGGTGATGCCGGCCACCGCCGCCAGCCCCGCGCGACGGCCGCCGCGCAGCGATTGGCCGACGATGTACAACACGTCCGGCCCGGGCGTCAGGTTCAGCAGCCAGCCGGCCAGCGCGAACAGCAGCAGCTGCGACGGCTCGATCACCGCCCAGCCCCATCAAGAAAGTTCTTCAGCAGCGCGTGGCCGTGCTCGGTGAGGATGGATTCGGGATGGAACTGCACGCCTTCCACCGGGTATTCGCGATGACGCAGGCCCATCACTTCCTCGATGGAACCGTCGTCGTTCTCGGTCCACGCGGTCACTTCCAGCGCATCCGGCAAGCGGTCCTTGTCCACCACCAGCGAGTGGTAGCGGGTGGCGGTGTAGCCGTCGGGCAGGCCGGCGAACACGCCCTTGCCTTCGTGGCGGATCGGCGAAGTCTTGCCGTGCATGATGTTGCCGGCACGGATCACGTGGCCACCGTAGACCTGGCCGATGCTCTGATGGCCCAGGCACACGCCCAGCACGGGGATGCGCGGGCCCAACTGCTCGATTACCCGCAGCGACACGCCCGCCTCGTCCGGCGTGCCCGGACCGGGCGAGATGACGATGCGCTCCGGCGTCAGCGCGGCGATCTGGTCCACCGTCAACGCATCGTTGCGCACCACCTTCACCTCGGCCCCCAGTTGCTGCAAGTACTGAACGAGGTTGAAGGTGAAACTGTCGTAGTTGTCGATCATCAGCAGCATAAACGACGTATCCATCTGTTTTTCAAAGGTTGCCAGACGGAATAATAGTCCCGATACCCGCATGGATACCCGCAATTTCGTTGGGTACCTTGCATGGGCGTCCGAACCACGCCGGCAAGCCATTTTGGCACGTATCCACAGGCTGCCAAATAACGCCAGAGACCTCTGTAATGCCCAGAGCCACGGGGCGATGTGTCGCAGTCAGATCGCGCCTCGAATGAAGTTGCGCCAGAACTGGCTAGACTTGGCAAGCTGAAGCCTACAGGGGGCAGAGCTGCACCATGACCGCAAGCGACGGAGAAATCCTCACGCTCGATGAGGTGGCCGCCTATTTGAAGGCCGGCAAGCGCACGGTGTATCGGTTCGCGCAGAACGGCGATCTCCCGGCCTTCAAGCTCGGCGGCACCTGGCGCTTCCGTCGCTCCGAGCTAGAGAGCTGGATCGACGCCAACAGCAACCAGCACAACTCGACGGGCAAAGGACGCCGCTGATGGAACTCCTCGACAACATCAGCCGCCTGTTCGGCGACGACCTCAAGCAAGCACTCAGGCCGGGCGCCAAGCTCAAGGTCGCCGCCTCCTGCTTTTCGATGTACGCCTACGAAGCATTGAAAGCCGAGCTGGAGCAGATTGAAGAGCTGCAGTTCATCTTCACCGCCCCCACCTTCGTTGCCGACGAAGTCACCGACCAAGTGAAACGCGAACGGCGCGAATTCCACATTCCCAAGCTGGATCGGGAACGCAGCCTCTACGGCAGCGAGTTCGAGATACAACTGCGCAACAAGCTCACTCAGCGCGCCATCGCCCGCGAGTGCGCCGACTGGCTGCGCCGCAAGGCGAAGTTCCGCAGCAATCGCAGCAAGGCACCCATGCAGCAGTTCGCCGGCGTCCAGGACGCCGCAACGGCGACGGCATACATGCCACTGCATGGCTTCACCGCGGTCGATCTCGGCTACCAGCAAGGCAACGCCGTCTCCAACTTCGTCAACAAAATCGGCGAGCCCACCTTCGCCACGCAGTACCTGAACTTGTTCGAGCAGATCTGGAACGACGCGGAGAAGCTTGAAGACGTCACGACGCAAATCTGCCAGCACATCGCTTCCGTGTACCAGGAGAACGCCCCGGAAAGCGTCTACTTCCTGATGCTCTACAACATCTTCAACGAGTTCCTCGACGACCTCGACGAAGACGTGCTGCCCAACGACCGCACGGGCTACCAGGACACGCTGATCTGGAACAAGCTCTTCAACTACCAGCGCGATGCCGCCACCGGCATCATCAACAAGCTGGAGACCTACAGCGGCTGCATCCTCGCCGACAGCGTAGGTCTGGGCAAAACCTTCACGGCGCTGGCCGTCATCAAGTATTACGAGCTACGCAACAAGTCGGTGTTGGTGCTCTGCCCCAAGAAGCTGGCGGACAACTGGCTCAACTACAACCGCAACTTGAAGACCAACCTGTTCGCCAAGGATCGCTTCAGCTACGACGTGCTTTGCCACACCGATCTGAGCCGCACCAGTGGTGAATCCTTCGGCACCCCGCTCAACCGCATCAACTGGGGCAACTACGACCTGGTGGTGATCGACGAGTCGCACAACTTCCGCAACA
>JADHEF010001611.1_pt1 | contig 13045 bp, 15 predicted proteins | sample 8952391 | NCBI WGS metagenome assembly JADHEF01 (sample SAMN16124439, study PRJNA663245) | bioreactor sludge metagenome | isolation source: sludge (nitrite) | place: India:Bengaluru | collected 2019-02-28
GGGCAGAAGGATTCTGCGAGAAAAATGGTTATTGCATGGGGCGGAGTTTAGGATTTATAAGACCTGAAATCAGTCAAATCAGATATGCTATTATATTTCAGCAAAGATGCTCTGACACAATCTTTGCCCATAAGAATAACAAGAACAGCTGCCTTTAGTTCAATTACAGGCTTTCTCGGGATTAATGGGCTCTTTCAACTCCTCTTTTTCTTTATCCTTAAGCGCTGCAACTTTTGAGTTGAGGTACTCCAGCCGTGATCTCAGTTGAAGAAGCTCTCTTTCCATAAGAGCCACCTCCTGCTGTCGAGCCGCCTGATCCTCCTCTTTCAAGGCCTCTCCTCCCCGCAAAACAAAGCTTCCTCCCTCGATCAGGAGCCCCATGCCGTAGACCAAAGCGGCAGCGATCTTATGCCTGGCATTCATAAGATCGTTCCACAAAGCTTTCCTGGAGACGCCCATATAAAATGCCGCCTCCTCCTGGTCCAGGTCCAGCAGGTCCACCAGCCGAACCGCCTCCAGCTCCTCCAGAGTCAGGGACAAGGCCTCCGTCCTGGGGCAGCCTTCGGGCAGGAAGCATCGTACCGCCGGAACCTCGGATATCCAGCGGCGGCCTCTCCTTCTTCCTCGACAGGGACACATAAGCACAGATTGGATGCAGGCGTATTTCAACCTTACGAGTCAAAAAGGCTTAAATATATTGTCTCATAAGTTATCAATATCAAGGGGCAGGCTGATATGATTATGCTGCTCGATGAAAATATAAATTGAGGTGAAAGAAATATGCCTTGGGGAGATTGTACGGGACCGTGGTGGATTGGCGCTCAAGGGAATAGGGCCGGCTACTATAATCCCTGGTGTCGGCGCGCTTTGGCAAGAGGCGCAGGATACGGCAGGAGCCCTGGCCGGTACTTCGTTGAACCATTTCGCCAGCCTACGCCGGAGGAAGAGAGAAGCTATCTGGAAGCGGTGGTCAGGGATCTGGAGGCTGAGCTTAAATCCGTCCGGGATCAGATAGAAAGGCTGCAGTCCAGGTCATGATCCGCGGGAACTGCAGCCGCAATTTTTGTCTTTTTCATAATGCATGTGCCAGGATCTTGGCTTTGCAGAGCATGGCCAGAACTGACCGGGGGTACATGCTGCTGGTCTACACTGCCATTAGGCGCGGCTCATAGACCATCTGAGAGCCTTGTCAATAATCGGGAAAGGCAGGGCGTAATAGTACATTTATCCTCTGAAGAATATGCGGCCATGGCAGCGAAGTAGCGCAATGCAATTAAGTCTGGATGAAAATAATGTATCAGGCAAAGAAGATGGAACTGCATACTCCCTCCGTGGTAAGGGTTGCTCTCTATTCCCTGCTCTTCAACCTCTCTCTGCTGGGGGTCAAGATCTTCCTCGCGGCCCTCACAGGAAGCCTGGCCTTGCAGGCCGATGCCGTCCACACCCTCGTGGATGTCCTGGCCTCGGCCGCCCTGATCCTGGGCCTGAAGATCTCGGAGAGGAAGAGCGAAAGCTTTCCCCTTGGGCTGTACAAGGTGGAAAATCTGGCCTCTATCGCCATCTCATTTCTGCTCTTCTTCACCGCCTATGAGATAATCCGGGAGGCGGCTGTAGCCGCTCCACAGGCTCCCCCATATCAGGGATATGCTCTGCTGGCGGTGGCTGCCATCATCCCGCTCCCTTATCTATTCGGCAGCTATCAAATCCGGGTGGGACGCCAGACGGGATCTCCGAGCCTCATAGCCGACGGCGTTCAGCACAGGGCTGATGTCCTCACCTCGTCCCTGGTCTTCCTGGCCCTGGCCGCCCGGAACACTGGCCTGCCCTTGGACCGGATTGCTGCGGCCATCATAGCCCTGGTGATAGTCAAAGAGGGCTGGGGCATCCTGGTGGCCGGCATGCGTGTCCTCCTGGACGCCTCTGTGGACCTCAAGACCCTGGAGAAGATCCGCTCCCAGATAATGCTGGCACCCGAGGTTGCCGGAATCGAGGAGCTGGTGGCCAGGAATTCGGGTCGCTATCTCTTTGTCCAGGCCAGCCTGCTATTCAGAGTATCGGATCTCAGAAGAGCCCATATGGCCGGCAAGCGCATCGAGGCGGAGATAAAAAAGGAGCTGCCCCAGGTGGACCGGGTCACCATTCATTATCAGCCCATCCAGAGGAGCAGTCTCAGATACGCAATTGCCCTGCAGGATGCGAGGGGGGCTTTGAGCGAGCACTTCGGCGAGTCGCCCTTCTTCGCCCTGGTAGATATAGACCTGACGAGGAAGGATATTAGCAGACAGGAGATAGTAGCAAATCCCTACAGCAATCTGGCCAAGGGAAAAGGCCTGAAGGTCTCCCGGTTCTTGTTAGCATACAAGCCGGATATAATCATATGCAAGGAGAGCCTGGCCGGAAAGGGTCCTGGATACGCCTTTGCTGAGGCGGGTGTGGAGAGCGCCCAGACTGAGGCGGAGAGCCTGGAGGATCTGGTCAAGAGCCTTGCCGGGACGGATATGGAAATGAAGAAGATGCAGGTGGCGGGGACGCAGGATGCGGATATGCAGAAATGACAATGGAGACAATTGAAGAACTCTTAAATACTAAATCGCATATATGCATAATTATTCAGTGTAGTCATTATCGTAAAATGCGAGGCTTGAGATGAAGGTATGTGTTACTGCGGCAGCGTCAGGCATTGACGCTCCTATGGACCCCAGATTTGGGCGGTGCCCCTTTTTCGTGGTGGTCGACCTAGACAGCATGAACGAGATATCCATTCCCAACGCCAATGTCGATGCAGCAAGCGGCGCAGGAATACAGGCCGCCCAGGAGGTGGCAAGGCAGGGCGTCTCTGCTCTGATAACCGGAAACATAGGCCCCAATGCCATGCAGACCCTATCCGCGGCAAAGATCGATATCTATCAGCATCCGGGGGGGATAGCCGTGAGAGCTGCTTTGGAGGCGTTTCAGAAGGGAGAGCTCTCCAAGATCGAAGCGCCATCAGTTTCAGCCCACTCCGGCATGGGCCAGGGAAGGGGTCCCGGCCAGGGAATGGGGCAGGCAAAAGGCGGCAGAGGACAGGGTCAGGGCGCAGGCAGAGGGGGCCGGCAGCAGTGAAGATCTGCGTTCCCACCATGGGGCCTGCGGGCATAGATGAGGACATCTGCCAGCACTTCGGCCGGGCTCCTACATTCACCATTGTTGACCTGGAGAACGGAGATGTGGCTGTGCTGCCCAATGTGAGCGAGCATATGGGCGGTGTGGGACTGCCCACAGAGACCATCTTCGCCGCCGGAGTGCAGGTGATGATAGTGGGAGGCCTGGGGCCCAAAGCGGTTCAGGCCTTCAGCCAGGCCAACATAGAAGTATTCGTAGGTGCCGCCGGAACGGTCAAGGATGCCGTTGATGACTGGAAGTCGGGGATGCTCAGCCGGGCTGATATGGACAACGCCTGCAGGGATCACAGGCATTAGAGCCCCATTGTCAGGGTCCATCTCGAGGTAGTCAATTGAAGATATCCATTGCCAGCGGCAAGGGCGGCACAGGCAAGACCCTGGTTGCCACCAGCATCGCTGCATCCCTGGCCCCAACCGTTAGAGCTGCAATAGCTGATTGCGATGTGGAGGAGCCCAATTCCTATCTATTTTTCCCGGACAGGGTCCTATTGGAGCGGAAGGAGTGCCATGTTGCCGTGCCGGTGATAGAGGAAGAGAAGTGCACCCATTGCGGCAGATGCGCCGAGGTCTGCGCCTATCATGCCCTGGCCGTCCTTCCCCAGACAGTTCTGCTCTTTCCGGAGCTTTGCCACGGCTGCGGTGCCTGCAGCATCATCTGCCCGGAGAAGGCCATCAGCGAGAGTTCTCGCTCCATTGGGGAGATATTCCTGGCCCGATCCCCAGGTGTTGAATTGGTCTGGGGCGAGCTGGCTTTGGGCGAGGCCCGGACCACCCCTCTGATCAAGGCAGTGAAAGAGAGGGCGGAAGGAGATACGGTGATAGTGGACTGTCCTCCGGGGACATCCTGCTCCATGGTGGAAGCAGTGCGGGGAAGCGATTTCTGTCTTCTGGTTACCGAGCCCACTCCCTTCGGACTGTACGATCTGAACATCGCCCTCAAGGTTTTAGAGAAGATGAAAATGCCTCATGCCGTTCTGGTCAACAAGAGCGGCATGGGAGACAGGAAGGTTTACGATTATCTAAAACAGAGGAAGATTCCCCTGCTCATGGAGATCCCCCTGGACAGAAGGATCGCTGAGATATACTCACGGGGAGAGATCTTCTCGGAGAAGATGCCGGAGTGGAAGCCCAGGTTTGCCGCCCTGGTCAGACGGATCGAGGAGATAATATCATGAAGCAGATAGCTGTGGTCAGCGGCAAAGGAGGCACGGGCAAGACCTCCATAGTGGCCTCTTTAGCCGCTCTATCCCGCGGCCGGGCGGTTTATGCCGATTGCGATGTGGATGCTCCCGATCTGCACCTCATCCTCCGGCCCCAGGTGCAAGAGAGCCATGATTTCATTGGAATAAAAAGGGCTTTTATAGATAGCGATAAGTGCGTCCAGTGCGGAAGCTGCCAGGAGTCCTGCCGCTTTTCAGCCATTCAGGACTTCCGGGTGGATCAGGCCCTGTGCGAGGGCTGCGGCGTATGCAAGCTGGTCTGTGCGGCGGAGGCGGTGGAGATGAAAGACTGCCTTGCCGGCCATGCCTACATTTCCGATACCCGCTTCGGCCCTCTGGTCCATGCCGAGCTCTTTCCCGGCGAAGAGGCCTCTGGAAAGCTGGTGGCCATGGTCCGGGAGATGGCTCGCAATCTGGCAGAATTGCGCCATATGGATCTGGTTTTGATCGACGGCTCTCCAGGCATCGGCTGCCCGGTGATAGCCTCCCTGACCGGGGTGGACCTGGCTTTGCTGGCGACCGAGCCCACCATCACCGGGGAGCATGATCTGGAGAGGATTTTAGGCGTGGCGGCTCACTTCGGAATCAAGACATCCATCTGCATCAATAAGTACGACCTCAATCCGGAAGGAGCAGGCCGAATCGAGGCTCTGGCCCAGGAGAGGGGGATAGAAGTGGTGGGAAGGCTGCCCTATCATACCTCGGTGGTGGAGGCCATGGTGGCGGGCCAGGCGGTGGTGGAGAGAGGGGGGCCGGTGGCCCAGGCCATGGCTGAGATGTACAAGAGGCTGGAAGAGATGATCTAAATAGCCTGGTGCGCTTTTTCTTCCACCTTACCTTTTTCCACATTCACTTTTCCCACATTCACTTTTCTAACCTCTTCAGCGGATCGGGCAGGGATCAGGCCTGATGGGCAAGGGCAGCGACGCCCATAGAAAATGATATCTCTCCCCCAGGTGACAAGCCATTGTGAAAGATGGTGAAAGCTGAGGCAAGCCAGCGCGAAAAAAACTTTTATTGCACTGATGAAGGAGGATTGTGGGAGGATTGAGCCAGGCCGAGACATGTCAAAATGACGTGAATACTATCCCGGCCTATATCAAGGGCGGCATCAAGGCGGCATGGCCGATATGCATCGGCTACATTCCATTAGGGCTTGCCTTTGGCATTCTGGCCCAGAAAGCGGGATTCGATTGGCTTGATATCGGAATCATGTCCGCTATCGTCTTTGCCGGAAGCTCCCAGTTCATAGCGGTCTCCATGCTGGGTGCAGGAGCAGCCCCGCCCTCCATCATTCTTACCACCTTTGCGGTCAATCTGAGGCACGTATTGATGAGCTCTGCCCTGGCGGTTCATCTGCATGGTGTCAGTCGGAGATTTCTATCTTTATTCGCCTACGGGGTGACTGATGAGAGCTTCGCCGTCAATATTGTCAGGTTTCGGGAGGGCGGATGGCATCCCTGCCAGGCCCTGGCGCTTAATCAAACGGCAAATTTCACCTGGATCGCCAGCACCGTCCTGGGAGGATACTGCGGTCAGTTCATAGCGCCGGGGAGCTTCGGCATCGATTATGCGCTCAGCGCCATGTTCCTCTGCCTGCTGGTCTTTCAGCTCCAGGGAAGGATTCATCTCTTGACCGCTGCCCTGGCCGGGCTCCTGGCCACGGCCATCTCCATTTTGTTGCCAGGCAACTCCTTTGTGATCATTGCATCTGTGTTAGGGGCGAGCCTGGGCTTTGCCATCAAGAGATATGCTCTGCATAGAGGGTGGCTCAATGCTTGAAGCAGAATACGACTTTATATTATTGATAGCGGGAATGGGGCTTGTCACCTATATCCCGCGCTGGCTCCCGCTCTTCTTCCTCTCACAGCGAAAGCTGCCCCAATGGCTGGTTGAGTGGCTGGACCTGATACCAGTAGCCATTCTCAGCGCCCTTATATTCCCTGATCTTTTGGTTGCCGGCAGCCCGCGCCATCTGGATATCCTTCAGCCTAAAGCGATGGTGGCCATTCCCACATTTCTCTTTGCCCTGAAGACCAGGTCTTTGGGGGGAACCGTTCTGGTGGGAATGATGCTCTTCTGGCTGGGATCAAGCCTCTTTTGAAGCTGGAATGAAGCCTTCGAAAAGGGCGTTGCAGCTGTCAGATGTCAATTGACAGGAGAGCGATATCCTGATCCTCAAACCAATGTCGCCAGCCTTGATGATCTTATAAAATCCAAAAAGCTGGAGCTGATGGGAGAGAAAAAGGTTGGTCGGAGTAGAGGCGGAGAGGGCTGAGTTGATGGACGCGGTGGTCCTGAATGATTCGCCACTGATGGGCAGTTCTGCGAGCAGCATCTGCATGCGCCGGCAATATGGAATCGACCTGATCGCCGCGGCCAGCCATGATGCCAAGAACTCAAAGCGCCTTCATCAGATCATATTTAGTCCCGGAGATGTTCTGCTGGTGCAGGGGCCTTCAGCATCCATCTCAGGGATTTTTGAATTGCTGGGCTGCCTGCCACTGAGTGTGATCGTCATATTGGTGGCTATTCCCGTGATAATGTGGTTCTGGCCTTTATCTTCTTCATAACCAGCTTCCTGATCTCTTCAGCTAAGAATACCGTGCTGGATACGGCGAAGATTGTGGCCCAATCATGAAGCGAGAGTTCAACCGTTCCCAGAGCCATCTGGAAAAAGGCCACCTCGGTTGCCGTGAACTGCAGGATTATGGAGGCAGCTATAGCTGCTATCAGATATTTATTGGTAAAGAGGCCTATATTGAATACGGACTTGTCCCGCGACCTGCAGTTCAGGGCATTGAATATCTGGAACATGGCCAGGGTTGTAAATCCCAGAGTCTGAGCCCGGTGAATGTCCCCTCCATTCAGCTCGCTGGTGAACACCCAAATAGTCCCGGCCGCCATGAAGGCTGCCACAAATAAAACATTCTTTAGAATATCCATGTTGATGATATTTGCCTTGGGATCTCTGGGCGGCTGGTCCATGACATCCTCTTCTTTGGGCTCCAGGGCCAGATTGATCACCAGAAGGCCGTCTGTCACCAAATTGACCCACAGGATCTGCACCGGAGTGAATATGAGAACATTTATGGCCAGGAAGATAAGAGATACCAGTATGGTGAGGATCTCTCCCGCATTTGTGCTGATGAGATATTTTACCACCTTTCGAATGTTCTCGAATATGACCCTGCCCTCCTCCACTGCGTTCACTATGCTCTGAAAGTTGTCGTCCGTCAGAATCATATCTGCGGTCTCTTTGGTCACATCCGTCCCGGTTATGCCCATGGCTATGCCGATTTCGGATGCCTTGAGCGCAGGAGCATCATTGACTCCATCTCCGGTCATGGCCACGATATGGCCCCATCTCTGCAGCGATTGAACTATGCGGTGCTTATGCTGGGGGGAGACGCGAGCGAAGACCGATGTATCTTGGATCAGTGCGTCAAGCTTTTCATCGCTCAGGCTGTCCAGCTCCGAGCCGGTAAGAACCCTGGAGCCTTCCTCGTAGATTCCAATCTCCCTGGCAATGGCCTGTGCGGTTATCTTATGATCTCCCGTGGCCATGGTCACCTTGATCCCCGCCCTCTTGCACAGCTTCACCGATCTTATGGCCTCGGGCCTGGGTGGATCGATCATCCCCGAGAAACCGGCGAATATGAGTTCAACCGGCCCATCGCTCTTAAAACGCTCCATGTCTTGGAGCTTAATGGGAGCATAGGCCAGGGCCAGGACCCTAAGTGCCTCTCCTGCCATATCCGAGCTGGCGGCCAGATAATCCTTCTTATCCTCCTCATTCAAGGCCCTTGTCTCACCCTTATCCAGAACATGGGAGCACATATCCAGGATCGTCTCAGGCGCTCCTTTAAGAAAAGCCAGAGCCCCTCCGGAATCGGTGCGGTGAAATGTGGCCATGTATCTGTTCTTGGGATCGAAAGGTATCTCCTCTATTCGGGGCAGGCTCTCTTCCAGTTGGCTCTTTTTTAAGCCTGCCTTTGCCGAAGCTACCACCAGGGCCCCCTCTGTGGGGTCTCCCAGAATCTCCCACCTGTCCTCTTTCTCGGATTTAAGTGAGGAATCGTTGCAGAGGGCAGCGATCTTGAGGAACATTTCCAGGCTTCTGTCCTCCGATGCGATCAGGGGCGAGCCGGCTACCTCAAAGCCGCCCCGGGGCTGAAATCCCACCCCGGAAACATCAACCATGCGGCCGGCCAGGAATATCTTTTGGACCGTCATCTGGTTGGTGGTCAGGGTCCCGGTCTTATCGGTGCATACTGCAGTTATCGATCCCAATGTCTCCACCGCATCAAGCTTGCGGATGATGGCATGGCGGCCTGCCATGCGGCTGACTCCCACCGCCAGTACCACGGTTATGGCCGCCGGAAGGCCCTCAGGGATGGCAGAGACGGCCATGGCCAGGGTGAAGAGGAATAGCTCGATCAACTCAAAACCGCGCCATATTCCCACGATCAGGGTCAAGCTGCTGGCAATGAGGGCCAGGATCATCAGCTTCTTTGAGAGATCAAGAGTTCGCCTCTTGAGGGGGGTCTTTGCCTTCTCCGTTTTGCTGATCTGTTGGGCGATCTTTCCCATCTCGCTCTTCATTCCGGTGGCATAAACAGCGGCTTTGCACCTTCCCTGAGTGACCACAGTCCCGGCGAAGATGATGTTGTCTTTTTCAGCAATGACCAGATCTCCCTGAAGAGTATCGGCTCTTTTCCTTGCCGGCACCGACTCTCCGGTGAGCATGGATTCGTCAATCTCTAGATTTGCCTCTTCAATGATGCGAGCATCGGCGGGAACTTTTGCGCCTGCTTCAAGGAGGATTATATCCCCAGGTACAACGTCCCGGGACTTGATGCGCATCTCCTGACAGCTCCCCCTCTCCGGGCAGTCCCTCAGGACCCTGGCTTCGGCAGACGCCTGGGATCTCAAGGCTAAAATGGCCTCTTCTGCCTTGTATTCTTTAAAAAATCCCAGGGCGGTGTTGATGCAGATCACGGCGATTATCACTGCTGCATCAATCGTCTTGTCTGCCAGGAAAGAGATGGCAGCAGCCAGGCTGAGCACTGCTATAAGAGGATTTCTCACCTGCTCTATGAGCAGGCCCAGCTTGCTCATCTTCTTGCCCTCTTCCAGCTCATTGGGCCCGAGAGCCTTGAAGCGTCTGGAAGCCTCATCCGAATTAAGGCCCCTGAAGCTGCTATCCAGCCTCTCCAGAGCCTGCTCAGCGCTCAAAGCATGCCATCTGTTCTCAGATTCAAGAGCCATATCTGCCCCACCCCGATATCGTCATTTATCCTCAATAAGATCTGCCCCTGAGCAAAGCCCCTATAGATATGCTTCAGTTGCATATCTGCGCATCATTCTGTGGCTGTTAAAGAAAGAGGCTATCATGCCGATTGAATTCTTCATCATCCTCATCCAATAATCTCTTCTCTGGTAGAACATGGGGATGATTATATACTCAAGCTTGCTGTAAAAATCTTCTATCTCCCTCTTTCGAGCCATCTCAAAGGAGATATCTTCCCCCGGCTCAGGCCCTATGGACCAGCCTGTGACACCTTCTATCCAGCCCTCAATCCACCAGCCATCGAGGACGCTGAAGTTGACCACCCCGTTATGCGCTGCCTTCATGCCGCTTGTCCCCGAGGCCTCCTGGGGCGGGAGAGGAGTATTGAGCCAGACGTCTGCCCCAGAGACCATTTTGGCTGCCAGCCGCATATCGTAGTCCTGAAGATATGCGATCTTGATCTCATTGTGCAGAATATCCATGATTTCGAAGACCCTCTGGATGGCCTTCTTGCCTTCTTCGTCCCGGGGATGGGCTTTTCCTGCCAGCACAATCTGGATGGTGCCCTTATGGTTGGCCCTTCTGAGCCGGTCGAGATCCGAGAAGAGAAATGTTGTCCTCTTGTACATAGTGGCTCTTCTGGCAAATCCTATGGTCAGGGATTCGTCATCCATATCCGCATCCGTCTCCCGGTTCACCTGATCTATAAGATCCCTCTTTGCTCCCATATGCGCCTTCCAGATCTCTTCATCAGGGCAGCCATTGACCCGGAGAAGCATCTCAGGCTCATTGGCCCAGCCGGGCATGTATGTGTCGAATAACTTCTGCAGGCACGGACAGGTCCAGGTGAAGGAATGGACGCCATTGGTGATGGAGTGGATCTCATAGCCTGGAAACATATCCATGGATATGGCCCTATGCCTTTTAGCGACTCCATTTATGTAATTGGAGAGATTGAGAGCCAGAGCGGTCATATTCAGCCTGTCGGCGCCTGCCAGTTTTTTCAGCACATCTATCTCAATAAAGTCGCCCAACAAATCTCTAACCAGAGAATAATCGAATTTGTCATGTCCTGCCTGGACCGGAGTATGGGTAGTGAAGATGCAAAGATCCTTGACTGCTTCTGCATCCATCCCATATCGCTTCAGCAGCTCCAAGGTCAGCAGGCTTGATTGTCCTTCATTCATATGATATTTTCTAATCTCAGTGCCCATGGCCTGCAGAATTCTCACGCCGCCGATTCCCAGGACCATTTCCTGCTTTAGTCTGTAGCTGTCGTCTCCGCCATAGAGATGATCCGTAATTGTCCTGTCGTCAGAGCGGTTTGCCTCCAGATCGGTGTCCAGAAAGATCACCGGTACAGCTCCTCCGGTAGGGCTCTGCTGATTATAGATCCAGGCGCCGACCCTGACATCTCTATTCTGGATCTGAACTGTTGCCTCTGCCGGCCAATTCACCAGGAGATGAGAGGGATTCCACGGCACCGAATGCTCAATCTGTTCCCCTCTTAGACCAAGCTCCTGGCGGAAGTATCCATGTCTGCTGATGAGGGTTACTGCGATCAGAGGTAGTTTAAGGTCGGCGCTGGACTTTATGGTGTCTCCGGCCAATGTCCCAAGCCCGCCAGCATATGTGGGAATATCGCTCAGCAGGCCGATCTCCATGGTGAAATAAGCAATGCTTTTTTTCCTCAGGCTGGCGGCTATAAAGGGAGGTTTGCCGAGGATTCATTATATATTGCTGAAAATCCTGTCATATATAGTCCAGCTATTTGATCCTTTAAAGCCTTTTCGTGAAATGGAGCAGCAAAAAGAGCGGAATAGGCAGACGGACTGAAGATAGAACCGACATTCAGAAGCTATACCTCTTCCTGTAATGTTTTTCGCATTTCCTATTCTTCCTATCAAAGCGAATGCTGCCGGAAAAGTTCATAGAGCGGCTGGGCTTGATGCCCTGAACATCGATATTGCATTTACATCAGGATCTTGAGCCAAAAAGGAATGCCAGCCTATCAGGACCGAAAGACTTATCGATATCGGCAGCATTATTACCTGGCAAGGCAAGCTAATTTGCTGGGAGGAAATAGAATATGCCTGAATTTGCCAATCCCTTTTCCGGTCTGGCCAATGACCGCAAATTGACCCAGGAAGAGCTGATAAGAGCGGTTCGATATATGGTGGCAGCGGAGTACGAGGCAGTTCAGCTATACATGCAGCTGGCAGAGTCAACGGAGAGCAAGCTGGCCAGGACAGTGCTGGTGGAGATAGCCGATGAGGAGAGGGTGCACGCCGGAGAGTTTCTCAGGCTGCTGAGGGAGCTGGCTCCCGAGGAAGAGGAGTTGTATCAAGAGGGATATGAAGAGGTAGAAGAGATAATAGAAAAACAAAAGAAATAAAATATATTTTCTTTAATTCTTTCTTAAACCGCCCCGCTCCCCCGCTCCCTGGTCCTGACCCGCACCACCTCCTCCACAGGACAGACGAAGATCTTTCCGTCCCCCGCCTCTCCGGTCTGGGCATACTCGCAGATGAGCTCTATAACCGCTTCAGCATCCTTATCCTCCACTACCATCTCCAGCTTCATCTTCTGGAGGAACTCCACCCGGTAGTCTCCGGCCCGCCACTGCAGAGCGATGCCCTTCTGCCTGCCCCGGCCTTTGACCTCGCTAACAGTCATTCCCGAAAAGCCTTTAGCATCCAGCTTGCTGCGCAGCAGGTATACCTTTTCGGGGCGGATTATGGCTTCGATCTTCTTCATCCTTGCCACCTCACATGTAAGCGCCTTCGCCGTGCTGGCTGATATCCAGCCCCACAGCCTCTTCCTCCTCTTTCACCCGCAGTCCCATCAATGCATCAATGATCCTGGCCAGGCCGAAGGTGACGGCAAAGGAGTAGGCCCAGGTGACAGCCACGGCCAGGAGCTGAATCAAGAGCTGATGGCTGTTCCCGGCCAAAAGTCCCACCGCCCCTATGCTGGCGAAGATGCCCGTAGCTAAAACTCCCCAGGTGCTGCCTATGCCGTGGCAGGCTAACACATCCAGCGAGTCGTCCACCCTGCCGCTGCCCCGGATGCAGATGATGGCATAATATCCGGCGATGGCGGCCACAACTCCTATGGGCACTGCCGCCAGAGGGGTGACAAATCCGGCGGCGGGAGTAATAGCGGCAAGCCCGGCCACAGCTCCCGTGACTATGCCCAGAGCAGAAGGCGCTCTATCTCTCCAGGAGAGGAGCATCCAGGTTGTGGCTGCCGCCGCCGCAGAGGTGTTGGTGGTCACAAAGGCATTGGCGGCGATGCCATTGGCCGCCAGGGTCGATCCGGCATTGAAGCCAAACCAGCCAAACCAGAGCAATGATGCGCCGATGACAACA
>JADHEF010001612.1_pt1 | contig 13041 bp, 12 predicted proteins | sample 8952391 | NCBI WGS metagenome assembly JADHEF01 (sample SAMN16124439, study PRJNA663245) | bioreactor sludge metagenome | isolation source: sludge (nitrite) | place: India:Bengaluru | collected 2019-02-28
CTCCCTCCTGATTTCCCTTTCCCTGAGGTAAAAATCATAGTCACCGCTGTAGGTGGTTATGGTTCCCGCTGCTGCCTCGATAGTGCGGCTGCATATCCTTGTCATGAAATCCCTGTCATGGCTTGTCATTACTATCGCTCCCCTGAAAGACTTGAGCCATGCCTCAAGCCATACAATTGACTCCACATCAAGATGGTTGGTCGGTTCATCGATCAGCAGCACATCAGGGTTAAGGAGCAGTATTTTTGCCAGCGCGATCCTCATTTTCCAACCGCCGCTGAAAGTCTCAACAGGGTTTTCCCATCTTGTCTCATCAATTCCAAGCCCTGTGAGTATTGTTTTGGCCCGTGTCTCAAGATCATAGCCGCCGAGGTGTTCATACTCGCTCTGAAGCTCACCGTAGCGTGTTATCAGTTTTTCCATCCCGTCCTCAGAGACGCTTTCCCCGTCTGAACCTGCCATTGTGTGCTCAATGTCTGAAAGTTCTTTCCCGATGGCATAAAGACGTCCTGCCCCTGACAGCGCTTCCATAAGCGCGCTCCTGCCTGACATTTCGCCGGTGTCCTGGGAGAAATACCCGGTAACAACCCCTGGATCAATTGTCACTGTTCCGTCATCAGGCTTTTCTTCCCCCGCGATAAGCCTGAAAATAGTTGTTTTACCCGAACCGTTCGGGCCTACAAGGCCGATCTTGTCGCCGGGGCGCACAAGAAAACCCGCGCTTTGAAAAATAATCCGCTCGCCGAAACTGACCCTGATGTTTGAGAGATTTATCATTAATATTCCTGTGTTTTTATTTTTCTGTCCCTGAAAAATGTTTTAAAAGACCCGGTATATTACATTAATCCGCCTGTCATGTCAAATTGCTCATCCGGGGGTGTTCCTTTTTAGCCGGTGAGATTCACCTCCCCGCGGGGATGGGAATCTGTTTGTGGTCAGGGCGGTATTTAATAAATGAATTCAGTTATGACCTGGCAATCCATGAAAATATTCAATCCTGGATGAAATCATAAAGAATGCCATAATTGTTGACTATTCAGTTTCTGTAAACTAGAATTTGAATTTAAAGGAGTTAAAAATGAAAAAAATCTTTTTTGCAATGATTCTGGTATTTCTGATGTCCGGTTCCATTTTTGCCGAAGAGATCAAGCTTGGTGATTTTCCGATTGGAAAATGGCTTGATGCAAATTATGATGCCATCTGGGAATTCACCAGCGACAATATACGGATAGTTGCTCCTGACGGATCTGTTTATTTTGACTTTTCAAAAAACACTGTCAGGGATTTTAAGGTTACTGCATCGCTTGATGGCGCTGTTCTTACATATTCCTGCGAAGAAGCAGGAAGAAGCTACAAATTTACAAAACCAGTTACAAACATGAATCTTATTCTTGAAATAGACAGACCGGGAAAAGAGCATTACAAGGTAGAAATGAAAAAACAGTAAAATATTTCCCGTATGTTGTCTGCCTGTTAAAAAAAACAAAGCAGAAATATATTTGCTGCATATATTTACGAGTTAATTAACCTGTTAGTATATGCAGTTTTTTTCTATGCGGGTGTAACTTCCGCTGCCGTAATTGTGTTCCCGTCAGGATCGAAAAATTTAAGCATTTTAATCCCTTCTTCGTAAAACTCTGTTTCACTTTTGAGCTTTACATCTTTCCCTGCAAGGAACTTCCTGAATTTGTCAAGGTCTTCAACGCCAAGGGTTATGAAATCATTTGCCGGAACCGGAGTATCGAGTGTCCACCTGTTTAGTGCGAAATAGACAGAATTAAGCCCCGGTACTGCGAGCTCGATCCAGTTGTCCGATGATAATCCCTGCCTGAATCCAAGGATTCCTGTATAGAATTCAAGTGATTTTTCAAAATCGGATGACCATACAAAAGTAATGATATTTTTATACTGCTGTTTCATGTATTTATAATAACAATTTTCATTCCTGCCTTCAAGAAAAAAAAGGAGAGCAGGGGAAGTAAAAAACAATGTCTGGTATGTTGAGAATGATCCCCCTTAGCCATCTCCGTAAACAATTTATACCCTGAATATTTTTTACGGGAGATCAGGCGAAAGCCTGAAATGGGGCATTAACAAGTTTTGACGTAAATAAAAGTTGACAGGAAGAAAAAAAGCTTTTAGAATTAAACTTGTCTGATGAGTAGATGACTAACATCATAAAGGAGTTTAAAAATTGGCAATCAAGAAAATCAGGCTCTCCGATCAGGTACTTGAGGAAATAAAGATAATGATCCGCAGCGAGAAATTTTCCCCCGGTGACAGGTTTTATTCAGAGAATGAGCTCACCAAAATGCTTGATGTAAGCCGCTCTTCCATACGGGAAGCGGTGCGGCTCCTTGAAGTTACAGGAATGGTTTCTGTAAAGCATGGCAAAGGTATTTTTATTACTGATCCTGACCAGAAAAAAAGCCAGGCCTTTTCTGACTGGCTGAAAGAGAACAAGGCTTCAGTAGAAGAGCATTTTGAGATACGGCTTATCATAGATCCGAAAGCAGCATCTTATGCCGCGCTCAAGGCGGATGAATCTGATATAAGCAAGCTGGAGGATATCTGCCATCAGTTCGCTGAAAAAGCAGATGCAGGAATCCCGGCCGAAATGATCAAGATTGATGAACAGTTTCATCTTCAGCTTGCAAGGTCAACCAAAAACAGGACTTTATACATGATTATGAAAACCATGACACACTCCCTTCCTGAAGGGTGGATTTCCAGTCTTCATGTCCCCGGAAGAATTAAAAAAACAGTAAAGGAACATTGTGCCATTGTTGAGGCAATAAAGGCGGGAAATGCCAGGGATGCGGAAAAGAGAATGGAAGAGCATATAAATAACGCTCTTGCTGATATCATTTCGTCCATGCCGAAGGAAGGGGTATTGCAATGATCCGTATAACGACCCTTATCGAGAATTCTCCCGGTGAGCATCTTGCCTTGAAAAATGAACACGGGATTTCCTTTTGTATTGAGAAAGACGGCCATAAAATACTTTTTGATACCGGACAGTCTGACGGTTTTATACAGAATGCCGCAAAACTTAAAATAAGCCTTTCAGATACCGAGTTTGTTGTGTTAAGCCATGGCCACTACGATCATTCCGGCGGGCTTGTAAGTCTTGCTCAGATTACGAGTGGGTTTGAGCTTGTGACGGGAAAGGGTTTTTTCATTGATAAGTATGCCTGGATGAATAACAGGTATGAATATATCGGTAACAATTTTGATGAGTCTTTTCTTGATGAGAAGAAAATCAGATGGGATGAACTTTCAGGGAAAACAAGAGAGCTTGTCCCTGGTGTCTTTGTTCTTGGTTCATTTCCAAGGAAACATGATGACGAGATTATCAATCCGCGCTTTAAACAGCTTACCACAGGAGGTTTTATACCTGACAGTTTTAACGATGAGATTATGGTTGTTGTCGATACGCCGAAAGGGCTTATCGCTGTTCTGGGGTGTTCACATCCGGGGATGAAAAACATGCTTGATGAGGCAAAATCCAGGTTTAACAGAAATATGTATGCTGTACTTGGAGGGACCCACCTTGTGGAAGCTGATGCGAAAGGCACTGACGTCTCGCTTTCATATCTTGCGGGCGGTGAATTCGAAATAATAGGTGTTTCTCATTGTACGGGAAGTAAAGCCATGAATATTCTTGAGAAAAATGAGTCCCGATATTTTCATAACCGCACTGGCAGTTCCCTGATAGTTTTATAAAAAAGGGTTTTCTTTCTTCCATAATAATGGAAGGGATAAATACTATAGATTAAAGGAGTTTTTATGAAAAAGTACTGTTTAACAGCAGGGCTTGTTTTACTGGTCCTGATTTCAGCAGTTTTTTCATCCTGCGGCGGACAAAAGGCTGCTGACGGAGATGCAAAAGCGGTAAAGGCTGAAGCAATTGTATGGAAGTCCTCTGGCCATGGCCCGGCATCGGACCCTTCGCAGATTTACCATGACATGGTCTGCAACGCGATTACAGAAGCTTCAGGCGGCAGGCTTGAGGTTAAACCGTTTGTCGGCGGCTCGATAGTGCCCGCATATAAGGAAGTTGATGCTATAAACGAGAATGTGCTTCAGATGGGATATACCTGCCCGATGTACAATCTTGACAAGTGGCCTGCCGCAGGGCTTATCAGTTCAAGACCGGGCGCGCTTGCCGGAGAAGCTCTTAGGTCATGGTTTGATTTTGGCGGAGGAGCTGATCTCATGAACAAGATGATGGAAGGATACAATGTAATGACATTCCCCGGCGCTCTTTCCCCACTGCCACAGGAAGTTTTTTTCCATTCAAAGAAAGAGCTTAAGTCAATGGCTGATATTAAGGGGCTTAAGGCAAGGTGCATGGGAGACGGCGGCGAAATTCTTAAAAGGCTTGGGGCCGCGACAGTTATCATTCCAGGCGGGGAAGTATATGAGGCAATGCAGAGAGGGACAATTGACGCGTTTGAATATTCCACGCTCGCATCCAACTGGACAATGCATTTCAATGAAGTAGCGGATTATGTCTACATTTCTTCATCAAGGGCTCCCAGTGATCCGCAGGTTTTCTTTGTTAACAAGGAAGCTTTTGGCAAACTTCCTGCAGATCTTCAGGCGATCGTAAAAAATGTTATATCAAACTACACAATGATGCAGCATGAATACCTGATCGCTGAATCAATCAAGGCAATGGAAAGTTTCAAAAAAGCGGGGAACAAGGTTCTTAAGGTTCCGGCCGAAATTGATAAAGCTGTAATAGCGGAAGCTGATAAATTCTATACTGAGAAATCAGCGTCAGAGAAACCGATATTCAGTGAAATATACAATTCGATGAAGACTTACGGTATAGCTTACGAAGCTATGAAATAAAAATGGAGAGGTGCATGACTTTCATAAGAAAGATTATTGGGTTTATCGATAAATTAAGCGAGACAGCAGGCGCTGTCGCAAAATGGTTTGCCCTTGTCCTTGTTGCTGTCGGTACCTATGAAACAGTATCAAGACATGTTTTTGGCGCGCCTACCATATGGGCTTATGATACGCTTAGCATGGCAGGAGGTGTAATCTATCTGCTTGGAGCATCCTATGATTATTTACATAATGCGCATACAAGGGTCGATTTGCTTTACGGCAGGTTTACACCGCGTATTCAGGCATTGATTGATCTTGTCGCTTCTCTTTTGCTTTTCTTTCCTCTTATGATTGTCATGCTCTGGTTTTCATTCAAGTGGACAGTAAAGGCCTGGAAAATAAATGAAGTAATGTTCAACAGTTTCTGGTATCCGCCTGCAGGGCCATACAGAACCTTGTTTACAATCGGGCTGCTCCTTCTGGTTTTACAGGGAGTGGCAAAATTCATACGTGATTTTTATCTTGTTGCAGGAGGAACCCCGATTGATAGCATTAAATCCTGAAATTATCGCGCTGCTGATGCTCGGCGGTGTATTCATCCTGGTCCTGACAGGTTTCCCCATTGCTTTTGTAATAGGGAGTGTCGCTTTTATAGTCGGAACACTTGTTTTTGGCCCGAACACTACATTCCACATCCTTTTTACACGGTTTTATGATCTGTCACTTAACTATCCTTACCTGGCAGTGCCCCTGTTTACTTTTATGGGTGTAATACTTCAGCATTCCGGCATAACCAATGATCTGTATGAAAGCCTTTATGATGCGCTTGGCAGGCTCAAAGGTGGGCTTGCGATTGTTACTATTATCTTTGGCACAATACTTGCCGCGTGTCTTGGCGTAATTGCCGCATCAGTGACAATCCTTACCCTTATGGCGCTCGGGCCGATGCTTAACCGTGGTTATGACAGGGGAATCGCCTCAGGCTCCATTGTCGCTGCCGGTACACTTGGAATACTTATTCCGCCAAGCATAATGCTTATAGTTTACGCACCCCAGGCCGGGCTCTCAATCGGGCAGATGTTTATGGGCGCTATTTTCCCGGGGCTGCTGCTGTCGGGAATGTATATCGCTTATGTTGTTATCCGCTGCATCATAAACCCGAAGCTTGGCCCCGCGATACCGGCAGAGCAAATGACACCGGTAACCCCTGCCAAGATTGTAAAACTTTTAAAATCCATGCTGCCCCCTGTTCTTTTGATTGCAGCTGTCATGGGAACAATTTTCTCCGGGATCGCACCTCCAACAGAAGCTGCCGCTGTCGGATGCACAGCTTCAATTCTGCTGGCCATAATATACCGCAAATTCAGCTTTAAGATGCTTAAGGAAGCCGGGAAAGAAACCATGAAAGTCAGCGCGTTTGTCGTACTGATCGCGGCTTTGTCTTACGCATTTGTAGGTATCTTTATGAATGCGGGCGCCGGAGATGTTGTAGCGCAGCTAATACTTTCAGTTCCTGGCGGTAAATGGGCGTCATTCGCTGTTGTAATGCTTATTGTCTTTGCCCTGGGAATGTTTATAGAGTGGATAGGAATTGTTTTCATTGTTGTTCCTATTTTTTCCATTATTTTCGCAAAGCTTGGATTTGATCCGCTGTGGGCAGGCATGATGGTTGTCGTGAATCTTCAGATGGCGTTCATGACTCCTCCGATGGCAATGTCAATTTTTGTACTGAAAGGGACAGCACCTAAGGAATACAACCTGTCAATGGGAGACATTATCCGCGGCGTTTTTCCTTTTGTGTTCATAGTAGCTTTGGTTTTGTTTCTCCTGGCTGTTTTCCCAGGCATAATTACCTGGCTTCCCGAGAAAATGATTGTTAATGTTCGTTAAGCGATATTGGTAAATACGCCGGAGTTTGGTCTATCCTCCGGCGGTTTTTCATGTATTTGACTGCCATGTTTAAATCCGGCATGTTCCTGTAGAAACATCAAGTGAGGAAAGAGCGTGTCCCCACTCTCCTTAGTTATAGGCCAGCCTGATTTCAGGTGTCGCGAGTGTCGGCTTAATCATTTCCTGCCATGCTTTTGAATCCCATGTTTTTAGGGCTGTATGCGTTGTATAGTATTTTTCAGGAATCGGGTGGGTCCCTATAACTACAGGCAGGCCGAAAACCTCCTCTATATACCGCTTGAAGTAGTCGATGCGGTGGCAGGGAGGATATCCCACAACCATGCCGGTTGCGAAGTGGATGACTGTGGCCCCGTTTTTTTTCATTTCCGCCGGGGCATATTCAATGTTGCCTCCCGGACAGCCGTTACAGGTTGTATATCCTACAAGTTCAACCTGCTTGCCTTTGTAAATACTGAATGCCCCTTCCCTGTTTTTCAGCGACCTCAGGCACTTTCCGCCTGCGCATGTATGGTACCGGTTACAGATGAAAATGCCAACTTTTACAATCTCGTCTCCCATTATTACCTTCCTTAATATGCACCTGTCTTTGCGGTTAATAGAATCAATTATCGTGACTGATTTCCGTGAACAGGAAAATTGTATCAATAAAACATGATATCATGGGTATATCAAGGCCGCAAGATTTGATTGATGATATCATCAGAATTGTGTATGGAAATTGCTTGAAAATGATAATATTTGCCTGGATAGATGTGTTAACCAGTACTTTACAGAAAAATACAAAAAATTAAATACTGATTACGAGAGACTTGGTTCACTCTGTATTTATTCTGAAAGTGTTCTATAATTATTTATAAAGATTTAATTAAACAGTTATTCAATTACGGAAAGGTTTATGAAAGGAATTGAGCATACTGATCAGCCTGATATGTTTACCTCCCCTGATGATTCCTCTACTGAAAAAACCAAAAATTCATCAGTTAACGAGTTTTATTATGTAAATGACCTTGTTTCATCACAGCTTGAGGCATCCCCTGACGGTATTCTTGTTATAGATGAGTTTGGCAGGATTGTATCTTCAAACAAGCGGTTTTCCGAAATATGGGGAATACCGTCTCAATTGATGGAAGAAAAATCCGATGAAAAACTGCTGAAGTTTGTTCTTGATAAACTCTCAGACCCGGATGAATTTCACAGCCGCATAAAACAGCTTTATGCCAATCGCGAGCTGAAAAGCAGGGAAGAAATAGTGCTGAAGGATGAGAGGGTATTGGAACGCTACTCATCTCCACTGACAGGCGCTTGCGGCAGATACTACGGCAGGATATGGTTTTTCCGGGATATCACTGAAAGAAAAAAGGCAGAAGAGGACCTGCTTCTCACAAAATTCGCCATGGACAACGCGCCTGAAAGTATCCTCTGGGTAGGAAATGAAGGGGATATTGTCTACGCCAACAATGTATTATGCCTTTCAATGGGTTATAAACGTGAGGAATTGCTTAAAAAAAAGGTTTTTGACATTGACCCTGATTTTTCTTTGGCCGGATGGGAACAGCATAAAATAAATCTTAAGCGGATGGGGAGAATGGAATTCGAGTCCCGTCACATTGCAAAAGACGGTCATATCTTCCCTGTAGAAGTGACAACCAATTATCTTGAATACAAAGGGCGTTTTTACAGCTGTGCTTTTGACCGGGATATAACGGAACGCAAGGAAGCGGAAGCGACATTAAGGCGCTCAGAAACAGCATACCGTGAGATATTTAACCTTGTTCAGGATGCCATATATATTCATGATATTGAAAGCTATAAAATCATTGATGTAAACTGCAAAACTCTTGATCTTTTCGGTTATACTGAGGATGAGTTCAAGTCAATAACGCTGGAGAATTTGTGCTCCGGCACTTACCCATACACGCAGGATAACGCCGAAAGCCTGATAGTAAAAGCTGCGTCAGGCGATGTTCTGTGTTTTGAGTGGCAATGCCGGCAGAAGTGCGGACATCTTTTCTGGGCAGAGATAACCCTCAAGCCTGGGACAATCAACGGCATCAGGAGGGTCCTTGCTATAGTTCGTGATATTTCTGACCGCAAGAGAATGGAAGAAGAAAAGGAAAAGCTTCAGGCGCAGCTGCTGCATGCACAGAAAATGGATTCTGTCGGAAGGCTCGCGGGCGGGGTTGCCCATGATTTTAATAATATGCTGTCTGTCATTCTCGGTCATTCGGAGCTTGCAATTGACCAGACTGACCATGATGATCCCCTTTATTTTCATCTGTCGGAAATAAAAAAGGCAGCCTCCAGATCCGCGAACCTGACGCGTCAACTGCTTGCTTTCGCGAGGAAACAGGCTGTCGTTCCGAGGGTACTTGACCTCAACGAAACAGTAGGGGCAATGCTTACTATGCTCAAACAGCTTATAGGCGAAAACATTACGCTGAAATGGAAACCTGGGAAAGGACTTTGGTCAGTTAAGGTTGACCCCTCGCAGATTGACCAGATTATGGCAAATTTGTGTGTAAATGCGCGGGATGCGATTAACGGCATAGGAAATGTCCTGATAGAGACTGAAAACAAATTTCTGGATCAGATGTGTATTGTAAACCATCCTGATTTTATACCAGGCGAATATGTTGTTATTTCCGTGGGTGACAATGGAAAAGGAATGAATAATGAGACAATTGATAAACTGTTCGAGCCTTTTTTTACAACCAAGTCAGTGGGGAAGGGCATCGGATTGGGCCTTGCGACAGTATACGGCATTGTTAAGCAGAACAATGGTTTTATTGATGTCTATAGTGAGCCTGGAAGAGGTTCGCTGTTCAGGATTTTTTTCCCAAGATACCATGGAGCGCCTGATGATATCAGTATTGAGGATAAATCCGGAAAAAACGAAAATGGTGATGAAACAATCCTCCTGGTTGAGGACGAACTCTCAATCCTCGCAATGGTAAAAAATATGCTAGAGCAGCGTGGTTATACTGTGTACGCATCTTCCACACCTCTGGATGCCATAAGATACGCAAGGGAAACAGGAGATGGGATACAGCTTCTAATAACCGACGTGGTGATGCCTGAGATGGATGGAAAAGAGCTTTCCAGGAACCTTACCGGGCTTTTTCCGAATCTCAGGACACTTTTTATGTCAGGATACTCAACCAGCATGATGGTTGATCATGGGTTTCTTAATACCGATGTCAATTTCATACAGAAGCCTTTTTCACTGCAGGAACTTATTAAAAAGATAAAGACAGTTTTGGGAAGTGGAAACTGAACCGCAATATATTTAATCGTCATAAAACATATCACAGAAAAGTGCTTGACTAAAAACCTAAGTATTGATAGTGTTTCTACCCGTAAGAACAATATAGGAGAATATCATGAAAAAAAGAATTATCACACTGCTGCTGATTGCTATCAGCATGTCAATAATCCTTGCAGGGTGCAGCAAGCAGAAAAAAGCTGAAGAAGCTGCTCCCTTAAAAATCGGTATTTCGAAAATTGTCGCGCACCCGGCGCTTGATGCCCTCGAGAAGGGAATAACAGAGGTCGTATCAGAGAAATACCCGGACACAATCTTCGACCTTCAGAACGCAAACGGCGAAATGGCAACCGCTTCCTCCATAGCGCAGAAATTCAAGTCTGAAAAGGTAGACCTCGCGGTAGGAATTGCAACCCCGACAGCACAGGCCCTTGCCCAGGCAATTACTGAAGCCCCTGTTGTCTTCTGCGCCGTTACCGACCCTGTTGACTCAGGCCTTGTCTCATCAACGGCAAAGGGCGAAGGGAATGTCACCGGGGTGTCAGACATGACACCTGTAAAGGAACAGGTAAAGTTTCTGGCAAGTCTTATTGATCTTAAGACGTTAGGCCATATTTATACCAACTCGGAGGCAAATGCTGTCCGGCTGGCAGAGATAACAAAAGAGGTATGCGGCGAGCTTGGAATAAAGTTTATAGGCACAGGGGTCAATAATTCTTCAGAGGTCAAACAGGCAGCGCAGACAATAGCAGACAAGGTTGACGCGTTCTATGTCAGCACAGACAACACAGTCGTTTCCGCGATCAGCGCCCTTGTTGATGTTGCAGAAAAGAGCGGGATTCCTATTGTATCAGCCGATACCACATCTGCCGAGAATGGCGGGGTCCTTATCGCATGGGGATTTGACTACTATAAGATGGGCAGGGCAACAGGGCGGATGGTCCTTGACATACTAAACGGAGCTGACCCGGACGGAATCCCGACAATGTTCATGACTGATCCTTCCGATATCGATCTGCTTATTAACCCGGCTGTTGCAAAGGCATTGGGGATAACCATACCGGAAGATCTTCTTGCAAAAGCAAGAACAGTTAAATAACTGGTATGATCGAAGGTATTTTTGTTGAGGGCCTGATCTACGGGATCATGGCCCTCGGCGTTTTTTTAACATTCAGAATTCTGGATTTCCCTGATCTATCTGTAGACGGCACATTTCCGCTAGGCGCCGCTGTGATGGCTATCTGCCTTACCAGCGGGATGGATATGGGAACAGCGCTGCTTATTTCCTTTGCAGGCGGGTTCGCCGCGGGAAGCGTTACTGCTGTTATCCATAACAAACTCGGCGTGCCAAGCCTGCTTGCCGGTATTCTGACCATGACTATGCTGTGGTCAATCAATATCAGGGTCCTTGGCGACAGGGCAAATCTTCCCCTGCTCAGAACCGAAACAATACTGACCAGGATTGAGGTCGGTTTCGGTTCCGTTGTCGGAGAGACTGCCGCTGTGCTTATCTTTTTTATTGTTGTTGTTCTCCTGATCAAACTGCTTATGGACCTCTTTTTCCATACCGACCTTGGATTAACCATGGGAGCCATGGGGAACAATGAGCAGATGGTGATCAGTCAGGGGGTAAACCCTGAAATGGTAAAGATTATCGGCGTGGGCATCTCAAACGGCCTGGTGGCGTTAAGCGGCGCTTTCGCGGCGCAATATCAGGGATTCGCTGATGTCAATCTGGGGCAGGGGATAGTAGTTCAGGGCCTCGCGATGGTCATGCTGGGCGAGTTTTTGTTCTCATCAAACAGGATAGGGCTTTTGACCTTAAGGGTTATCTTCGGGGCCATAATCTACAAGGCAATCATGTTTTTCGGAAGGTATTACGGGTATTTCATAAACCTGACGCCCAACGACCTCAAACTGATCACCGGACTGCTTATCATTCTTTGTCTTATACTTACAAAATACAGATTAAAATCCATAGGTTTCAAAAGGATGACAAAATGATACGGCTGGAAAACATAAATATGATATTCGGAGAAGGGACTCCTGACAGAAACCATGTGCTGAAAGACCTTGACCTCAGGATCAATCAGGGCGATTTTATTACCATAATCGGCTCAAACGGAGCGGGGAAGACAACCCTTTTCAATGTTATCTCCGGCAACCAGCGGCCCGTCACAGGCACGGTAAGAATTAACGATGTTGATGTAACATCTCATCCTGAGTACAGGCGGGCAAAATATATAGGAAGGATATTCCAGGACCCGCTTCTCGGGACTGCCGGGAATATGACGATTGTCGATAATATGCTTGTGGCTGGCAGCAAAGGGTTTAAAAGCCTTAAAATAAGCATGAATAAAGCTAAAAGGGAATACTTCCGGGAGCAGCTGACAAGGCTTGATATGGAGCTTGAGAACCGTTTAAACGACAACGTTGGAATGCTCTCGGGCGGTCAGCGTCAGGCGCTTACCCTTCTGATGATGTCTCTTTCCAGGCCCGAGCTTGTTCTTCTGGATGAGCATACAGCAGCCCTTGATCCGCGCAACGCGTCAAAGGTACTTGATCTTACCAATCGGTTTATTGATGAGTATGGTTTTACCGTCATGATGATTACCCATAATATGCAGCAGGCCATCGATTACGGGAACCGTCTGCTTATGATGGACGAAGGACGGATAATCCTTGACATAAACGGTGAAGAAAAAAAGCAGCTAACGGTAGATACCCTTGTAAAGAGGTTTCATGATATCAGGAAGAAGAGTTTTGCCACAGACAAAGCCCTGCTTTCATGATTTACCCCTTTTCACCTTGAATTCCATGCTATTGAACCGACAGATATCCATGTCAATTCAAGATTGTATTATATTGATTCTCCTCTGCTCTTTCCTGTGCTGATACTTACGCATATTAATCAAGTTAATATTAAAAAATAACCTTACTGCGGTAAAAGATTCCATATGCTTGACATTTAGAATATATATGAATAATAATGAATATGGAGGTCAATATGGCCAAAACTGTAACTG
>JADHEF010001613.1_pt1 | contig 13036 bp, 10 predicted proteins | sample 8952391 | NCBI WGS metagenome assembly JADHEF01 (sample SAMN16124439, study PRJNA663245) | bioreactor sludge metagenome | isolation source: sludge (nitrite) | place: India:Bengaluru | collected 2019-02-28
GACCGACCATGTAGAGACCCGCGCTGGCCATGACTCCCGCTATGCAGAGTACAGCAAGCGTGGTAAGGGTGGCTACGAAATTGAACACATCTGGGCCAATCATCCTGAATGGCATGATGACGAGTTCAGTCACCCCGCTGACTTCTCGGAGTATCGCAATCATATCGGTGGGCTGTTACTATTGCCCAAGATCATCAACGCTAGCTACAGTGACAATCCCTATGGTAACGACGAACCCAATCCTAAAAATCTCGAGCTTAAGCGCGATCTTTATTATAGTCAAAACTTGCTGGCTCAGAGTCTCAACGAGGAAACCTACAAGAACAATCCAGGTTTCAAAAGACTCGTGCAGGAATCTGGCCTTCCTTTCCGAAGCCATAACGAGTTCAAGAAGAGCGACCTCGACGAGCGACAGAAATTATACATCAAGCTAGCCGAGATGATCTGGAACCCAAAAAACCTGTTGAAGGAGATAAATCCTTGATCGCCCTCTGATGAGGTCATCCTTGTGTGGGGATAAAGAACGGCGATCCGTGCTCGCTATGCTTCAGTATCGATTACCCGTCACTCCCTCGGCTTACCGTTCATCGACTTAATACAGTGCATCGATACTGAGTAGATTTTTCTACTCCCCCCGCCCGAAGTTCCATTACGAGGGTAACCCGGAATTGATAATAGCAGTGGCATTAAGCGGTCGAGTTCTTTTAATGCGATCTTCCTGTAATCTGCAAGAACCCGCTCAACTATCCTGGATTATGTCATGAAATTGATATAACACGACTTCGAATGCTTCTTCTTCCAGGGTGCCACGCTGGCTTGCCCCTGCATCTTGCTCAGGGCGGTCTCCGCCAGCATTCCCCTCAGTCGATCTCATCCCTCAGCCCCTTGACGAAATGCCCGTAGGTGATCCCCCCCAAAGATAGCGGAATGACTGCCTCCTTAAGCGCCTTGAGATCCACCGCAAGCCTCTCCCCGTCTCTCTCGGTCAGCTCAATAGCCCTCCTATAAATCTCCGTCATCTCCCTGGCATATGCTTCGCCTCTGCCCCGCCCGTCCAGGGCCACGCCATCCAATTCCAGGGCAGCGATCCGGGGCATCTGGTCCAGAAGGCAGGTCTCCACGGAGTTGAATATATGGGTCCTGGAATCATCATCCAGCCGCAGGGGGAAGACCCGCCTCATGTCCTGCAAACCCCAGAACTGCCCGGCATCATCTGCTTTCTCTTCGGCCAGACAGGGAATGCAGTCCTCCGCCACCATCACCTCCAGGCTTCCCTGCACCACCAGTTCCAGATGTGGCCGCTGCGGCAGAAGGCGGCTGGCGGAGACGGCTGCGGCCATCTGCCGGGCGGATAGCTCCGGGGAGAGGGTGAGGTGGCATAAAGGCGGAGAGAGGGCCTGGACGGTGAGATGGTTGCAGACATTCAGGCCCATGCCCCCGTAAATGGGGACGGGCCGGCATTCCAGCGCCGCCTGCAGGGCTCCCACGTTCTCCACCATGATCCCGTCAACCTCTGCTCCTGCCAGCACCCTCCCGGCCAGCGAAAAGAATTCAGATCGGCAGATCCGGGGCCACTTCCAGATGAGCTGCTTGCTGCCGCATATGGCCCGCGCTTCGCTGAGGATCGCTCTGAATCCGGCTTCCCTCTCACCATCATCTTTTATCCTGCGCCCCAATGACGGCTCAAGGTAGATCCGGTCGCATCCCCCGGCCACAGCACCCTTTACCTCCTCCAGGCTGGCGGCATAGACGGAGAGAATGGGTGCCGCAACAGTGTTCCTGGAAGAAGACGATAACGAATCCGCATCTAGGCGTTTTGGTTCCATAGATAGCTTCATCTCCTGCCATCGGGCTCGGGCCTCTTCCACCTTCTCACTATCCGGCCTTCTCCCGGCTAATAGCGCCTCTTCTACCTTCTCCAGAAGCTGGCGGCGCAGCTGGTTGAGAGCCCCCAGGGGAGCGAAGAGATCCCCTGAGTAGTCCATCTCGACCTTTCTTATGGCAAAAGCAGTTCCACCGGTGCGGCGAAGCTGCGATTCGATCTGCTGCCGGGTGAGGGGCTGATTCTTGGCCTTTTCCATGAGAAACGATGCCAGGACGGCTACCTTCTTTCCATCCGGCAGCCGGGCCTCCAGAACCGGCCGGTCCTCCTGCCAGCTCAGATAGAGATCCAGGGGTATCCCGGCTGGAGCAGAGTCGATGATCTGGGCCGCCTTCCTGGCTAAAGCCGTGCTGCCCGTAAGATAGACCCTGGCCCCCGGCCGCACCCTCTCATTCATCTTCAGGCGCAGGAGGCCCTCTCTCACCTCCGCCCTCTGCACCACCAGCCCCACCTCCTGGCCCGGCGACTGGAAGACCAGTCCGTCGCCCCTCTCCGGAGATAGGCCACCGGAGAGCCGCACTGCCGCCTCGCCCTTCCGGGAGTCATAGGAGCTCACGCTGCCTATGAGAAGCCCCCGGTTGTCCGACATCTCCCGGCCCATGACATCCTTCTCACCCAGCAGATGGCCCTTGGTGAAGCTGCGGTTGAAGGCCAGGGTCAGGGCCATCTCATCCTCCTCTGAGGGCGACCAGTCTCCCCTGGCAATGCCGTCCAGCGCCCTTCGGTAAATGCTGGTTACGGTTGCTACGTACTCCGGGGACTTCATCCTGCCCTCGATCTTAAGAGATACCACGCCGGAGCGGACTATCTCCTTTAGATGCCGGTAAACGCAAAGGTCCCTGGTGGATAGAAGATACTTCTCAGCCAGGGGCCGGGCGGAGAGGCCAGCCGGCCGGCCGTACCGGTCCTTCTGGCCTGAGAGTAAGACATAGGGCTTGCGGCAGGGCTGAGCGCACATGCCCCTGTTTCCGCTCCGCCCCCCGATGGCGGAAGAGAGAAGGCACTGCCCGGAATAAGAGTAGCATAAGGCCCCATGTACGAATACCTCCAGGCCGACATTGCCGGCACCGCCCCGGATCATCGGCCTGATCTGCTCCAGGATCACCTCCCGGGCCAAAACCACCCTGGAATAGCCCGCCTTTCCGGCCCATACAACACCCTCCCCATTGTGGATGGTCATCTGGGTGGAAGCATGCCTCTCCAGCTCCGGTACGATGCTTTTGGCTAAGTAAGCCGCACCCAGGTCCTGCAAAAGCAGGGCGTCGGCTCCCATCTCATAGAGGCAGAGCAGGTATTCGGCCAGGCCGGGGATCTCATCCTCCCGGACCAGGGTGTTGACCGTCACATAGACATTCACCCCTTGCAGATGGGCATAGTCCACCGCCCGGGCCAGATCAGGCAGATCGAAGTTGGAGGCGAACTTTCTGGCCCCGAATCGCCTGCCTCCGAGGTAAACCGCATCCGCTCCTGCAGCCACCGCCGCTTTCAGAGCCTGATCCGAGCCGGCAGGGGCGAGCAGCTCAGGCAGTCTTCTCCGAGCCGATGGCGGCAATGGACTCCACCACGCTTCTCCATTCCGGGCAGAAGAATACCTGATCAGAATAATCCTGGATATCTGTATCGTTCAGGCTCCAGGGATGGAGGAACAGTATTCCCTGTCTTTCGGGATCGCTCTTTACAAACTCAACTATATTCAGATCCAGGTCATCGATAAGAACATCGCAGGGGATGTTGTGTTTTGTGCCGGTCCGGGCATGATGGTACCGGGTCAGACAGGGAAAGTGCTCCTTGAGCCATCTCCTGGTGGCCTCCTCGGTATGAGGTCTCCTGGCCGTGACCACCATAAGCTCATGCTCAGGCGTAGATAGCTGCTTTACCGCCTTTTTCGCCCCTTCCAATACCGGCACCCTCAAGACATATTCCGGATCACTGAGAAGCCGGGAGATCTCGGTCCAGATCTCTATGCCCTCAAAGGACCAGTGGGCGCGATTGATATCTTTCTTGCTGTAGCTCCTCCCGTAATCCTTCTCGATCTCCCTGAGCACGGCTGCGACCTGATCCGCCAGAACCCCGTCAATATCGACTCCGATCTTCAAAACCTATGTCCCCCAAAGAAGGATCCTTAGCGCTCTCTCCTGGACAAAAGAGAGCCTGGCATGATAAAGCTTTTCCAGCCAGGCCAGCCAGGTGATAAAGGTTTACAAATCCAGCAGAACTCAGCCAAAGATGCATGGGGGCATGGCCCTATCCGGCCCCCCTTAATGCTTCATCAGCGGCACATACTCGACGCCGGGCCGGCTTCTCCCTGCTTCCATGCGATAGAGGTCCATGAGGGCATAGACCTCCTCCGGGACGGCCGTCTCCACGCATTCTCCCAGAAGAGAGCGGGCCTGCTCGGCCATGAAGGGATGGTCATGGGTGTACTTGCCGGAGACGAACTCCTCTATGATTGTCTCCAGCTTCTCCCCGCCACACTTGCCCTCCAGAATCTTACGCAGAAGAGATCTCATCTGCTCCATTGCCTTTCTGGCCTCCTCGGCGTAGATCAGGGTCTTGTCATCCATCTCATCGATCTTCTTTTTGGATACAACCTGGAGAAGAGATGTTGCGGGATAGCTGCCCTGGGCATCCCCCAGCTGAGGGTCGACCGGACCCAGGGCCGCATGCTGGTCCATGATTATGCTGTCCGCGGCGAAGGCAATGAGAGTCCCGCCGCTCATGGCATAATGGGGAACGATGACCGTCTTTTTGGACGGATGGGCCTTCAAGGCCATGGCGATCTGGGTGGCAGCCAGGGCCAGGCCGCCCGGGGTGTGCAGGATGATATCAATGGGAACATCCTTCTGCGCAGCGCGAATGGCCCTCAAGACCCTCTCGCTATCATCGATGTCGATATATCGGGCCAGGGGAATGCCCAGAAAGCTGATGGTCTCCTGGCGATGGATGAGGGTTATGACCTGAGTGCCCCGGGATTTGCCCAGCTTGCCCAGAACGCTCTTTCTGGCCGTCTGAAGGTAGTACCTCTGCAGCATGGGCACCAGAAATAGAAATACGAATAAGAGAATCCAGATGTTATTGATCAATGCACTGGCAGCGTCTCCCCCTACCTGGGATAGAAGCGGATCTGTCATCTGGCTCATGAGACTGTCTTGGCCGGGTAAGTATATTTGCCTTGCGGAATTTTCTTAACTCAGGCAATATATATTAATATGATCGAGTGCAAATTAGACCTCTTGAACGGCAAGATAATCTGGAGGTCTGGATTTTGAACATCACGAATTTTGGTCGGGCAGCTATCATTCTTCTGGCTTTCTCGGCATCCTTTTCCTGGCCTGCAGCATCAGGACAACTGCCCAGCATGACCGATCTGACAGTTGCGACGATCAAGGAGGAATATGGCAAGTGGATGGTCGAATTTAACTGGTCGGATATGGATGAGTATGACAGAAGCATAGCTCATGGCGACAGCACTTCGGGAAAGACAGCTATACATACCGATACTCTGACCCTGGCCTCTTCTTTGGACCGGTCAAAGGCCATAAAGGTCTCAGTGATCACCTACTCAAAGAGCGATCCATCTCATGTCAATATGAGCAGCATGACCGCCCTGGCGAATAAGACACTGGCCGATTCAGATGTCTGTCAGGATATCAATACAAGCGAGAGGCTTATAGAAGGCAGGATGGGCATATTCACCAGCGGCCTGAAATGCCGCACAGGAAAGATGGCCTATGCAGTGGCATACCCTGTGCTGTATCATCTGGACCGGCCGGACGGCGTTCTACCCTCCGATGCCATGGGATTGATCCTATCCACTTATGATCGAGAGGTCACAGAGCGATTCGTCAATTCTATTAAAATTATCCAAATAAAATAAAAGATGTTACTGGCTAAGGCCAAAAGCCAAAGGCGATATTCAATCCCATTATCACCAAGCCAGCTCCAATGCAAGCTCCAATCACCAGTTTAGGATCGAGCTTTATTGCCGTGTCGTCAGCCTCAAAGTATCTCATGAGGCCTGCCGACGACTGAAGGCCACTGCCTTCATTCTTTCTCTTTGCCATATTTTATCCCCTTCTTTCTTCACCATCTTAAGTATTGCGATCCACTATCATGACAGGAGTGAGAGATCTAACCATTCATTCCCGGAGACAGGGAGGCGCTTGGCAGACGCCAGCCGCCCCTATCCTGGAATGGATAGCGATCCAGACTATCTCCTCCCTTGATCATCCTTGGCCAGCTCTGGCTGGGATTTCCTTTGGCCACATGATCATCCCAGTAGTTGCCTCCGGTGACATTGCCCTGATCCCAGCTATTCGTTCCCTGGCTGTCCTGGGAATGTTCGCTGTTGTCCCAAAAGTTGTTGTGGAATATGCTGTTTCCTGAAGACTCCAGCACCTGCAGACCAATAGAGGTGTTGCTGATATTATTCTGATAGATCCGGTTTTCATCAGAGAGGTTCAGCCAGATGCCCGAGGCGGCATTGCCATCCAGAACATTGTCGCGAATGGTATTCTTGCTGCAGGATAAGAGAGAGATGCCATTCTGGCTGTTGCCGGAGGCATTATTCCCTGCCAGATCATTGAAATGGGAGTCGTAAAGAAACATGCCGCTGAATGCATTTCTCGTCATCTGGTTATCAGATATCCGATTGCCATCGGATGATATCAGGCGCATGCCATAGCACGAGTATATGTTATTTCCGATGATGCTGCTGTTCCTGGAGCTGTAGATGAAGAGGGCGTCTGTGGTAATTGTTGAGTTTTGGACGGTGAGATTGTCGCAGTAGGCCAGGGTCATATGAGCCATATCCCGGCCCATTATCTGCTCTCCGGAGCGGTTGAAGAGATAGACCAGGGGATGGGAGTCAGCGATATTGGACTCGTCTATGGAATTGTCATAGGCCTCTCGGCTCGAAGCCTCCACATAAAGGCACCAGCTCACATTTTCAAAGATATTCTGTGAGAGACGGTTTCCGGCAGCCTCGAGCAGAATGATGCCCTTCTCGCAATCGGAGATGGCATTCGAGGTTATTGAACTGTTGCTTGAGGATGTGATCAGCATTGCTGTGTCTGTGACTGCTGAGAGCTGGTTTTTGGTGATATTGTCATTCTTGCATCCGATCAACTCAATTCCCGTTGTGCTGCGTTCTATTCTATTCCCATAAACAGAGCTACGGCTGAGATTCTCTATCCGTAGGGCATAATCCGCCCCAAGGATGCTATTGTTGGACAGGTCGCCTTCGAAGGAGTCTTTGATAACTGCGGCATTCTGGCTGCCGGCAATTATATTATCATAGAACCTTGCATCGTGGCATGCAGAGATGCCCAAGCCTATGCTGCCGCCATCAATCTCATTTTTCTGTACTTCGACCTGGCTCGAATTGACGATGGTTATGCCGTTTGTCGAGGCTGATAGGGAACTTATGATATGCACCAGATTTCGATTTATGCCGATGAAGCTGCTGTTCTGAAGAAGCATGCCGAAGTATTCGGACTGGATCTCATTGTCCTCCACCCCACAGAACTGCGCATCGTCCAGCCATATGCCCCAATGGGCGCCAGATATCTTATTGCCTGAGATCTGGTTGCCTGCGGCCTCCCGGATCAGAATCGAGCTGTTGCACCCGGAGATTTGGTTGTCCTCAATGGAGTTGTTGCTCGAGTTATCCCAGAGGATTATGCCGCCCTGACTGTTGACTATCATATTTCCGGATATCAAGTTCTCTCGAGAGCCGAGAGCCAGCAGTGCTGGATTGGAGCTTTCGATGGTATTTTCCCGGATGGAATTGCCATTAGACTCAGCCTGAATTGCCGGTCCAACATAGTTCTTAGCAGTGAGGCCCTGCAAAGAGCAGCCATCTGAGTTTATGCTCACTGCCGTCTTCAGGCGGCCTCCTCCATCCAGGATTATAGGATCTGTCTCCCCGGTAAGAGGCATTATGGTCAGGCTTTTATTCAGTACAATCTCCTCACTGTACTGACCGGGCTTTATGTAAATTGTATCGCCATCATCGGCAGCATCAACTGCCCCCTGAATGGTATTATAATTAGCAAAGTCGCTGTCGTCGACGATATAAGTCCTGGCACCTCCAGGCATGGAAAGCCAGAGCAGCAATGCAATGAAGATGAATATCGATATTCTCTGCATGGAAGGCTAATCTTCCCCGGACCTTTTTATAGTTAATGCAATATGGCTTGAGACCAGCCATGGCTCTGAGTTTATTTTATCCCCATACTTATTCTTACTAGACTCACAGGCTCTCTGCCGCCAGCCGGGAAAACCTTATTTACTCACTAATGAAAGACGACTTTGGTGATTTAATGATAGAAATCGAGCCGCATAAACATTGTCTGGTTTGCGGCAATGCTGTGCGCCCGGATGAGAACTTCTGTGACGAGCTATGCCAATCCAAGTTCAAATCAGCCCAAAGAAAGCAGCAAATCCTTTTCCTGGTTTTTCTGGTGATAATGGGATTGATCTTATTCCTGCCTTCAATACTGAAGACTTATGGGTGAAAGATGGGTCTTGACTCTGAGATGCTGGCCATTATGGCTCTAATCTGGCTGATCTGCCTCCCTTCTGCATCAGCCAGCGGTTATCTTCATGTCCATGAGGTAATAATGCATCTGGAAGAGGAGAACGCCAGCTTCGATCTGAGATACAACCTGGACACTTTTACCCGGATATATGTCATGATTCTCGGGTGCAGATCACTGGAAGCGGAGCTGCTGTCCTTTCTGGGATTTTATGACCATGTTGAGCTAATAAGTGCCGACATATCCAAAGCAACTTTATGTGTGAGAGGAGCCGGGAAATATAACAGCGGCTATTATCTCTTTGATGCCACGCCTTTCGGAAGCAAAGACGAGCCTATTGTGGATGGCATATCCCAGTTCTCCGTAGCTTATCCTGGGGGCAGAATAAGGACATTTTACAATGTCACGGCAACCCAAAATGTCTTCTCCGAGGCCGATAAAGCCAGGCCGTGTCCAGACCATTCAGCTTGAAGACAAAAACAGGGTTAAGCTCTGACGAAGATTATGCTAAATGACCGGGCAGACCTGACGAAATGAAATCGGTTTTTATCGGACCTTATCGATTGCAGTATTTGCCGATCGATGATGATAGGAAATTTATGCTGTCCTGCTAAATGTTTAAATGATATTCAAAAGTTGAAAATCAGCTTTGAGAATGTATATTATCACTTGCAGAAAACAATATATATTATAACTCCTTTACACCATTTAGGAGGAGAGGCAGCCTCAGTCCATGACCAGCAGCAGTTCAGAAAATAGGAATATCAATCAGATGCATCTGGTCAGGCTGATTTCTATGATCCCTGGTCCCCACTATGTGGCATGGACTCTTATTTCAATTGCCATATTTCTGGTTTCTTTTTTTATTCTATTGCGGTTTGAAAGATCATTTGTCTATATGGATACATTTTGCATCCTATCGATCATCATTGCCATGGAAGGCATAATCATAAGCTGGGCACATGATAAGTGGGATTCATTCCAGGATATCCTTCTCGGCATTGTCGACCTTAATAGAGAGGATATCATCAAATTAAGCCAGAAGCAGGCAGCAGAGATATTCAATAATCCTAAGATGATAGCCTTTGCTCTGCTTTTTATCCTTTTCGTCCATTTGATCGGAGTTGATTATCATGATTTATCCTTTGCTTCTGACGCATCCTATTTTGCCTTCAAATCTGCATATTATCTGGCGGTCTATCTGGAAGGAGCCGGATTGTATATCTTGATCATGACCGCTCTGGCAGTGCACAATATCGGCCTGCTGCCACTGCGCCTTGATGCCCTGTATTCCGATTATCACTCCATCGGAACGATCTATTCCCAGTTCACCATATGCGCCGCAATGGTCTATATCGTGTGGGGCTTCTTTCAGATCATCGTGCCGCCCCAGTTCTCCTCCATTCAGACCATAGTCTGGTTTTCGGGCTTTGCTCTGGTTCTCTTCGCCTATTTCCTTCTGCCCCAGTACAGCATACATAAGATGATGATCTCAACCAAGAAAGAGAGATTTGAGCTGTTCTCATCTCAGATGAGGGCAGCAATGGATGGCCCCTTTGAGGTTCCAACCGATGAGAATGTATCTCGCCTTAAAGACCTGCTCCTGGTTCAGGATAAACTTAATAAAATGAGCGAGTGGCCATTCGGCTGGCGAGAATTGCTGTATATAGCTGTGGTTATCCTCATACCTCTGATCCTCATTCTGCTGGAAATAGCCCTTGGCCTCGCCGAGCTATAGCCCGCAATTCCTGGAATAATTGATATAACTTAAGCTGCCAACCACCATTTTATGTTGCTCCTCGGCGCAGATGAGGCAGGCAATGGCCCGGTTGTCGGCTCCATGTTCGTGGCCGGCCTGGTCGTGGAGGAGGATAGGCTCTTTGACCTGGCCGGATGGGGGGTCAAAGACTCCAAGCTGCTCTCGCCAGCAAAGAGGGAGAGCCTAGCCAGAAAGATCAGTGCCATAGCCTCCGACCAATATATTCTGGAGGTCAAATCCCAGGTGATAGACGAGACTCCGCGCCGTCATGACCAGGGACGATATCCTGATTTCATTGGATCTCCATCCATTCAGACAAGCTGCAGTATAATCGTGTAGTCTGGTAAATGGAACGACTGAGAATGATTATCAATAGCTGAGGCTGACGCGGGAAGGCATTCCTGGCAGATCGCGCGGTAATTATTTAGCCTATTGATCGGTCCGCTAAATCTGCGCTCAGATTTTTGTTCAGCACTGATAGAGCTTACAAACAAGTGATGAAGGCATATCAGGAGCAATGATTGAAATGACATTTCCATGGGGCTTCAATGCAATATCACTAGGGCACATGGGCAATTGATTTATGCAATGGATGATGAGATAAAAAGGTCTTAATGCAGAGGGAGGTATGAAACTTGGATGCGAAAAAGAATGTCTTGTTCAGCCTTATTCTGGCAGCTATTCTAATTCATGGGACACACGCCGCCTCTTTCATTAGTCCTAGTTTAAAAGCATTTTCGGAAGAGCTTGAGAACAAATATCACAGAGGAACACCTGATGAGCACCAAGTGCAGAGAAGTGTGGAAAGACCTGCAGCGATATCAATAAGCAGAAATGTCTTAGTTCAGAATCAGGTTTTTCCCCTCGTCGCCATTGACGCAGGAGCATTTGGATCAAAAGTACTATATTCTGATGGGGACATTGGAAGGATTCTAATTAACATTGACAACTCCAGTTTTGCTTTCTGGGATGTAGGCATAGTTGATGGGGAATTTGATCTTGAGGATGTGGCTTATTATCACATTAATCAGAGTGGCCCATTTGTTGTTGAGGTGAATGACATAAGATTGACTGGATTTGGAAAGCATTCTCAAGGAAGCAAGGTTAAGGCGTATGATATTGATTATAAAAAGGCATTGAAGCCTTTTCCAACAGGCAGTGAAGCTAAATTCGTTGATCTATATGGATCTCGCGGATATGATCTGGTTGACCCGATCTATTTCCATATAGATAATAATAGTTCTAAAATAGATAGGATGGACTTGAGATTGAGCCATCATGCCTACGGGCCTGCCGGGACTCTCGTCAATGGACATGATCCGGATCAAGGGCTTGCGGCCACAAAGTTAGAATGCAAGCTGCGATTTTATAATATAAATGGAAATATTAATCTAGATGGAGAAGCGATATATGATGAGATGGATCCGGTTTATCTGGATGTATCCGGAATAAATGATCATGGATTCGTGGTAGTCAACGATGTTCGGCTATCATGAAACGAAATCTAGAATCCCACATGTGTGTGTAGGATTGAGCAGGGGGATTACGTGGCTATAATTCTCGCGCTCATATATCATTTTGGCTGCTTTGCTCTAATTGCATCTATTCTACAAGGCTTTTGGATTCTTGACTTAGATTGCGGATGTCACCAGAGCCAATAGAGACAACTTGAATGCCCTGTGCACTATTATTTAGGTTGATATTATTCGTTATATTTCCTGGGCACTTGCAGCAGTCATTACAGCAATTCCAGCAAGCTGATCCACACCTTGGCGGCTCACAGCCTATAACTTCCACAGGCTCACCATCAACATCTGTTACATTAGTTCCATTTGGAGGTCTGCCAATTACATTTACCAAATTTTGCAGGGTACCGGATGCAAACATATCGATTTGAGCTAACAATTTAATATATTCCGATTTTCCGGGATCGAGCTGAGGTAGGATCCAACTTATATTCTGGGCGTCTTTGATCCCTTCTGGAGTGCTATCGACGAAATTTAAGCCTTTAGGAAGAGCATCCTTGACTAAGACCGGTTTAAGGGGCTGATCGCCGGTGTTGGTTACCTTAATGATAAACTTGACAATGGTTTGCGGATATCCACTGGATGGCGAGACGCTTTTCTCGATAGAGATATTCGGATCACACCGTATAACTTCGACAGTCTCATTGCCATAGCTGGTGATATTACCGTTCTGATATCTGCCGGTCGCGTTGACTGTGTTAGTCAGATTGCCAGGTGAGGTCTGGATGATTCGAGCTACCAGCTTGATATGATTCGATTTGTTCGCTGGAAGAGGTTCTGTTAGATTCCAGGAGATATTCCAGCCTTCACGAATTCCTCCAGGAGTGCTGTTGATGTACTCCATGCCTTCGGGAAGTGTGTCCACGATTGTGACCTGATCCAGTGAGATATTGCCGTTGTTGGTCACATTGATGGCGAAAGTGACATTGGTCAATGGATAACCCTTGTTGGGCGAGACGGTCTTGTCAACTGAAATATTATCCGTAATGACCTCTACGGGCTCAGTATCATTGGCGGTAACATTATCTCCAGCGGGAGGCTGGCCGGTTGCATTGACAATATTCCACAAGGTACCTGATGCGGATTTGTTGATTTGAGCTACAAGCTCGATATACTCCGATTTGCCTGGATCTAGATGAGTTATGTTCCAGGTTATATTCTGGTTGAATCTTGCACTGGAACGGTTATCATAGACGTAATCAAGGCCATCAGGCAAAATGTCCTTCACAATTACCGGTCTCAGTGATGTATTGCCGGTATTGGTCGCATTGATGACGAAAGTGACATTGGTCAATGGATAACCCTTGTTGGGCGAGACGGTCTTGTCAAC
>JADHEF010001614.1_pt1 | contig 13032 bp, 9 predicted proteins | sample 8952391 | NCBI WGS metagenome assembly JADHEF01 (sample SAMN16124439, study PRJNA663245) | bioreactor sludge metagenome | isolation source: sludge (nitrite) | place: India:Bengaluru | collected 2019-02-28
CATTTCCTGTTTTGATTCAGTTTATTGAAATGACACAGATTTTTGAACACTACCCTTAACAATAGAAAGGCCCTCACTTGAGGGCTTTAATAATACCAATATAGATCTTTAATCCTTACTGATCTAGCTTCAGAATTAATGTCAATACATTTTCTATTAGACATAAGAACTGCTCTACATGATATAAAATACCAAGTTTTGGTGATACTCAAACCATAATATTCTCTGTTAAATCAAGTAACTATTTAATTGGTTAGATTAAATATTCTTTATTTTACTTTTAAGGCAATATTATGTTCGGTTTAAAACGCAATTTTCTCGTAATCTTAATAACACTATCTCCCTTCGCATCTGTTTCAGCATTAGCAATGCCGATTATCCCAACTCTGGAGTTTCCAGCAGAATCCACAAATATAAAGACTGAAAATTCCAAAAACAGTAATGATGAATTTAAAGAAACTGATGTTGAAAATAAATCTAAATAATAAAAAGGAAGGTATCTCATATTAATTGAAATACCTTCCTGGCATCACTTGAGGGCTTTCTCTTCAGGCCAAATCTCTCTTAATCTTTCGACATCAATTGCGTGGCCATCTGCTTTTTCTGCCATGCTTCTATATTCTGCTGTGCATGCTTCGAGTAACTCATTGTTGGTAATGGTGTACTCAATAATGGTTTCTTTGGGAGCTGCGGACAGACGTTTGTTGGCTTCACTGAGTTGCTTTGACAACCCACTAGCAGCCAAGTCAGCACTACGAGCGGCAGCATTCGCATCTTGTATTTTTTTAATCGCATTTTGTTCTACCTCAATATATTTATCTGACCAGGCTTTTTCAGTAATGGCTTTCTTTTCCTGAGCTTTTACTATCGAATCTCGATAAGGCTTAATTGCTTTGGCCACACGTGCATCGCATGCAGCATCTGCAACTTTCAGTTTTGAGCTTAAATGATTGGTGTATGCAATTTGCCCCAGCCACAAAAAAGAAAGGATCGCTATTGCGACCCAGTATTTGAATTTCCATAAGACTAAAAGTATTGGCATTACTGCACTCCCATACATTTTTGATAACGATCCACTTGCCGGGTCCATACTCCATAACAGTTGTTGAATCGGACTGAGCAATCGCGCTTGGCCACATATTTCCATTTCAGGAGCGACTGGCAAGCTTGCACATATTTTCCTTGCTTTAGATTTCGGAGCATGGAAGAATTATTCCAATTGCTTTGTCCGAAATTGTAAACAAAATCAAGATAGCTGTTGTATTCCACTTGTGAAAGCTTTACGCCTTGCAGCGATTTGCGGAAAGCAATCTCATCCTTTGACACATGCGCTTTTGCCCACTCTTGAGCTGTCTTTCGAGTAATGGCTGGATCAGTCATTTTGATTGGCTGGCCGTTTGGTTTTACGGTTGAGCCAATACCTTGGGTGACTACTCCACCGCCATCCTTATAGGGTTTTGCTGAGTAACCTTCATGAATTTCTAAAGACGTAAAAAAAGCAGCCGAAGCTGCTAATAATGCGACTGAGATTTTAGTCTTTGACATTACATTCACCATTCGCCTTTCTTAGTGCAATTTGATGTAATTCATCTGCACGTTTATTTTCCTGTCGTTTGTAGTACCAGTTGATTAAAAAACTCATAAAACTCACAAGCAGACCGGCGATTGCAATAACTAAACCCAATGCCGTGACCGGATCTAACCCTAAAAACTTCCCGGATAATCCAGCTATTGAACCGCCCACTGCTGTTTTTGCTGAGAATGAAGTAACTGCTGAACTTGCCTCAGCAATTGCCTGCCCTGTTGTTTCAGACATTTCGCCCCCTAATTTTTGGTAATAAAAAACCCCGATCTCATTAAAGAACGGGGTTGGATGTGGTTTGTTGGGTTATTAGCATGAAGTGCTGATTCAAGTCATAGTATCCATATCATGTTAATTTCTTATAAAAAGCGATTAACCAGTTGTAGAGCGGATATTTATCACCGTAGATCGGTGTTACACCATCAGATCGTTTCGGAGTATATGTTGGCTTCTTTGCATAAGATGTTTCGTCAGTATAGTTATACATAGACGACCAGCGATCTGAATCACGTATGTTTCCTGATCCTGTACGATCTTTCCCTGCATATGTGATTTTAGCATTTGTTGTAAGTGGGCGATTGAGTGTAATTTCAATCATAGTACCGCTTACAATTTTAGTATTAATTACTGTTAATGCGCCTGAATCATCCCACACTTTAAATCCGTTGCCAGTAACTGCTGCCGTTGTATACGTGTCAATTACAAGCGGAGGATTTGGCACTTGACAATGAATATAAATCTTATCTTTTGCTGAATTAACTTCAAACTCTTTTGCTCTTGCTACATGACCACGTTTGTTGTCGTAGTATGTGTAATACAACTGCTTCGCAATTAATTCAGCGTACCAACGATAACCATTCGAGCTTAAATGCCCCCCGTTATAATCAGGCACACCATAAGTCGGATTTAACAAAACAACATCGTCATTCTCATCTGCAAATTCAAGTTGAGCCATGTTGATTGTCATTTCATCATTATTGATGTATTGACCTCCAACCTGATAAATAAAGAATAGCGGTTTTCTGGTCTGCTCATATGTTGTCATAATCGCAGCTTGCATATCGTTTTTGAGCTGTAACAGTAACGCTTTGTATGTATCTTTGTCTGACGTTGCATTAGTGCCTGGTGTTAATCCTGCACCAGTTGTGCCCGTGTAGTTAAACTCGCCTTGCATAAACACAATCGCAGGACAACCAACTGTTTTACTTGCGTTTGTTGCAATTGTTTTTAAGCGATTTAGCGCATTCTGAAAGTATGCAGTAAAATAATTTGTACCGTTTGTGCATTCTTTGCTTAATTGTTCAATCGTTTTCCCTGCCTCACCACACGATGTTGCGACTAAATCGGTGTTGTTTTTATTGCGATTTAAAAACATACGCATTGCATGAGCAGCAGATATGATTGGAGTTTCGCCGCATTGTGGCCCAAGTGTTTGCTGTAATGGGTTTAAAGTGCTTACCGTCACGTTACCTTGGTTCATCCACACACGACTACCCAACATAAACGTTTTCGGAACAATATTAGTGGTTAAAACTTCAGGCGATTCATAGCCCATGCTGAGCGATTGACCGTAAAAGATTAGGTGGGAGTAGTCACGATCCCAATCATGATAATCAAGTGACCCTAAGCCACTGATTGTATAAGAATTTGGATGAATGTTATCAATTGATTTAAGTAGTTCTGGCCTTATTTGATAATACGGCACATAGTCATTAACAACATAAGTCGACTCAACAAGCATTAGTACATTTAACTGACTAGACGGATAAGCGACTCGAATATAAGCCACACCAACAGGAATATCAGTGCTTTCAAAAGCCGACTGCCAGTAAACAATCGAACCATTCACAGCCACAGGCTGCTTATTCGCATCGTAGGCATAAACAATGCGGTTCGTATCGCAGTTTACGCGCTTGTAGCGTTTTCCCTCTTCAACTGCAATAAAATCAGAACAGTGATACGTTGCATTTGTTTGATACGTAACACCATCTACACCGAAATATCCTGCTAAAACTGTATCTTTGTTGAATAGATTTGCTGTTCGATTAAATAAGATTGCTTTTTTAGCATAGTCAGATTCCATATTTAATGTGTAGTATGGAATGTAAAACGATGTATTTACTGTGTTTTCAACAATCATGAAAGACGCAACGCGTGATGTATCAAGCGATGCACGAACATACGCCACGTTTGCGGGGATTGTCGCTGACTCAAAACCAGTTTGCCAAAATACATCTGATCCGCTAACAACAATAGGCTGCTTATTTATATCGTATGCATTCACACGGTCGTTGTTCGGAACAGGGCCGCCAACACGCTTGTAACGCTTTCCAGCTTCGACGGGAATGAAATCGCTGACAGAACGGTTTGCTGTAGTAACAATTGCACCGACAGAGTTAATGTTATAACCATCAAGCATGGTCGCTAAGTTAAATTTATTTGCTGTGCGATTAAAAACAATTTCGACACGTTTTTTGTCAACTGCTCGTGTACTTTCTTCAGATTCTTTTATTTTTGTAGTTGCTTGTGCCAGCGGATCATTAACACTCTTTGATAGGGTTGTACCATCCCATGTATTTAAACCCTGCCCCCAGGTAGTTGTCCCTGTTGGTGCTTCATCAATATTCACCATACTATTTGCAGGAATTGTTGCTTTTGCGGTATCAAATTTTGCATAGGTAGTAAAACTATATTTACCTCCAGATGCGGCAACAACACCATTGTTTAAATCATCATTAATTTGTTTTTGTGTTTTTCCGCTTATTGAATCAAGAATCACATCGGTATTAAAGGTTTTTGCACCAATTGTTGCCAAGCTAACCAGTAGTCTACCGAGGCGAGAATTTATAACTAAATTTGGCTCACCATTAACAATATCCTCCAGCGTTTTTGCATCTTTTTGCGCATCAATCAGTTCCTGTTTAGAGACAACTTTATCAACCATTACTATTCTCCAGGCAATAAAAAAGCACCTCGAAAGGTGCTATATAAATAAATATGTTTAGAAAAACGCATGATCTTTTTCATAATAACGGTCGTCGTAATTCACACAAGTGAGTGAATTAGTCATTTTAGATTGCGGTGTCATTTCAGTCAGAAGAAACATGTCTTTTTCTGTGTTCACAGTACTTACGATCTGATAGGTCGTTTTAGCATACCGGTCATGATCTACAACCAGTGGTAATAGTGGTGCCCGGTTCAAAATCACCTGATTTGGAAATTCACCAGCTTGACACCCAATGATATCTACTGATCCGTCATATAACTGCAAATAAATACTGCTTCCACTTGCAACATCTACCGCTTGAGACAAAGTTAAAATCAATCCATCGACTGATTCAACTTCACCATCCTGTGTGTTCATTACAGTGTTATCGGCAACTAAAATTGCATCATTCCGCGCCAATAGACTTGATTCATCCAGTCCATCAAACGTGCACGATACTCGTTGATAAATTAATTTATGCCATTCACGCCAAGCCCGCGTTTTGGCTTGTTCAACAGTACGAATACCAGTGGTTTTAATAGATAATGGATTTCTTGCTGAGCCATCTTCCGGAATTGAATATGTTTCTCGTGCATCATCAACGGGGCTGGTGTATTCGATTTCCACACCATCATAGTCTTTTCTCACACCAAAACTATAGGTCCGTTTCTCTGATTTCGGCACCTTGTTACGATGGTTAAATAAAAGCACAGCATTGCTTTGTGGCTTCTCGAATTTCATTCGTAGCTTACTACCGAACCGGGTGGGCTCACAAAAACAACTACTTGTCACCATGCCGGCAATTTCTTCAAAGGATAGGTTTGAGTCATCAATCGTATATGAAAACTCTGCTGCTTTTGAATTATTGAAATATGAAATGACTTTTTGCTCTTCAGCCATGATTTGATCTACGTCTACCTCATTAGCCGATCTACGCCCATTTTTACTATCCAGTGCCAGATAAATTAAAGCCTGGGCCGCAGATCGTGTCGCAGTTAATACGCCAATTCCATTCAACGGAAGTTTTCTGGTAGCCAGCATATTTAATTCACGATCTTTTACACCAGCTGAAATATCGTTCGTCACGGTAACAGAGCGAACAATTGTTACATCCTCATAGCTCAATTTATCTAACTTAGACATGGTATAAACTGAACGCGCCTGCACCTCATCAACGACTGTTCCTTGCGATGTATGAACCGTGGTTCTTCTGACTCGGAATCTTATTCTTGAAGCAGTATCGAGCGTTCCGGTAAGTGTTAAACCGACGGCACTAGCAATACTTTTTGGATTTCCAAATAAGGCCTGAGTCTGATAAAAAATATCTCCAACCGGATCACCACTACTATTAATGGCCTGATATTCTAAAACTAGCTGAACGCCAATGACCTCTTTATACCCCTTGGTACCAATATGATATAACCCACCTGGTGCAAAAAAATTTGCATAAATTTGATCGGTTTCAGTATCAGTCTCATACCAGCCCAGCCAATTGTCCTGAGTACCATATAAACCGATATTATTACCTGCTGTACTCCCCCAGTTTTGTAGTTTTAACCAGTCCGGATTGTCTGAATCTGGTGCAGATAAAGTAATTTTAGAGCCATCATTAATATTGATTGTGTATGTCCCATCTAGGTCCATACTATCAATATTGTCTTCCAGAATTGACGATAGTGAAGAAGTGGCATCTTCCGAAATCTGCAATATATTCTGGTTAATTGTTTCCGGGTTGTTCAGCGTGATTTCATATACCCAGGCTCCAGCTGATCCAGACTTAACTACGTTGTTGATTTCATAGATTCCGGACAAATCTAAAGTCCCTGCAACTTGATCAGTAATCAATAAAGAACTGATATTGATCTTTGTAAAATTCTGCGGATTATAAATATCTACAGATGTTGCTACCGTTAATGTAAAGTCTATAGATACATCCGTAGTTCCAGACAACAAAGTATCAGCAACCCCGAACTTAGCCCCTTCAATCATGATTGTTTCACCATTTGCAAAGGCATCTGTCACCGCGTAAACGATATTTGGATAACCGAAGGTAATGCTACTCGATACAACACGAGCAGAACTCGGATTTAAAAGCGTTTGGCCGGTTATGCTTCGCGATTGCTTACCAGTCAACGGCTCATGTGAAAGCACATCACCATAGCGGTATTTGGCCGAAGCAGTTGTTAAATTCTGATTTGGATCGTAAACAGAAATCGAAATCCCATCGATCTGTTCAATAGCGGTTGCACCATCCCTAACGTTTGAAATTTCATAATATCCGCGGCCAAGACACATCAAGCATTCTTCAATTTCAACGTTATTCTTGAAATATCGTAATGGTGGAGCAATGAGGTCTGGAATTGCACGAACCATTCCAAATATTTCTGGAATACGGCTATTGGGTCGCATTTTATTGACCCGGGCAGATAGCTCATTATTTGATGATGCTTGCTCAATGCCTGTTTGCGGCTTGGGCATTGTCATGTATGTATAAATACTAAATGCAGCTGTAATTGCCCAGACTACAAACATAGCTATTTCAAGCGCACCATAAGCAGGGTAAACTACTACATAGAATTCACCATCTAAACTCTGCAAATGACGAATAGAACGCTCATCAATCGGCGTAACATCATTCTTTTGTGCTATAGACCCATGGTATATACGTGCATTTTCAGGAAATACAGAGAATTGCTCAGATAAATATGCACAAATATCATCTGTACTTGCAGTCGTCCATGTGTCTTTGTTAAATGGATCTCTACGAATGTGTACTTGTTTCATCTGTAAAAACTCACTGTCCTGAATCCCATCATCACGTACTCAAGCGGCATGTGCTGAACACCGCGTGGTGATAGGTGTAAAATCTTTTGGTCATAAAAAAGCCCAACATGTGTTGAGCTTTTGGGGTTTCTTGAGAAGAAGGCAATGCAGGGGGAAATAGGCTCACTTAATTGCTCAAAGTCACCAATACCATTCAGGTGGTGATTCAATCGTTCTGTTAAATTCTCACCAGTGATTTTTTCCCATGCCTCACAGGCAAATTCATTACATGTGTAGCCTTGTGTGTATTCGCGATCAAACAAATCATTTATCACAAGGCACCTCGCAGCAATGGAAAACGGTCAAACGTATAGGTATCCCCTGTTTTTACAGAGTTGAGTTCTGGTGCCTTGGCTTCAAACGTCACAAAACCTTTAGCATCTTTACTCATTGATGCAATTTCCAGAGTTTGAATAACGATCATAGGTGCAGTTAAGTCGTCATCTCGATAGGATCGATATTTAAAAGCAGGACGCTCATTGGTCGTAATATTTTGCATCGCTTGAAGTAAGGCATCATCACTATCAGCAAAGGTAATTTTCATCACCTGATCGATATCATTAGTCACATTTGATCTTTCAACTCCAAAGAGCTGGTACTCATAAAAATAATCCAGGTCATCTTCATGAGTAACCGTAATGCCGGAAGTATCATTTCTCACATATCGGAAAGGCTGGGCGAAACTGGAATGACTAATCTCAATACATTCAAGATTAATCAATCCACCTTTTGCATTCAGAAAAAATGAAGTGTAATCAGACATTCACATTCTCCAAGGCATTAGGAAGATCAACATTCACCAGCTCTTCAAGTGGGTCCATCAATTCACCCAGATCAATGCTTTGATTTCCAACTGCAACCAGCAATTCATCAAATACATCATCAGCAATCAATGCTTTGACTTCCAGCTGGGCTGACACCTGGTAAACAGGACCGTTTTTAGAATTAAGCTGAATTGCCGACTTAAAGAAACATTCATAGTCTTTCAGCTCATCATCAATAATTAGTTGAGCTAAAAAAGGCTGTGAAGGATTGCGCATCCACACACGGTAAAAAGCAGTTAGATATTGATAACCTTTCAGCTTCAATACCCAACTTACATTCACCAGATGCGAGTTTCGGCGTATATCACGACGGTAGCGGCTTGGACCACCATCGAGCTCTTGAGCTATAACATCACTGCCAAAATTAACTGTGTAACCGGATTGCTGGACACAATAGGCAAGCCTGTTGAGTTCTGGCATACCGCCTCCTATCGTCTTTGCGCTACATTAAAGTTCTGCTTTATGGTTTTACTGGTTTCGCTATTTGGATTAGATAGCTGCCCATTCAAATACTCTCCAGCCACTTTACGAATACGAACATCAAGACTTCCATCTGCATTCATAGACACATCAGCTGTTTCGCCTGGTAGTGCGTGAATGTTTATAACTGGCTGAACTACAGTGGGCTTCTCACCAAAGTTCTTTCCAGAGTTAATTGCATCAACAGCTCCCATGCCAACGCGCTTGGTGGTAGAGCTCTGCTCCTGTAAGAATCTGGTAAGGTCTTCATTTTGCCTAGGATTCAAAACACGCTCCCCGCCATCTAAAAGCCAGGTGCCTTCTTTAGGTATATTGTCGATACCGTCATGAGCCATGCCGGCAATAGTTTGACCTGCGATAAGACCAACTGATGCATAACCTAGAGCGCGAATTGCTGTAGCCATTGGTATACCAGCAATCATGCCACCTTCAGCCATCGCTTTTGTTGCTGCAACCTCGGTATTAATTACAGCTTGCGCTATGGAAATGCCTTGGTTTAAAAGAAACATGGATTTATATGCAGCACTAGACTCTCCAGCGCTGTCCTTAACCATTTGAGTCACACTCCCCCACACTGAGCCAGCTTGGGATAAAAGTTGGCTGTACAGTTGTAGCTGGTTCTCATAATCAGCCTGCCGCGCATCAACTAATTTAAGATCGTGTTCTGCATGTAACTGCTCTTTAGCTGCTATATACTCACGGTCAATACGCAACAGTTCTTCAGCGTTATCCTTGGCTGCCGCCTGTGCTGCGTGATAGCGATTTTGCATAGCAAGTAGCTCTCTACCTGTCTCCTCTTGCAATAATTGGGTGTTGGGTTTGCCTTTGTTTGACTCAACTGGTGGGGTGCCTACAGGTGCTAAATTCCCACGTATGAACGCAGTGGTTTTTGCCTGCATAGCGATTCGACGCTCTTCAATATCAAGTTTCGATAACTCAAGCATCTCAATGCGATATCGCTCTCTTGCGGCTTCTGCTTCCGTCATCAGGGCTTGTTTGTATTGAAAAATACGAGTTTCCCGTGCAAGAGTCGCAAAAGCTTTTTCCTGCTCATACTGATCCTTAAGGCCTTTCTCAAAAATCTTTTTCTGCTCTTCAGAAAACTTACCTTCAGCCGTTAAGCGCAAGACATTCGTTTCATAGGTGTATTGAAGTTTTCTTTCTTCAGTCCACTTATAACCATCTGCCTCATACTCCTGTTGAAGCTTGGCAAGTTCATCTTGAGCCTTATATCGCTCTTTGATTTTAGGAATGAGGTCTGCCTGACCTAAAATGGTGGCCTGGTTGATTTCCTCATCACGAGCCTTATTACGAGTGATGGCTTCAGTATCATATTGAGATTGTAGTTGCTCAATTCGGTCAAGAAGGTCTTTTCGTGCTTTATATGCCTCATCATCATACTTAGCTAAATCCTTGATTGAGCTGAGTGCATTTTCTGGATTACCCCCTAGGATTTTATTTAGGGAATTGTAGTAATTGTCTTGGCGAGCTAAATTTTTTGAAGCTTTATCTGATCCAATATTCTTGCCGTTGTAGTCCCAAGCAATTGCATTTTTACCGAATACTTTCTCTAGATCCCGATAATTTGAGTTATCTCCCAGCAATGCATTTTTAGATGATTTATATCTCTTTTCAGTCAATATCTCTTGGATAAGAAATTTTGCCTGAGCATTAAGAGCTTCTTGAGTTTGTTCAATATTGCCTTTTTTGTCTAAAACACCTTGCCCTTGTAGATACTGGGTCAATGATTTTGAACGAGTACCTTGCCAAGAAATCATGCCTGTATTGGTTTTTCCATTAGCATTATCAGAATGACTTCCAAATAAATTTTTATTTAAGAAATCTCCCTCCCGACCCACTTGAGCAGTCAAAACACGCGCTTTTACATCATCAACACCGGCATTCCTAAAAGCCTGGTAAACCTTCAGCATGTTTTTAATTTGCTCATTGCTACCAGCCATAATTACTGCTTGTTTTTCGGCTAACTTAGTTGATTTCTCCGCCTCCTTAGTTTGATCTTTTGCTGCTTGAGATATTTTCTCTTCAAGGTTTTGGCGTTTTTGCAGAACCAAAAACTGTTCTTGAGCAATTTTTAGTTGTTCTGTACCTAGAGCCTTATCGGTTGGTAATTTATTTGCCTCCTTGAACTTCTCGACAAAATCAGCCCATTTGGTCCCCCATACATCAGCACTAGCACCAATATTATTAATCCAAATTTTGTTTTTATTATTTTCGCTTGTTGCTGTAGACAAAAGTGCTTTTAATTTTTCATCTAAATTTGCAACACCAACGGCTTGATCTTTCAAGTCACCAGTGGTTTTTTTAGTTGCTATTGCTAGTGCTTCCTGAGCGCTTTTAGCTTCCTTCATTTTGGTGTTACTTGAATCATAACCACCAATTAAGCCACGGACTTTATTTAGTTGATCATCATTCAGAATATTTAGAGCTTTGATTGACTCATAATATTGAACACTATTGATTCTGCCCTGAGAGAATTCAGAATGTAATTTACCCCATGTATTAATCTTTTCATCTGAGACTGGTAGAGCCTGCATGAATGATGTTAAATCTGATGATGCTACACGAAACTTTAGGCTTAATTCTTCAACCTGATCTGCTAATGCTTTTGTTTCATTGTCGCGCTGTAGTGTATCTAACTCTCGATACTTTAAAATTAAATCATCAACTGATTGCCCTTGAGTATCAATTGAAGCGGTGGCTTTTTCTGCATTATCACGCATCAACATATAGCCTGCTGCAACCGTTGCCAATGTCAAGCCTATTCCTGCAGGGCCACCCAAAAATCCAAGTAATCCAGCACTAGCTCTGGACATATTTACGGTTGATCCAAAAGCCGCTTTTTCTGCTGCCTCTTGACGGATCACAGCCTGAGTAACTGCATCAGTCGCCATTTTATACTTGGTTGCTGCCGCTGTAGCTCCGAACTTAGCTTGTGTGGCTGCTGCTGTAGCTTGGGTTAATGCAAGATGTGCTTTTGCATCATTTACAGCTGCTGTAGCAAGCTTAGCCTCTTCAATTGCTTGTGCTTGGGTTGCTGCTCGTTGAGTCAAAGTTGCGGCAATATCGGCTTTAACTGCCACTGTTTTAGTGGCAATCGCAGTTGTGACATAACCGATACCCAAAACAATCGCACCATCAGCAATAAGGTTAAGGTTTTCTGCCAGAACTTTAATTGACCCAGCTAGAACAGTTGCAGCACCAGAACCGGATGCAGCTTCACCTGTAAATTTGGTTACGCTATCACTTAAAACTGTAAGTGACTGCCCGATAGTGACATTAGTTTTATTAAACAACTCATCAACACTATCACTAGCTTTTAAGAGCGCCTTGGTAATAACCTCGCCTGTTAATTTCCCGTCGAGCATCATTTGACGCAGCTCACCGCGTGTAACCCCTAAGCCTTTTGCCATTGCATTAAGCAAACCACCAGCACCATCAACCAAGCTGTTATATTCTTCAGCGCGTAAAATATTGCCATCAAGTGCCTGACCGTACTGGAATAATGCTCCTGCCGCCGACTCTGTGGTTGATCCGCTGATTGCTACAGCTTTAGAGGTAATTTCAGTTAATCGTGCTGTTTGTGCTTGGGTTAAATTTAAGGTTTTTGCATTTGACATGTACTTGGAATACACATCATTCACAGCACCCCATGAAGATGCAGATTTTTGTGCAATAGCAAAGGTATCTTGCATCGCTTGATTGAGTTCTTCTTGTGAGTTGGTAACAAGCTTCAACTTGTTATTAATGCCCGTATAGGTGTCGATTTTATTAATGGCTGCACTAATTGTCACAATACCAGCCATGTATCCAGCCAGCTGGCGAGTAGCTACAGACATTGAATCCATTGATTTAGTGGCAAAATCACCCTTCTTCTCAATGCTTTCCAACTCATTCGCCAAAGCATGTGCATTTCGTTCAGCATTTCGTGAATCAATAACAATTCGTAATACAGTTTCTTGAGCCATTTCACTTTCCTACAGGCATAAAAAAGCGCCTTTAGGCGCGCAGACAATAAAAAACCGACCTCTTATTGGGTCGGCTTACATTTTCCAAATATATGTACAAACGATTATTGTTAAGAGAATTGCTATAAATCGCCATGCTTGCATTTTTCGTAACTCCATTAGACATAAATTAGCCAATTTGATAAAATCATCCATACAAAATGTTTTTCCTCTTTACTTCTCGGTGAGTGGAATCAAAAAACCCCGATAGCGCTAACTACCGGGGTTTTTCTTTGGGTATTAAAAAACCGCCACTGGGGCGGTTCTTGTTTGTTTTAAAAATTTACCAAGCTTGAGTATCAAACCAGTTAG
>JADHEF010001594.1_pt1 | contig 13030 bp, 12 predicted proteins | sample 8952391 | NCBI WGS metagenome assembly JADHEF01 (sample SAMN16124439, study PRJNA663245) | bioreactor sludge metagenome | isolation source: sludge (nitrite) | place: India:Bengaluru | collected 2019-02-28
TTTGAGAAATCGTCAATTCCGCAGATAAACAAGACAGATATTTAAGGAGGGATAGTTAAAATGAAAAAAACACTTTTAATATTGGTAATAATCTCGCTTGCCGCATTTTTTTCCATGCTTACAGGATGCGCAGAGGAAGAAGACACAATGGAGATAGACGAAAGGATAGAAAAGTTTGTATCAGACCTTAACGATTCAAACAGGGACGGTATTTTCAAGGAGCATTTCCATCCCGACGCATCATCCTATGACGGGAATGAAGGCACGATTGTATCGCCGTTTCCAAATGTTGGAGATGGTATACATAGTTACTCATTAACAAGCTTATCAGGTTCTGGCACCACAAGGAGTGTTGTTATTAACAATGGAGTAACATCTGACAACTGCACATTTACAATGAAGGAAGACGGGGAGGACTACTGGTGCATCCTTTCAATCAGCGGTGATGTGACTCTCTGATTTAAAGGGTAATTTACCTGCAATAATATGGGCTGCTTTTGCGCCGCGCAGGCGGCTGGTGCAGCCCTTTTTTTATCCTTACCGCCCGCAGGGACAGCCGTTGTTCCGGAAGACAAAAACAGCATCGCTCATGGATTTTTCGTGAATCAGCTGGTAATTTCCCTCACTTCCTCTGCCCCTACTTGTGCACTTCCCTGTAGGTCTCGTAAAGTACAAAAGCTGCCGCCCCACAGATAATAAGGCCGAGTATCATGAGTTCATAAATACTCATAAAAATGCCTCCGAAGACGTTTTTACATAATTAATTATAATACATTTTTAGATTGGATGGGCGGAGGAAGACTTTTACTTCATGCAGACATTGACTTCGAACGGCCCGAACTGGGTTGTAAACGGAATTGCGATAACCGGGGCTATCTTGGGCCAGGATATCTGATGGTTCTCTCCGATTATTACAACCGGGGGGGAGATATCAATAGACCTGTTTACGATTTTTCCCGAGGCATTGCCTGAAATAATGTTTGTTACTTCGCCTACCATCCCGTAGACTGTGTCGGCCCGCTCCTCTTCCGAGGAGGTTTTAACACCTGTTCTTTCAAGCAGTTTGTCCGCCAGTATCCTCGGAAGGCGTACCGCGACTATTCCCTGACACTCTCCGGTAAGGCCGAGCACTCCCGATATCTCCCAGCGGTGGTTTATCTGGTCCTTCACAAGGTAGGCTGCGGTGGGGTTCGCGGTTATCCCGAACATTGTCCTGAAAACGTCAAGAGACGCATTAAGGAAAGGATTGATTATAGCTGCATCCATCAGGTTTTCCTCTCTTTTTGCCTGTGTTTTGAGCTATTATCTCATACTATCGGAATTCCGTAGAGTCTTTTTTTCCGCCCTGTTGCTCTTTTACCTGATCAGCTTCTCTCCGCGGGCAAGAAGCCTTTCAATCTTTTCCTCGGAAAAATGTGCCTTTGTTTCAAGCAGCCTGATCTCTTCCGAAGGGTCACCGAGCGGGTAATCGCTTCCGAACAGGAAGGATTCCTCTGGGAATGATGAGAGTATCTCCATAAGGAGGTGGTCAGGTATGTTTTTAAGGGCGCTTGAGGTGTCCATATAGAATTTAAGCCCGGAAAGGGATTCCCTTACCCACTCCCACTGGGAAAACCCGCCGAAGTGGGCTGCGATAGCGGTAAGGGAGGGAAAATTGCGCAGTACCCTCGCGAGCTTTTGCGGGGACGAGGGGTTTATGTCAGGATGAAGCACGTCTCCCACATGGAACATTACAATGAATTTGTCCGCGATTGCCTCGTATATAGGGAACAGCTTTTCACCGTCCAGGTTGAATTTCTGGAAATCTGGATGGAACTTTATCCCCTTTATCCCTTTCTGCCCAAGCCGCGAAAGTTCGCTTTCCCAGTCAGGGTAGTCTGGATGGAGTGTGCCGAACGGGATAAACCTGGGGTTCTCCGCGAGGGTTATGGCCCATGTATTGGCAGGGACTACCTGATCCGGGGTTGTCGCTGCGCAGTGGACAAATGCCTTGTCGATTTTCGCCTTGTCGAGAAACCCAAGAAGGTCCTCCCTTGTGCCGGTACCTGCGATATCAAGCCTGTAATGCTTCACAAGCTGGGCACATGCCTTTTCCGCGATCTTGTTATGGAATGCGTGCGTATGTACGTCGACCCTCATCTTTTCCCCTCTGTATAACTTAAAGTGATGCAGTTGTTTTAATAATAATATTGCAAGTTATGTAATATTATCGATATAACTGGATTAAGTCAAATTGACTTTTATATCATTTTCAATATAATTTTCTGTTTGTGAGCATGATACGCAATCTTGAAAAAATGATAATGGAAAATTCGAGGGACATGATATGGGTGATTGACGGGAACCGCAAGCCTGTTTTCATAAGCCCCTCTGTTGAGAATATAAGGGGTTTTACCACCCAGGAAGCGCTCTCGCAGTCTCTTGAACAGAGTGTCGAGAAGGATTCCCTCAAGCTGCTTGAAAGGATTATCAGGGAAAAAAAGGAAGCCTATCTTGAAGGGGTAAGAGAGGGCGGGCTTGAAGAGTGGAAGATTGACATGACTGCTGAGGCAGGGCTTATCCACAGGGACGGCCATATTGTTCCCACAGAGACAAACATTTCCATAAACCTGGACAGAAAAGGGAACGTAAAGACGATATTCGGAATTACCCGCGACATTTCCGACAGGAGAAAGGCGGAAAAGGCTGTTTTCAGGATATACGACAGGTTTATAAAAATCATAGAAAAAACCCCTTTCGGGATTTTCCTTTTCAGCGGGGAAGGCGACATTATTTTCTATAATACACCTTTCAGGGAGCTTTTGGGCTATTCCGCGGAGCACCTATACAACAAGTCGATATATGACCTTACCGCGTCTGAGGACATGGCACATACTGGCAGTTTTCTGAGAAAAATGAACGCAGGGGCATCCGAAAGCAGTTTTTTCCGCAAGAGATATATCAGAAAAGACGGAAGCCATCTCTGGGTAAGCGAAAACTATATCCTTTTTGATGATGAGGGCGAGAGAAAGATTTATCTCGGACTGTGCGAGGACATAAACGAGAGGGTAAGGCTTGAGCATTTAAGCGGGCAGGCAGACAAGGTAAACTCACTCGGCCAGCTTACAGGGAGCGTCGCGCACGATCTCAACAACATGCTTCAGGTCATTATCGGGTTCAGCGATCTTCTTGCCCAGATGTCTGTAAGCGAGTATTCCGCAAGCTATATAACAAAGATAAGATCAGCGGCTGACAGGTCTCTTTCAATCATCCGGCAGCTTCTGGTCTTCGCGAGAGGCAGGGAAGAGAAGACGGAAGAGCTTTCACTCGACGAGATTGTCAGGAGTTTCATGGAACTGCTTCTTCCCATGATAGGGAGGGGGATAAAGGTTGAGTACCACCCTGCGGAGGGGCCATCTTCCATATGCGCAGACAGGGGGCAGGTCGAGCAGATTCTCATGAATCTCTGCCTTAACTCAAGGGACGCTGTCATGCAGAAAAGGAACTACAGCCAGATTGAGATATCGGTAAACCGCAGCGATCTCGCGAAACCGCTCAAAACACGGCTTGGAACAATTCCGGAGGGAAGGTATGTCTGTCTTGATGTCAAGGACAACGGGACAGGGATTCCGCCGGAATATCTTACAAAGATATTTGAGCCATTTTTTACGACAAAAAAGGAAGGGCGGGGCACAGGGCTTGGGCTTTCGACTGTGAGGGAGCTTGCGGAGAAGAACAACGCTTTTCTTGACTTGAGCTCGCTTGAAATGATAGGGACAAGGATTACTGTTTATTTTCCATGGTGCGACGAGAGCAAAGATATAGGCTGCTTCGTAAAGAGAGCGCCTTGCCCGGAAAAAGCGGATGAGCTTAAGGGTACCGGTACTGACGTGAAACCAGCGCAGCCGGCTTTTCTTCCTGTTTTCGCATCCGGGACTGATGTATTTTCATCCCGCAGGGGGACGGCGCTGCTTGCCGATGATGACGAGGCAGTGCTCGGGTATACTGAAAGCGTGCTTGGGAAAATGGGTTTCAATGTAATAAAGGCGGTAAACGGGCTTGAGGCTGTGGAGCTTTATCTCAGGAACCAGAACCTGATAGATCTGATGATATTTGACCTTGTCATGCCAGAGCTGGGCGGACAGGACACGTACCACCGCATACTGGATATTGATCCTCTTGCGGCAGGGAAAAAGATCATCTTTATAACTGGCAGCGGTGCTTCAGGCTATCAGAACAATGATTCACCTGATATAGTATCCGGCGGTATATCCGGGAAAGGCAGGCGCACAGAAACAGATAATGCTGTAATACTGGGCAAACCTTTTACTGAATGTGAACTTGCAAGCGCTGTTAAGTCGTTTTTCATAAAATGATTGAGGCAGGCCTGATTCAGTTATTGATTTTATATCAGCTTAAACCGATAAATAATTAAAAGTTTGAGGCAGGAGTATAAGTGGGGCTTCTAGAAGTATCCTCGGTCTTCTTTGATGAGGAATTATCTGACGATTATAAAAAAGTCATAGTCAATCACAAAAAAAAGATGAACGAACTCGAAAGAAATCTTTTGCAGGTAACAGCAGAAAAAGATGAAGCCCTCCGCCTGGCAAAAGAGCATGAGCGGGTTAACAGGAGCCTGACAAAAAAGCTTACAGTTGAACTTAAAACAGGGCTTCCCAACAGGCTCAAGCTGTCACAGGATTTTCCCGGCTACCTTGATCTGGCTGATTTCCAGAACAGGGGCAGGCATGTAGGGCTTCTGATAGTTCAGCTTGACAAGAACTACAGCGTTCTCACAAAAACGCTGAGGCCAAGCCTTGTGGAGTGGGTTTTGTATAAACTCGGTATAAGGCTGAAGAAACTTGTGGAACCGCACATCCTCTATCACACACGGGAGAACGAGTTTATTATTGTCCTCCGGGAGATTGAGAGCCCTGAAGCATTAACCAATTATGCCCGCGAAATCACAAACATGATCAAGAAGACGGAAAACATATCCGGCTATCATATTACAATCGGGTCAAACACAGGTATGGCAATGTTCCCTGATCACGGGATCACCAAAGAGCAGATTCTTACCTCCGCAGATATCGCGCTTGAGTACGCGAGGGAAAGGCGGCTGGATTACCTGATGTTCAAGAACGAGTTCAAGCAGATCGCGGTTGAAAAGCTTGAGCTCCAGAATTACATAATCAAGGCGCTGGAGATGAACACCATGAACGGAATGGACCAGCAGTTCATGATGTATTACCAGCCCATCATTCAGGCAGAAGAGGGGCCGGACGGCAAGCTCAAGATAAGCAATATCAGCGCCGAGGCACTTATCAGGTGGAACCACCCCGAAAAGGGGATGATAAGCCCGGACAAGTTTATTCCCCTTTCCGAGGAAACAGGTATTATAGTCCTTCTCGGCAACTGGATAATGTATAAGGTCGCGGACATGATCGCGTACTGGAAGGACAAGTATAATCTCGAGATACCTGTTTCCATAAATGTTTCATCGCTTCAGTTCCATGAGGGCAACCTTGTAGACTTTGTGGGAAGAATTGTAAAGACAAGAAACATCGATCCCCGCCTTATCAGGATTGAGATTACCGAGACAAGCCTCATGGCTGATCCTGTTGAAGCGCTTTACAAGATGATGCAGCTAAAAGACACAGGGATCAAGCTTTGCATTGATGATTTCGGGACAGGCTACAGTTCCTTCAACTACCTGCGGCAGTTTACAATCGATATTCTCAAGATAGACAAGTCTTTTGTTGAAAGTGTTTTCCACAGCAACTGTGATCAGGCTATTGTAAAGGCCATAATCGCGATGTCAGGCGAGCTGAAATTCGATGTGGTTGTCGAGGGTGTCGAGGATTTCAACCAGTTCAAATTCCTCTATAACGAGGGGTGCCGAAAATTCCAGGGGTACCTGTTCAGCAAGCCCCTTCCCCCGGACAGGTTCCTCGAATTCTATAAAAATAACATGAACAAAAACATCTTTTCCTGATATAATCCCGGTGTGATGAAATACAGATACCTCTTTATCGACGCAGATGATACCATCTTCGATTACGGCAGGGCGGAAAGTGTTTCCCTTCTTGATACCCTTGATGAATCAAACATAAAGTGCGGCCAGGAACAGGCAGTGTCAGCCTACAGGCGGATAAATGACATTGTCTGGAAACAGTTTGAAAAGGGACTGATCACACTTGATTACCTGCGTACAGAGAGGTTCAGGCAGCTCCTCCGCGAGTGCGGAACAAAAGACCCTTCAGATGAACTTTGCAAAAGGATATCAGGGACATATCTCGGGAAACTCGGCTCTTCTGCTTATATGCTTGACGGGGCGCGGGAGATGCTTGAAAGGATGGGTAAGATATGCGCCCTTGTCCTTATAACAAACGGGATAAGCAGCGTACAGAGGCAAAGGCTTGCGAAGGCAGGGATAGAGAAATATTTCAGCGAGATAGTTATTTCGGAAGAGATCGGGTTTAAAAAGCCGGAGAAAGCCTTTTTCGATTTTGCCATGAAAAAATGCGGCAGCCCGCGTCCAGGCGAGGTGCTTGTAATAGGCGACAGCCTTACCAGCGACATACAGGGCGGGGTGAATTACGGCCTTGACACCTGCTGGTTCAATCCCGCGGGCAAGCCGAACACTGCGGGGATCAGGCCGGCCCATGAGATTGCTTCGTTTGAAGAGCTTTACAGGATAGTTGAGAATTAGCCGCCGGGATGGGCAGGAGCTAAGGGGCTTCCGGCCGGCCGGAAAGAACGCGAATAAATATTACAGGGTTTTAAAAAAGGGGCAGGATTATGCCGGAGAAAAGTTTTAACAGGGATCTGCAGTATTACAAATTCTGTGCTTACGGGTTTTTGAAAAACCTGAGGTTTTTTGAGCCGTTTCTCATGCTTTTTTTCATCGAGAAGGGGCTTACATATCTTGAAATAGGTATTCTTTATTCAATAAGGGAGATCGGGGTTAACATACTTGAAATCCCGACAGGGATCATCGCTGACGCTTTCGGCAGAAGAAAAACAATGGTTTTTTCGTTTATCTGCTACATCATCGCCTTCCTTGTCTTCAATTTTTCAAACGGGCTTGCTGTTTTCATATTCGCGATGATCTGTTTTTCATTCGGCGAGGCTTTCAGGACAGGCACACACAAGGCGATGATTTTCGAGTACCTGCGCATCAAGGGATGGACATCGCAGAAGGTGCACTACTACGGCCATACAAGGTCTGCCTCCCAGATCGGCTCGGCTGTGTCTGCCGTAATCGCGGCAGTAATTGTCTATTACACAGGAACGATGAAGATTGTTTTTCTCTACTCAACAATTCCATACTTCATAGACCTCTTCCTGATGATAAGCTATCCGAAAGAGCTTGACGGCGACATAAAAGGATTTACCCCTGGCGAGATTGTTTCTTCCGTACGCACAGTTTTCTCGGGAATGTTTACCGCGTTTAAAAACCCTGTTTTCGTAAAGACACTTATCAATCTCGCTGTCCCTGACGGGTTCCACAAGGCGGTAAAGGACTATCTTCAGCCTGCGATAACCATGTTCGCCCTTTCCATTCCAGTTTTCCTTTATCTGGAAGACCAGAAGAGGGTGTCCATAATGATAGGGCTTTTGTATACCGTGATCTATCTCCTTACATCAGTCGCGGCCAAGAACGCCGGAAACATTTCCGCGAGATTCAACCACCTGTGCGTTCCGCTCAATCTTACCTTTTTCGCGATATTCGCTGTCGGGGCTGTTATCGGCATTTTTATGCAGGCGGGTATCCCGGCAATAGCTATCGCAGGATTCCTTTTGATATATATTTTCGAGAACATAAGAAGGCCGATCGGTGTTTCCTACATCAGTTCGATGGTTGATTCCGGCATTGTCGCGACAGTGCTTTCCACCGACTCGCAGCTTTCGGCATTTACCGCCTCTGTCATCGCGATAGCGCTCGGGTATATCGCTGATCTTGCAGGCATAGGCTGGGCCATTGTCATCATCTCTTTACTCATGACTTTCTTCTCATTTGCCGCCATTCTCCCGGGAGAGAAATGCGTTTCCGGAAAGGATTAAGATAAAAAGGAGTGTGTTTATGGCTGAATTCAGGGAAATGAGAAGAAAGGACAAACTGCTGCCTGAAGCAGAGGCGTACAGCATACTTGAAAACGCCTCTTATATGACTCTTTCTACCGTGCTTGAAAACGGATATCCCTACGCTGTCCCGCTCAACCATGTCCTGCTTGACGGGATGATATTTTTTCACTGCGCTCTGGAAGGGCAGAAGTGCGACGCGTTCAGAAGAGAGAGCAGGGTGTGCGTAAACGCAGTTGAAAGCTGCGATGTTGTGCCTGATAAATTTACGACAAATTACAGGAGCGCCGTTATCTTCGGGAAAATTTCGCCGGTTGATGATATCAGCTTAAAACGGGCTGCCCTTACCGCCATAATAAGGAAATTTTCACCCGGTTTCATGGAAAGCGGGGAGGCGTATATTGACAGGTTTTTTGAAAAGACAGCAGTATACTGTATAGCTATCGAGCATATTACAGGGAAAATGAGCAGAAAATAGATATACATCGGTACGCAGGTATATTATTCAAGTGAATCCATTATGCAAGCAGGTGAGTACCAGTTCTGACTGTCTGAAGAAAGTCAGTAATGGGGCTGCCGGATAATCCTGGATATCTCACGGAAATCTCATATATTTCTAAAAATAAAACCAAAAAAGTTGTTTATAAAGTTGCTGCAGGGAGACGGAGATATATTGAATGACTGAGTTCAGGCACGCGGCCCGTTTGATAGTTTTTTCGCTTTTCATGATTTCACTGCTCATGTCGCTGAATGTCTGTTACAATTACTTCAAACAGAAAAGGCTTGTCATTGACTCTTTCATCGGGGTACAGAGACTTCTTCTTGAGCAGGCAGTACGCTCCTCAGATGTGTGGTTTAAAAAAAGGATAGAGGAAAAAGGCTCTGCCATTGATGAAATTGAACAGGAGATATTCACCAATTTTGTTGAGCCAATCCACCTGCTTGAAAACGGGGATGCCTGGATATACAACAAGGACTATGTGATTTTTGACAAAAGCAGCGATTTCCCGGAAAGCAACAAGGGGAAAAGCATAAGGCAGATTTTTGAGATACAGAAGGAACTCGGGGCCTTTCACTACGATGATCTTGTAAGGGGAGTCGAAACAGCAGGGGGAAGGGACAGGCTGGTATGTCTGGCTGCCCGGGAAGGGGAAGGAATGGGCTGTCTGGACCTCAATCGGGTTTGGAGATCAGACCTGGACAATCGGTATTTCCACTCCCGAATCAGAGATGATGGAATACCGGAAAATGGGCAGTTTTCTGGCAAGGCAGATAGCGTATTCCGCCTTCATCATTTTCCTGATAACAGCAGCTGCCTTATTTGCCTTGTATTTCATTGACAGGCAGAAGAAACTGATGGCCAGGATCCATAACATCAACAAGTCTCTGAAGGAAATCGACAGGGTAAAGAATGATTTCATAGTAAATATTTCCCGTGATTTCAGGGTGCCCCTTACAGTTATTTTTAATCTCGCTGAGCTTAACCTCTCTGATAAAGCTTCGCTGCCACCTGCTGTAAGGGAGGACATCGATGTCATTTACAAGACATCGTTTAAATTCCTTTCAAAAATAAACACGCTGCTTGACCTGACAAAACTTGAAACCACGGGACTGAAGCTAAACATATCGAAAATAAACCCTTGTGAATTCGTGACAGTAATAACGGAATATCACAGGTCGCTTTTAAGGAACACGGGAATTGAGATAAATACACAGCTGCCTGAAAATGATCCGGGTATGTTTTACACTGATGTTGAAAAGCTTGAAGACATAATCAACAACATAATGTCAAACGCGGTAAAGGCTGTTGATGAATTGACCGGCAAGATAACAATCAGCCTTGAGAGTCCCCCGGAGAGTTCAAAAATACGGATCAGGATAAAAGACAACGGGACAGGGATTGACAGGAATGATCTTGAAAAGATATTCAGCCGCTTCAGCCAGGGGGACGATTCAGTTGATTTGATTAGATACAGGAGCTCCGGGATAGGGCTTGACTACTGCCGCCAGCTTGCGCAGCAGCTCGGGGGAAGCATAAGCGCTGAGTCGGAAGGGCCGGGCAAGGGTTCGGTTTTTATTGTTTCACTTGACAGGATGAGGTTTTCCGAGGCTGATGCGGACAGGGAGAAGAACGGGAGCGGATTCATTCCCAGAAAGATGATATTTGATGTCTTTTCCAGAATCACGGCAGGCACGGCTGTGATAATAGGCGAGACAAACAGGCAGAATGAATTCGATTCCGGCAAGGGGCTTATCCTTGTGGCTGATGATGATAAAAATGTAAGGGAAATAATCCTGCGGTACCTGAAAAACGGGGGATACCATAATTTTGTTATTGCTGATAACGGAGAAAGCGCGTTTGACATGTTCTGCAAATATCATCCCGATCTTGTGATAACTGATTACAGGATGCCGGGGATGATGGGGGATGAGTTTCACAGGAAGGTATGCGATGATGTGAATAATGCGCTGGTACCTTTTATATATGTTTCCGCAGCTGTTGATGAGAGGATGACTCAGAGGTGCAAGGATCTTGGGGCAGCTGACATTCTTTTAAAGCCGATAAACAGGGAACAGCTGCTTGATTCAGTAAACTACAGCCTGAAGAAATACATGAACATAGTAAAAATAACAGCTATTGACGAGCTGACCAGATTTTATAACAGGCGGGTTTTCCGGAAAACATTTGAGAGCTTGCTGCTTAACCCGGCTGTGTCAGATATTTCCATAATAGGTTTCGATCTTGATCATTTCAAGAATGTCAATGACACATACGGGCATCAGGCTGGTGATATTGTCCTTTCCTCGGTATGCGCGGCAGTGCTTCGCATGATACGCAGCCAGGATATAGCTGTGCGCTTCGGGGGCGAGGAGTTCGGAATACTGCTGCCAGAGACAAGGATTGAGCATGCCATGAAGGTGGCCGAAAAACTGCGCGATACTGTTGAAAAGCTTGTAATAGAATACGGCAGCCTGCAGATACGGATAACTGCGAGCTTCGGGGTCTCTTCCCTGTCCCAATGCGGAAAAAAGGCCGCTACACCTGAAGAAAAACTGGGGCAGATTGACGTGATGATAAAAATGGCGGATGAGGCTATGTACCGGGCAAAATCTGCCCGCTGCCTTTCCTGCGGATTTACAGCAGGAAACGGGGCTTCCTTAAACAGCAACAGCTGCCCGGAATGTGGAGCTTTGCTCAGGGCGGGGAGAAACCGGGTTGAGGTATACGGCAAAAAAGCTCAGGCGTAAAAAGAGCTGCCGCTGCCCAGTTTAAAAGGACAGACGCGGGAAGAGTTCCGGTTTGTTCCTCTTTCTGGGGCGCACCCTGCAAGAGCGAATTACAGCACCTGCGGGAAACTTCTGTATACAGTTTTTTATTGTGTTAACTGGATGAACCAGACAGGCGCTTTAAAAGCCCTGCCCGGCAAAACCTGCCGCAAGCCCGATAATGCCGCCGAAAACACCGCCCCAGACAACAAGCCAGCCAAGGTGCTTTTTTATCATCTCCTGGATTATTTCCTTTACAAGCTGCGGCGTAAGTTCCGCAAGCCTTGAATCAACCATTTCCTCAAGTTTTTCCTTAAACAGTATTCTGGTTTTTTCTCCTGTTATTTCCCCGCGTATGAGTTCTGACATTTTTCCGCTTTCGGCAATCTCACCCAGGGCCTCTTCCATCCTCTCCCTGAACCTTTCCCGGAAGGATTCAAGAATCCTTCTTCCTCCAAGCATGCCAATCATTCCTCCGAAAGAGGTAGCTAGAATTGTTTCAGTGAATTTGTCGAACAGGAGATCGCTGTCCACAAGCTGGACGAGGTTTTCCCTGTTTATCATGCCGCTGAGTATTCCGGAGGCTGAATCCGCGAACTGACTGATGTTTTTCTCTGAAAAAAACTGCTGCGAAACAAGGTCTTTTATTCCACGTTTAAAATCCTCAAAGTGGAGAGGCACAACACCTGAACCGTAGACAAGAGGAATCCTCTCGAAAAGCATGTATACGGCAAGCCAGTTTGTAAGTGCTCCTGAAAGGGCGAAGGCTCCGGTATATAGTATCTGGTCCCGATATACCGGGGAAAAATAGCCTGCCGCAGTCACAAGCAGGGCAGTAAGATTAGTCGCAAGGCTTTTGTTTATTTTCATTATTTATTCCGTACTTAATATAACAAAAACCGCATGATGCGGAAACATTAAATCATGTTTTGCCTAAATCCGCCCAAGATGCTACAATAAGGCATTAAACAGTACTGCATGGAGGGAAATGATGGGAGAGCGCAGGCAGGCAGATGAAAAGATGAAGGCAGCGTGGATCGGGACAGGTGTCATGGGCTTCTGGATGTGCAGGCACCTTCTTGAAGCAGGCTATAGTGTTTCAGTATACAACAGAACCAGGGAAAAGTGCGATGAGCTTATAAAGCTCGGTGCTGTATGGGCGGATTCGCCCTTGATTGCCGCTTCTTCAGCTGATGTTGTTTTCACGATAGTAGGTTATCCGAAAGATGTGAGGGAAGTTTATTTCGGCGAAAACGGCATACTGGCAGGGTGCGGCAAAAACAGCGGCAAGTATCTCATCGACATGACAACAACTGAACCTTCCCTTGCTGTTGAGATATATAACGCTGCCTCGGAAAAAGGGTGCCATGCGCTTGACGCTCCGGTATCAGGGGGCGATATAGGGGCAAGGGAGGCGAGGCTTTCCATAATGACAGGAGGGGACAGGTCTGTATTTGACGCGGTTCTTCCCCTGTTTCAGTGCCTCGGCAAGAACATCAGGTATATGGGAAAAGCTGGTTCCGGACAGCATACAAAAATGTGCAACCAGATCGCAATATCAGGCATCATGATCGGTATGTGCGAATCGCTTCTCTACGGCCATAAGGCAGGGCTTAAGCTCGAGGAGATGGTTGATGCGATAAAGGGAGGAGCACCCGCCAGCTCTTCGCTTGACAACTATACACCGCGAATAGTCCGC